>Ga0114934_10002707_pt1 | contig 11284 bp, 12 predicted proteins | sample 4SBtaG_2_FD_99695 | JGI IMG/M metagenome (GOLD analysis project Ga0114934, IMG submission 99695) | Deep subsurface microbial communities from Kolumbo volcano to uncover new lineages of life (NeLLi) - 4SBTROV10_white metaG | ecosystem: Environmental > Aquatic > Marine > Volcanic ...
GTTTTTAATGCATTGGTTACAAAATATTATTAATAATTCATTAGTAGAATTAAAAAAAGGTAGAAAAGAATTTAAATATGTTTTTGTAGAAAATTATATATTAACTGAACAAGATGAAGTTACGGTAGATGAAAATACTCCAACTGATACAAATGCTAATCCTACTTCTAATGAAGATAATGGCAATAATACTGATAATCCAACTGCAGATATAAATGTTGTTAATGATAATGAAGCTAGCCCAGCAGAGGAACAGGAAATTTCTGATATATTATCTGATAAGCCATTATCATTTGGTGGCGGTGGTGGTTCAACAGATACTTTGGGCGGTGAGGCTGAAGGAAATACAGAAGGAGGTAATACATCGCCAGATGTATTAATTACTATTAGTTATTTAAAAAAATTAGTAACATTAGTTAGTAAAATGAAATTATTCGCTCCACCATTAGTAAATGACTATTTAGATAATCTATTATCATATTTGGATAGTGTGGCAAGTTATGTATATTCCAAAATAGGAACTGAATTAACTGATGAAGACTTTACTAAAATATCAGAATATAAAGCAAAACTTCAGTATCTATTAAATCTTTTTAAGCAAACAGGAATTCAGTTACCACAATATCAGGCATTACAAAGACTTTTTTCTTCTTCTTGACAAATCAATCTTACTTCAGTATAATATAAGCACTAGCAAAGGAGGTTAAGTTGGCAGGTTTAGAATTTAAACCATTATTATTTCATTTACCTTTTAAGATATATCATATAAGAGTTTATAAATTAGGCAGAGGCAAAAAACATAAGAGAATTCTTAAGACTGTTTCTCAAACTTTTATTAGTAAAGTAGGTGTTGTTTATATTCCTGATGAATATACTTTTAAATTAATTACTTTATACTTTTCATCTAATAGACCTGTTTATGTTTATCCAATTTCTTTTTCAAGTCAATATTTCTTTGCCAGAGAGCCACTTAATACTGATTATATTATTAAAAAATCTTTACAGATAAATAATAATCCTGATAAAAGTATAAAATTATATTTAATAGGATTATTACATCAATTTGAATCAAAGTTTTATCAAGTATTTACTTTAAGAAGATTTGAAGAAGAAATTAATAAGTTAATTAGTAATAAAGATTATTATCAATCTGTGTTAGAAAATTATAAAATAAAAACATTAAACAAAGGAGGTATGTTATGAGGAGAGATTATTTCAATAATAGGGGCAAGGATAGATGGATGACTGAACCTGAGTTTAGTAGCATTGTATATTATAATTCTATTGCAAAAAGTAATTATCTGATTTACTTAGATCTCCATGAAGAACCACCTTGTAGTAAACTACATTACAAGGTAAAAACAGACTTTGCCAAAAGAGGAACATTATCTATTCCTGTTGAAGTATTAGAAGATAATGGCATTAATTCTAAATTGTTAAATATAGTAAGTGAATATGAAACTTATTATGTTCCTTTTGCTTTAACAGCAATTGTAGATAATAATGGAGGTAAAGTTCTACAGGTGAAAACAAAACAAATTCTTGGATTGTTCTATTCAGATTTTCAAGATATTTTCAATTTAATCCCGCCAGAAGTAGAAATAGTTAATAATGTTTTATATCATATTCAATCTAGGAAAGTTAAGCCCAATATTAAGTCATTATCTAATATTCTACCTGAAGGAAAATCTACTTGTGATTTAGTTAAAGAAATATGGGATTTACAATATTCTTCCTCTTTCTATACTAACTTTTTCCAGAGTCTATTACCAACTGAAGAAGATTTTCAGAATTTATCTAGGGGATTTAATACTGATATAAATTCCTCTTTTGATGATTCAGATGAAGTTATGCCAAATTTCTAATAAAAATTATAAGCATATTCCTCGCAGGCTTAAGAGATTGTTTAATATAAATAAATATACAAGGGTATTTGTCTATGAAGAGAATTGTTCATTATCTTATATGGTTCATAAAGAAAGTAATAAATATTATGGTGAAAATATATTTGTTTTTCAGTTCTATGAGGGCAATAGGAATTCCAAAAACAAAATAGGAAAGATTGTTGTTTTTAAAAAGAATAGAAGAGGAACAACTATTTTAGAAACTTATGAAAATAAATTGAAACCAATTAAACATATTCCAAAGATTGTTTATTTACATAAGGATTTTTATAAATATATGTATAAGGGACTACCATATAAAAAGAAAAAGAGAGTTAATGAAAATGGAATTCAAAATATAAATATATATATTAAAAATCAATGGGAAGAATTCTCTAATCTTGTTTTTAATAATAAATTATTGCGGACTCTATACTATTGGAAAATGCTAGGGTTGTCTGGAAGAATTAAAAATAAAGATTTAAAGGCTGAATTAAAGAAAGTAAGAGGAAACTTATTTTATTATTTATTAATAAAATGAAAACTAGAAGAGAGGATAAGTATGAATGAAAATCTATTTAGCAAAATTTGGGAGCAAAGACCTGTTGAGGATATTTTACCATTTAGAATGATAGGAAGTAAGTATAATTTGATCTGGGATATTTATAAGATTTTAAATAATGAAGGAATTACAGGGCATTCTTTTTGTGATTTATTTAGTGGTAGTGGAGTGGTTGGAAGATTTTTTAAGAAAATGTATTCAATAATTTCTAATGATAGTCTTTATTATTCTTATGTTCTTCAACGAGGATTAATTACAATAAATAATTATCCTTCTTTTTCTAATTTAAAAGATATAGCCACTTCAATAGAAATAAGAAAAAGAATTGAACAAGTTTTACAATATCTTAATAATTTATCAGGTGTTAAAGGATTTATTTATCAACATTATACTCCAGCAAGCAAAGATATTGATGGTATAGAAAGAAAATACTTTTCAATTGAAAATGGTATGAAAATAGATGGTGTAAGACAACAGATAGAAAAATGGTTTCAAGAAAATAAGATAACTGAAGATGAATATTTTTATTTATTAACCTCTCTTCTTTTTGCTGTTCAAAAAGTATCAAATATATCTGGGCATTATGACGCATTTAATAAATTTTGGGATCAAAGAACTTATAAACCACTTACTTTAAAATATATAGATGTTATTACAAGTAAATTCACACATAAAGCCTATAATGAAGATGTTTTTAATTTAATAGATAAAATATCTTGTGATATTGCTTATTTAGATCCACCATATAACACAAGACAATACATTACAAATTATCATATATTGGAGACAATAGCAAAATATGATAATCCTAAAATTAAAGGCATAACAGGGATAAGGGCAGATAGTGATAAAAAGAAATCACCATTTGCTAAAAAAAGAACCGTTGAAAATGCTTTTGCAAAATTGTTAAATGACATAAAAGCCAAATATATTATTTTGAGTTATAATAATGAAGGACTACTCTCAAAAGACCAACTAATACAATTGTTTAAAAATAGTGGAATATCTGATCTAAAGTTTTATGAAATTTCATATCGTAAATTTAAAAGTAATAGTAAAGTTGGTAAAAATAAAGTTATTGAATATTTATTTATTGGAAAAAGGAGTAATTAATGCCTATTTATAATTATAAGTGTAAAAAGTGTGGAAAAGAAATTGAGGTTCTTGTATTACCTAATGAAAAAGAACCTACAAAATGTCCTTATTGTGGTGGAGAACTTGTGAAAGTATATAGAGGTAGTGTGGGGCTATCTTTTAAAGGATCTGGTTTCTATATAACAGATTATGCAAACAAGCATTCACACCCATCAAGTAAGTCAAAAAAGAAGAAAGGAGAGAAAAAATGACAATTAGAAAATACATAAACACCGAAATTTGGGCTTCTAAAACTGAAGATGATATATTATATGGATTAAAAAATTCAAAGCCCAAATTCACGACTTATGTGCGTCAAATTTATAAGTTGTTGGTATTCAATAAGAAAGGCAATTGGGCAAAATCCTATATATATCAAGGGAAAGCGGTGATTTTTAAGCTAAAATTTGGACTAATAAAAAAGCTGGGACAGAGAGATGAATAATTCCAAGTTAAAATTATTAGATAATGTTCAGTTTATATATGAGTTATATTTATCTGAACTTGAATTAAAATCTTTTGGTATAGATTTTGAAATAACAAATGGATTAAGAGAATTTAAAATATTAAATAAAATAGATACTATAAAAGAACTTATAAAGAAAAGAAGTGCATACTTTAAATCTATTGATAATGAATATACTGATTATTTCTATATAATACAAAAAAATCAAACTCGGTCAATAAATCAATATTTAACACACTGGATATATCCTTATAAAGGTAAATTTCACCCACAAATGATTAGAGCATTATTAAATATTATTAATTTAAAAGAGGGAGACACTGTTTTTGAACCATTTTCAGGAAGTGGCACTACTGCTCTTGAGTCTCAATTATTAGGCATAAATTTTTATGGTATAGATGTATCTCCACTTTGTATAATTCAAGGAAGAGTAAAAACAGAATCTATTTTTGTATTAGATAAAATATTGGAAATAAAAGATGAAGTTATTTCTAAACTTGTTCCAAATTTATTTCATAAAGAAATAGATTATTATGAATTAATTAATAATTTAACTGATGATGAAAGAGTGAAAAATTTTTATAAATTAGCAAGGCTTTTAGCTATAAGTGATAATTCCCGAAGAAGGAAAGATTTTGTGAGTTCATATATAAAAAATATTAATCTTATGATTGCTTCTATAAAAGATTATATAGAAATAAAAGATAGATTAGGATTAAAACTTGGAGAGGTAAAGTTTGAGATTGGAGATGCCAGAAATGTAAATCTTCCAGATAATTCTATTGATGGAATAATCACATCTCCACCATATTCTATAGCATTAGATTATGTAAAAAATGATGAACATTCTTTAAAGGATTTAGGACTTGATGTTTCTAAAATTAGAGATAACTTTATTGGTGTTAGAGGGAGTGGTAAAGAAAGAATAGATCTTTATAATGAAGATATGAAAAAAGCCTATTCTGAAATGTATCGGGTATTAAAACCTAATAAATATGCAGTAATTGTTGTGGGCAATGCAACTTATCAGGGGAAAGAGATAAAGACAGTAGAGTTTACTATTGATTATATGGAAAATATTGGTTTTAGACTTGTGAAAAATATAAATAAAATTATTTTTGGGCTTTACAATGTAATGAAAAAAGAAAACATATTAGTTTTTAAGAAAAATGCTTGACAAAATGTTCTTACTAAAGTATAATATAAATCTAACACAGTAAAATTATAAGGAGGTGTGTTATGAAGTATTCATATATATATGAACAGTTTAAAGCATTATCACAGGATAAAAGAAGTAAATATCAAAGTGTAACTCTTACGCTATTGCATGGACGAATAGATACCAATAATTATAATAGAGCATTTGCTCCTAAGATTTCAATAGAAATTGTAAATGCTCAAAATGGAAATAGGGAAAGAAAATATGTAGTTTTTAGTGAAGAGGAAATTGCTGATATACTATATTGGATTAATACTAAAGAAACAGAACTTCAATTTTATCATAAATTTAATGAATCTTCTACTGGGATTTATTTTTCTAAATATGCTAAGGGGGATAAAAGATACTATATAATTAGGATTAGTTCTGGAAAAAATAATAGTGTTTCTTATGCTTTTTCTCCATCTCTCTTTAGATATATTTTTAATAAAATTCAGCAAATGTTAATTATGGAATCCTATGCTATGACTTGGGAAAGGAAAAGAAATAATCAAAATAATGCAAATCAGTCTTTGCCTGATGACATAGATTCTTTTGAACAAGATACAGGTTCGGCTAATAATTTTGATGAAGAACCTATTCCAGATCAATTACCAGAAGATATTCAATTTTAATTTACTTTTTTCATAACATTTTATAATATGCTCCTTTCTAAATTATAGAAAGGAGCATTTTTTGTTGCAAAGAGAATTTTATACTTTTTATGAAATAGCATCCATTATTGAAAGTATTCCCAAACAGCTTTGGGAAGATTACTCCACTAGAATTACTTTTTTAGTAGAAGATATTTATAAGGCTATTAAACAGTTTGTTATTTCTTCTTGTATGGATGAACTCCGCCAAATCTATTTATTATATGGTAAAGACAATACTAATTTATCCCTTCTTGTTGAATTAAATGCTCTTGTTAATAATCCCAGATTAAAAAGAGATATAGATAGAATAAAAACAATGCTTCAAGCATATAGAGCTAGTGAAGGTCATGCTAATTTAAATGTACTAGATTATTTGGTTTATAAATTAGATGGTGGTTATGAATTAACACCTAAAGATCATGATGACCTTCTTTATAAATTAGAATTAGAACATCCACAATATGAACGAAGATCTTTTCCAGGTTCTTATCAATCTACTATTGATCCAGATATTTACAGATATGAGCAAGCATTACAATATGTTAATTATTTTAATATAGATTATATATATGTAGTAAAAAAAATGAAAGAACTTGAAAAAGCTGTAGAAGCATTTCTGGAAAACCGCACTAAACATACTTTTATAGTATTATTTGACAAATGGTTAAGATTTTATAGAGAAACACATGATATACCACACTTTTGGGATTCTACTAAAAAAATGGTACAAACTATTGAGGTTGCCCACAATTCAAGAAGACATTTAATAGCACAAATTCTTCCAAAATATAGAGATTTAGTTAAAAAAGTAAAGAAAAAAATATTCCAATTAGAAGTTAGATGGTTAATAGAATCTCTTAAACCGAGAATTATTTATCCCAAAAAACTTAGTTTTGAAATATTACGATCTAAATTAGCAAATCTTTATGTGGGATCAATTCTTTTATCTTATTTAGAATATTTTAAAGATAAAGAAGATATAGATATTCTAAAATTTGCTATCTTTGATGATGGAGTTATTCCTGTAGTCCAAAGTATATTTTATGATACAATTGGACATTATAATCAAGAAGTCCGTGATTTTTTGTTTAAAGCAATAGATCATTTTGAAGATATTATGGTTAAACTTGATGAATTCAAAAATAGATTACCAGAAAAAGAGAAAAAAGAATTAAATGAACTTATTAAAAAAATTGATAATGACCCTTGTATTATACATTTGCTGAGATTAGCTGGAGATGCTTTTAAATATTATTATCCTTTGCTAGATGTATCAGTTTCTTCCATTTCTATAAATAATTGGGTAGAGGCTTTGGCTCACTTTGATAGTCATAATTGGAAAGAATTTACTTTATGTGGAGTAAGATCATATCCAACTGTTAGAAATTTATTTAATGAATTAAAAAACTTTTTACATAAACTTGATAATAATAAAACTGTTTCTGATCTTTTATCTGGAGTTATAGTGATAACTTTTCCTTTTAGGTATATGGATGAACCTTATTATAAACCTTTTCATACACTTTTTTATCCTCTTTATGAATTAATTAAAGATTATAATTATCATACAGTTTCTACTTTACAAGAAATAATTACATTAATAGATCGCCTTAAAGATATACAACATCATTCAGATTTCTTCTGGAATTCTTTTGATAGAAAATTAATTGAATTTATTTCTAATGCTAAACTTACTGATTTACTTCCATATGTAGATAATAAAGAAATAAAATCTATTTATAAAAAATATAAAGTATTTTTACCATGAACTATCTTATTTATTATAAAAAACTTTTACAATTAATAGAGACTTTACAAGATAAAGAAGTATATCCTAAAGAATATACAAATGAAAAATTAAAACATGAGTTGGCTAATCTTTATATGGGATGGTATTTACTTGGTTTAGGTATTGATAAAGAAGATAAAAAATTACTAATTGTTCAATTACTACCTACTTTTGTAACTTTTATAGTCCAGAGTATATTTTATGATGTCATAAATCATTATAACCAAGAAATAAAATTACTAATTGATACTGTTGATGACTTTTTTGAAATGTTGCCTATTTTTAATGAAGAAATAAATAATTTTTTAGAGAAAGTATTAAAAGAAAAGGAAATTAATAAAGAAGATCGCAATAAAATAGTTGATATGTTCAATAATTTTGTGAAGAAAGTGGCAGAAGGAGAAGATTTAACACTTGCCACAACTATGGCTAATAAATTAGATAAGATTTTTGGTAGAGAAGAAAAAAATAAATATTCTATTGATGAATGGATAGATAAAATGGAACAAATCCCTCATGATTTATGGAAAAAATTTGCCTATAATGAAAAAATCACATTTGATACAGATTATGAAAACTTATATAAATTTATTTCTTCTTTTAATGAAATAAGAAAAGATTTTAGTCAAATTATTGATATTATACAACGCACAATTGAACCAAGAGAATCAATGTCGTATTATTTTGATAAACCTTATTATGAGGGTTTTTATAAATACTTTTTACCTTTATATAATAAATTTAAAACTTATTTACTACACCCTACAAAAGATAGCTTTGAAAAATTAATGATGCAAATAGATCATATCAAAGATATACAACATCATTCAGATTTCTTCTGGGAGAGTCTTGAAAAAGACACTATGGATTTTATATCTAATGCTTCCATAAATGAATTAATACAATATGTAACTGATTCAGATATAAAAAAGATTTATAAAAAATATTATATATTAATAAATAGATATTAAAAGGGAAGACTATCAATGAAAAATATTATATATTATAAACAATTGTTAAAATTAATTGAGAGTCTTCAAGATGAAAAAATATATCCTAAAAAATATACAAATAATGAATTAAAACATGAATTATCTAATTTATATGTGAGTTGGTTATTAACTAATTCATCTATTGATAAAAAGGATAAAAATTTTTTAATTACTGGAATAATGCCTAATATAGTTACTAATATTGTTCAAAGTATATTTTATGATTCTTTATATTTTATTGTAGAAGATTGGAATGAAGAAACAAATTTACTTGGAGATTTCTTACAATTATTATATTTTATAGAACGGCAAATACAATATGCTTTAAAGGAATTAGAAAAATGTGATAATAATATAGAAGAAAAAACAGAACTATCTACTTTTATTATTTCTGTTCAGAAAGAGATCCAAAAAATATTAATAGATTCAACTATACAAAATTTAGAACATTTATGGAAACAATGGAATGATATAATTATGGATTATAGTATAGAAAAGATTAGAAATATTTTATCTAAATCTATTGATCAAATTATACAAATATTACAACAAATTCCTAAAAATCTATGGTATAATTATTTAATTAAAGATTCAAAAAAACTGAGTAATTATTTATATAGATTATTAACAAAATTAGTAAAAACAACAAATAAATTACGACAAAAAATGGGAGATATAGTAGATAAAATTAAAAAATATCACGATGTACATTTAAAAAAATGTATGGCAAAACCTTTTGAAGAACTTAATGATATACTTTCAATACCTGATGATTTACGAACTCAATTTACTTTTGGCTTATCAGAATATTTTTCTATTCCTTATTATAATGCAATTTATAATGGAATATTACCTTTATACAATAAATTCAAAATATATTTATTAAACCCAACAAAAAATACATTTGAAAATTTATTACAACAAATAGATCATATTAAGGATTTACATCATCATTCTAATTTCTTTTGGGCTAGTCTAAAAAGAGATACTATGGATTTTATATCTAATGCTCCCATAGATAAATTAATACAGTATGTAACTGATCCAGATATAAAAAGAATTTATAAAAAATATTATCTCATGATGAAAAATGGCTAATCCGACAATTAATTTATCTTCCACTCCTCCCTACAATCCTGAATCTATTACAGGAATATTAAAATATGATAATACAGTGGCTTCTTTTCCTTATCCTGATCAGATGGTTAAAATAGAAATATATAAAGCTGGTATTCCTATATCTGAAAATTCTTTAAATATTATTAATGATAAAATTAGTAGAGTTTCTAAATTGTTATATACTATTGGTTTACCGATATATTATATCTATTTAAGTGCAACTGCTAAGTTTAATGATATAATAGAAAGATTATTATTAAATAAAGAATATAAAAATAAAAATATTGATTTTACTATTAGTAGGTCATATCCAACTGATAAAAATAATTATGAAATAGAAGATCAAATATTTACTATTTATGATATAAAAAAGAAAACTCTTAATAGAGATGAAATAGGGCAATATGGATATTTAATAATTGGTATGCACCCAATATTAAAAAAACTAATTGAGACAAGTCCTAATATTAAAAATGAACCAAAAGAAAATCTTGCTTTTTCTGATATTTTAAAATTCTTACTTAATTATCCTATTCAATTTTATACAGACTCACAAACCAAATTTTATAATATTACCATTCCAAATAATTATAATTATTTACAATATTTACAGTTATTTTTTAATTATTTTAGTGATTATATTTTCTTCTATGATGAAATTAGTAAGACTTTTGTTTTGGATAATAAAACATTTAATGAAAAGAACTATAAGAGTTATGGAAAGATTTTTAAAGATAGAGCAAATCCTGATTATCTTATAGATGGAACATCTCTTAATACTCATATTCAAATTGTAAAAACAAATCTATTTCTAATCCCTCATGTTTATTATCCATTAGTAGTTAATGATAATTATTCTATAAATTTAATTTCTTTTATTAGTCCTCATTCATTTTATATTGGTGAATTATTATTAGAAGCTCAAAATGCAATTATTGAAAGTAATGTGCATTTAACAGTTGTTACATTAACTAATTATACACAATTATTAAATCCTGATACATCACAATTATCACCAATCAAATATACAAGCATTATTACTATCAATAAGTAATCTAAATTAAAAAAAGGAATTAATTTAATGAAAATTATATATAAAAATAAATTATTAAAATTAATTGAGTCTTTTAAAAATGAAGAAGTATACCCTAAACATCTTGATGTAACTACTTTAGCATATGAATTAGTTAATTTGTATGTAGGATGGTTCTTTATTAATTCATCTATTGAGAAAGAAGATAAAGAGTTTTTGGTCATGGGAGTTATGCCTGATATAGTTACTCATATAGTGCAAAGTATATTTTATGATTCAATTGGGCATTATGATCAAGAATTAGATTCTTTTTGGGGTATATATACTGATCTTGATATTGATGGAGAAAATGCAGAAGATAGTTGGGCAGTTTTATATGATGAATATAAAGATTTATTAAAAGACAATAAATTAACAACTGAAAATAAAGAAATTTTAGAAGAAACATTACA
>Ga0114934_10002708_pt1 | contig 11284 bp, 6 predicted proteins | sample 4SBtaG_2_FD_99695 | JGI IMG/M metagenome (GOLD analysis project Ga0114934, IMG submission 99695) | Deep subsurface microbial communities from Kolumbo volcano to uncover new lineages of life (NeLLi) - 4SBTROV10_white metaG | ecosystem: Environmental > Aquatic > Marine > Volcanic ...
TACTATATACTAGCAATGTAGTGAAGTATGGAAAACAACGTAAAGTATGTAAAAGTTGCTTAGACAGGGTTGGTATCAAAGAAAGTAAAAAACCTCCGTATTCGGGAGATTAGACCCCTTATTTACCCAATAATTTCTCTAGGTACAGAGTGGTTAAATACTTCTTACCAGCTTTATCAGCTCCACCAGCGTCAAGTTTATCACCAAATTTTCTTCTTGCACTTTCTAGCACTTCAAACTTTTTCTTTTCTTGACCTGATATTCTAGATAATCTTTTTAACATTTCATTAAATCTATCAGTACCTCTTATCATTTTACTAGCTAGTCCTATACCTGTACCTATTGGAACTGCATCTTCTGGTGTCATTTTAAATGGTAATGATTCAGGTGAGGTTCTAATTGAATGTTGAGGTTGTTGACTTAAAGATTCCATAAGTAAATTTCTATGTGCTTGTCCACCTTCTTGAAAATTTCGTCCTTTCATAACTGGTCGCAATTCATCATATGAATTACGAAGTTCTTTCATTTTTTTCTTAGCTTTATTTATTTCTGAACTACTAGCATATCCCATAAACCCTTTATCATCAATAAACTTTTTCAATTCTTTAATTTTTTCTGCAAACGAATCTGCAAGTTTATTATCAGATATTCCTTTTTTCAAAATCCTATCAGGAACATATTTACCACCAATTATATTTCCTATAATTTTAGCTCCTTTACCTATTGGAATTGCATCTTCTGGTGTCATTTCAAGTGGTTCATCTTGAACGCTCATTGAATGTTGAGGTTGGTTATTAATTTCATCTTCTAATAACAATCTATCTATTGAGCTATGTGCTGTGTTGTCAGCTACTGCTGATTGTAAGTATCCTAATAGTGGTGGTCTTGGCATAATTTATCCCTTTTTGTAATATGTATTTCTGTATTGAGCAATAGCTTTATAAAAATTTACTTGTTTATCTCTATATGTATTCATTATTTCATTCTCTTTATTTCTATCATCATCAGTTAATGAATCAAAATATTCTATGTATCTTGACTTGCCAGTACGTCCCATTTTTTTCATCCAGCTTTTTGGTACTGGTTGAAGACTAGAAATTGTACTTTTTAATCTTTGACGAGCATCTTTTTCAGCCATAGGGTAATTATTTATACCTTTTTCACTCATAATTCTATGAGATAAAAATGCTAAAGCTGTATAATATGTTTTAGCTATTATAGCTGGGTCATCATGCCAAAATACATCTCTTAAAGCTTTATAATGAGGAGTTTTAGCGTTAATACCGTCTTCATAATCAAGATTTATTTGGTCTGTAGGATAATAAGCATCTAAAAATTGATACTGTCTTCTTTTTGAATCATCATATCTTTTAATATCTTTTTCAGTAAATCGTTTTATAACTCTTTCAGAAGTACCATATAAAGCAACAATTTCTTTCATCCCATCTCCAAATGCTGTACTACCAAACTTTTTGCCCTGACCAACATCAACAAGATTATCATATACTGTTTTTACATTTTTTATTGGTACTGGAAAATAAGCTTCCTCCCATCCACCATAATCATTAGAAGCGTTACTAAATAAAGCAAGTCCTTCAGCTTTTATAAAGTAATCAAACCATTGAGAGGGAGTATCTTTAAACTTATTTGTTCGCTCTTCGTCAAATAAAAAATCATAAGCTGCGTATAGAGCTTTACCAGATAAAGTTGACAAACCAATGTACTTCATAGCTGGCACCATATTACCATCAACAATAACTGGTTTAACAACATTCTTTGCAACTGTATCTGTTATTCTATAAGCAACTTTATAGAAAAGAGTTAGAGGCTTAGCCCATCCCCTTCCCATCCAATAAGGTAAATACGGTAAGTCTCCACTACCTTGAGTGATAATATGAGCTTGTTGACTAGCTTGTTTTCTTTCAACTTCATTCAATCTGAATTTGTAAGATTTTCCATTATCATTGTAGTGTTTAATATGAGATTTTCTTTCAGCTCTATATCTATCTACCATACTAGAAACTTGGTCTGGACTAAACTCTAATACATCTCTAAGTATACGTCTACTATCATTTATATTAACACCTTTAGTAGCTGGATTTTTTTTCATTGCCATATTAGCAATATGTATCTCAGCTGAATAAGGGCCAATAGACTGAGCAACTGTACGATTAAGTATCTCAGTAGTTCTCATTAACCCAAGATTAGGCAACCATCTTTTCATAAATCCAGACATGGGACTTGTTGTTAAATGTAAATCAAAACTGGATTGATACGTAGCTCCTGTTTGTTCTGCATATTCTTTAGCACTTGACCATTTTTTAAAAAACTCACCTCTTGGATTTAACAATCCATAATCTCTTGATAAGTATGATTGCCACAACTCCCTACCAGTAAAAACAGTTGCGTTTTGAACATTACCTAAAAATAAATTTTTAACACCACTAAGAGGAGAAGAAAGACCAGCTATAGCTGACCACCTTGTTATTGGTTGCATTACCTTGCTAAATGTAGATTGTTTTTCACCATACACTTGACTATCCATAATTTTTTTAGACCAGTTTCTATAGTATGGGTCTTCTGTTTGCTTAGCTAATCCATCAGATATTCTATTTATAGTAGCATTTATTTGACCTCTACCATCTCCGTAAGCATAGTATGAAGATGTTGAATGAGCTAATCCACTACTATAATTATCAATAACATTAACGTAGTCAGTATCATAAACTTTTATTCTTTTACCAACCTTATATTGATTGTCTCCTACGATTATTGTTTCTCCAATATTATATGGCTTTCCGTTTTCTTTAAATGCCATACTTTTATCCATTGGTATTATATCTCCAAAGTTACCACGACCTCTGGCAATATATACATATGCTGGCAAGTCAGCTACCCTAGTATATTGTTGTCCATAAATATTTTTCTTACTATGTACTTTTTGAATATCTTTTATTAATTCTTTTGCTCTAGCAAAACCTTCATCAAATCCTAATAATTTTAAATCTTTATCATTTCTAGCCATGTACGCAGCAGCTTTATCTAAAGCATCTCCCGGCCCATTAATAAAATCAAAAAACTCTTCAGTAACTTGTTTTCTTGAATATTCTTTTACATAATGGTGTTTAGATTTTTTTGTATCTATAGCTACTCTATTACCAAATTCATTTACAACAACTGGTTTACCACCAAAAGCTTGTTTACTAACAGCTCCTTCTCCCTTCATCCATTTAAGAATACTATTTATTTGTTCGTTGTGTAATTCAAAATTTTTATTGATATCAACAAGTTTTATTTTATTGCCTTGAATATCATATATTTCTACAAATGGAACTCTTTTTAATGTTTTAGTAGATGTGTCCCTTATGTAAGAATTAGAACTTATTTGAGCAATTGCTGCTTCGTCATAAAATTTTCTGTATTTACTTATTATAGCATCTAATCCATTTACTTCTCTACCTTCACTATCTTTCATTTTTATTTTCTGTAGTTTTTCAACAAAGGCTTTACTTTCTTTTGAGTTTCTCATGCCAGCAAATGTTTCATCAAGGTAAGCTTGTATATGGTCATTTACCTGCCTTAGTGTTATTCCAGTACCTTTCAAGTCTCGTTTTAATGAATTATGTAAATTAACTGTAAGACCCATAAATGTATTTCTAAATCTTGAAGCTTGTTTTGACCTGTAGCTCATCTCAGCTCCATTGCCACCAAGCATTTCTCCTATAGCTGCTGTTCCAAGAAGAGTTTCTTTTATCTTAGAACCAGCCATTTTTAACATCTTAGCATATTTATTTGAAGTTATTTTACTAGAAAAATTTTCAGGTGGAAGAGGTATTCGACTATCAAATACATTAAAAGATATACTGTCATCACCCCTTATAAGGTCGTTAACTCTTTTAACTTCCCTGCTTGTCATCTTCCAAGCGTCTCCCTTAGAAGAAGGAAACATCGTTCTTAAAACATCTTGCTTTTCTGATTCTGTAAATTCTTTTTCTTTAAAAGCTTTATCCATCATTCCTTTTTCTCTACCAAAATCTCTGTACTCTTGAGTTGTTTTAATTTTATTTTCTTTAGCACTTAATAATTTTAATTTTGATTCAATAGTTGGATTAGATTCAAATTTACCTACCCAATTTTCATTAGCGTATTTAACAGCTGCTTCTCTAGAATCAAATATGAGAGAATTTGGGTCATCCCAAGTTGTTTCTTTTAATGTCCTGTAATTCTTGCCATCGTCTCTAGATGAATATCTTAATTTTAATTTATATTCACCTTTAGTTCTGTCTCTTCCAACGCGTCTTACCATTTTAGCTTGAGATATTGGTATTTTACCACCCTCTGCTGTTTGCATATTCTTAATTATTTCAGCTGGAAGATTTTCAATATTTAAATAAACAAAATCTTTATCAGATTTCAACACCCTAACTGGAAAAAAACTACCCTCAGAATCAACATTCATTTCCTTGCCTTCCTTTACCCACTCTATTAAATCACCTTTAATATATGGAGCTTTTTCAACAACCCTAGCTTCCACGTCTCTAAACGGGTCAAATACTCTATTGGATGTAGACACTTTTTCTAAATCTTTTCTTTGAGATGCGTGATAATTAGCTTCTTCTTTCATACCCGGTTCGTATTTAGGTATATCCCTACCCAATGGGTCTTCAGCGGCTGCAGATACTTTCCATTTCTTTTCACCACCAATTTCAACCCAATCTGTTTTTAAACCCTCCATAAAAGCATCAGCGTTTTCACGAACAGCTGGTGGTAAATCATCTATGAGTTCTTTATTATTAAAATCTACTTTTTTGTATTTACTATTTAATTTTTTTCTAGCTTCTTTTAAATTTTTACCAGTAAAAGTACCTGACTCTTCTGTATTTAAATGTATATATCTTATGAATCCTTCTTCCTCAGCTCCCTTAGCTTTAGATTCACTTTTAAATTCACTAAGAGATATAACATCTTTAGGATTCTTTTTGCTATGATATAAAGTTCCTTTTCGTTGATACCAATTTCTAGCTTGAGATATTGAATCATCAGAAAATTTTGTTTTATAGGCCATTTGAAAAGCTATTGGTTCATCAAATCCCATATCAAGAAGACCTTTAAACATTTTATCTTTTACGCCTATATTACTTAAACCATGGCCTACGTAATGAAAAGCTACAAGTCCTAATCCATGTAACAACCTATCCCTTATATCCATGTTTGGGTCTGGTTCACCAGTTAAATAATCTGGAGCTCCACCTAAAGCCATTAAACTAAATGGCTCCATTGTAGGCCCCCATTTTTTACCAAGTAATGTGGGAGTACCAGAAGCAGCAAACATCATACCCATAAAAGCATCTTTAGGTATATCAGCAGCTCTATCCATTAAACTATATCCGGGTTTATTAGAAACAAGACCAACAGAAGCAAATGTAACAGCGCTATTTACAAATCTATCCGCTATAGCAGCTCCTTTATATCCATATTTTTCAGCTAAAGGTCTTATTACTTTATCTCTATATGTTTTAGAATTACCAAGTAACTTTCCATATGATTGAGGCCCTACGTATCCAGTACCAGTTTTAGCTACCATTTTACTCAATCTTTTAGCTTGTGTTCTAGCTCCTTTATTTACAAGTCCTTCTATATATTCTTTTTGAGCATTTTTTATAGTTGATTCAGCCACTAATCTTCTTTGCATTGTTAAATCAAATTTAGATTTTGACTGAGCATATTGCTTTGAAAAAGTACCTCTTAATCCAGATAATGGATTGCCAAGTTTGTCAACACCTTTTGCTAAATCATCTGTTGTCATACCTATTTGAGAAGCTTGTTTTGTTACATCATCCAAATTTTTACTAAGATTTTTAGTCATTTTATTATATCTACTTAATCTTCTAAAAGCTTGATAAACTTTTGGCCCCCATTTTGCTCCAGCTATTGGAGCTGAAGCCCCACCAGTAACAGTACTAGCTATACCAAAAGGAATAATACCACCAGCTAAATGACCAATTAATTCAGCAGCTGATTCTCCAAATGTCATTGATTCAGGGTCTACAGATTCATCAGCTCCATACCCTAGTGTAGCACCAGCTTTTAAACCGCTCCACAAAGCTCCCATAAAACCCGGTGATTCTTGTTCTTCGAGAAGTTCTCTGCCTGTCATTGAAACAGAGCTAGATAACTGTTCTTCAGTTAATGATGGATATCCGTATTTTCTAGTGTTGAGGTAGTCAGAAAAATTAGATTGACCAGTTGTATTATTTAAATAATTTTGATATTTATTTTCAAAATTATTTTCTTCCGACCTTCCCTTATTAGATAAGTATTCAGAAAAAGTTGTCATTTAATATATTATTCAGATTGATTCATAGGTTGTGGAGCTATTCCTATTGGTTGACTTAAATCCATTGATTCTTCTTTAGATTCTCTCCAATTCATAAGAGCTTCTTTAACTGAAACTTCTTTAAAATATGGAAATTCTTCAGTAGGAACTATACCTTTTTGAGCGTATTTATAAGGATTTTCTCTAACTTTTACTGCAATATTTTTACCAAAATCTTTTCGACCAGTAAGAGGGTCTTTTACCATTCTACCAAGAGGTTCTCCATAAGAAGGAGAAGATGAAGCAAATTCTTTCTCAATTCCATAAAGCATACCAGATTTAACTTGTTCTTCTAAAGGAGCTTCTTTTTCTTTTTCTCTTGGAGGAGCTCCTGAAAATCCAGCTCTTGTAACAACTTCTTCTTCTGGAGTTTTATCATATTCTTCAAAAACTTTTTGCATTTGTTCTTCTGTTAATTCATTAAAATTTTTACCAAATAAACTTTGACTAATTTTATCTCCAATTTCATTTTCAGAACCTCCCGCCGCTCCTGATTGCCCTGTGATACCCGGATAAAATTCACCAAGATTAGCAAGAGCTACTTCTTTCATTTTTTGTAAATTCGCAATAACACTAGGTGGGGTGTCTAATTTTATATCTGCCATAGCTTTTACAATTTCAGTATTAAAATCTGTCCAAAATTTTCTAGCTGATTCTTGATTAGTTATTTTTTGACTAATATTAGAAGCTAATAATTTTAACTCAGCTTCACTTACCTCACCATCTTTTAATAATACTTTTTTAGCTCCTTCAAATTCTATGTCACTATACCCAGCAGGTAAAAATGACTTTATAGATTCAAGAACTTTTTTATTGTCTTCAAATGAAACAGCTCTTTTATAACCTTCTTCTTCAGTAGTTAAATCCATATTAAAATATTTATTATTTCTTTTTAATGAAGGCCAAGCAACAATTTTTTCTGAAGGAGTCATATTATTCCAGTTATTCAAACTTAAATCAAATTGTTTTTTAGTTTTTATTTTCTCATTAGTATATTGTTTTACTCCAGAAGAAACAACATATCTTTTTTCATAAGTACCATCTCTTTTTGGTATTAAATATTCCTTACTATATTTATCTTGAATTGATTTAAGTACTTCAGGACTATCTTTACCTATTTGGTTAATTGCTATTTCATATTCGTTTAAAGCAGATTCATAGTTTTCAATAGCTGATGCTCGTTTTGAATTAAATAAATTATCTTCTCTTTCTCTGTCTAAATTTCCTTGAGCTCGAGCCTCTGATTCTTCTCGAACCCTTCTATCTTCAGCTTTATCAAAAGTTTTTAGAGCTACAGTTTTCCAATCTTCTGCGGGTGTTATATTTACAGATGAAGGTTTTATTACATCATATCTACCATTACTCATAATTAAATTCCTATTTTAAAATTTATATACATTTTAAGATTGCCTTGCCTTAGCCCATCCATATCCATCTTTATATCTCCAATCATCTCCAGCTGTATCTGTAAATGTTGTTCCATCAGCAGGAGCGTCATTACCACCTTCCCATCCTTGAGGAGCTGTTGCTGGATTATAAACATAGCCCGCTGTAGCTGCATTATAATCTACAGTTCCTTCTCCTTGTTGTAGTTGTAGTAAATTTTGACCAGCTGTTCTTAACCAACTATCTCTTTCAGATTGAACATTTTTAAACAATGATGATTGAGCTGCTGCTTGTTGAGACATAAAATCAGTCATTATAGTATCCCTACCCATACCGGCTACAGCTTGAGGGCCTCCAGCTCCTGCAAATCCAGATTTAACTGATTGTTGTGCGAGTTCTTGACCTTGTCCTAATAATGCTTGTTGTCCAGTTTTAGTAGAATCTGATACAGCTCTGGAATAATCCTCAAAGTGAACACCTTCTCTTGATGGGTCATAAACATTGGTTCTTTCAAAATCATCTTTTTGTTCACCTACTGGTTGTATATCCATTTTTTCATATAGATATGGGAATGTAGGCATTTCAGTAGTAGTTCCACCATATTCCATTGAACCACCAGTTTGCATACCAATCATATCTCCAAGCATGCCACCCATTTGCATACCCATTCTTTGAGCCATGTCAAATCTAGGAGCATCCTCAAAATTTAATTCATCAAGATTTTCTTTGCCAATCTCATTAACAGCATTGCGATTTAATACATATTCACCCGGTTCTAATAAAGCCAGTATACTATCTCCCGGTTGTCTACTATACTTTGAATAAGATGCCATTATCCTACCATTGGGTTACGTTTATATTTAAGAAGTCCACCTATTTGATATGACATTGGTTGTTGAGCAACTGAACCACCCATATTATATCTTTGCATATATCCACCACCAGCAAGTCTTTGAGCGTTTGTTTGAGTTATTTGTTCTTTAAAATAAGCTGGGTCTATATAAGGGTCTATACCCGGATTTTCTTTTACGCTACCACTATACTTTGGAATACCTAACATACCAAGCAACCCACTATATCTCTTATCAGATTTTACTATGTTATGAGGGTCTACCGCATAGTCTTGAGTGTCATCTGTTTCCATTACATGACCAGATGGACTGCCCGTAATAAACTGGTCTATTGAAGATAAATCATTATTTTCTGCTATATTTCTATAAGTAAAATTTCTTGGGTCTTCTTGAGACATAGTTAAAGCTCTTTTTTGAAATTTATCTGCTGTGCTAATATCAAAATCTTCTTGTTGAAATCTAGAATCCTTACCAATTACATCCATTCCTCTTTTATCTTGAGATTCTCTAAATTGCATATCTTCAGGATTGTAATGCACACCTTTTATATATTCTTCAGCCCTATCGTAATTTCTTTTACCACCTATTAAGGGAAGTACGTCTAAAATCTTTTCTAATCCACTTGGAGAATATTCATAATCTTCAGCATATTGTAATCCAGCTTCTCCACCATCTTGATATGGTATAGGACTAGATGTACCCGGCATACCACCCATTTGCATACCTAAAAGAGTATTTGATAAACCACCTCTTTGCATAGACATATCTGCTGGAGCAGTCCAAGATAAATCAGAATCACCTCCAAATCCATATTGAGGGTCATTTTCTTTTAACCAATTATCCCAATATTGAGACATACCTTCTTGTTTTCTTTGTTGGTCTATTAATCCTAAAATATTTTTATTTGATTCTTGCATACCTGAATAATCAGGAAATTCTAATCCTTCCATATCTAAATTTGGAGTCATGTCAACTCCATATTCTTTATTAAAAACATCTAGCTCTCCACCTGATACACCAGCAGGATTTACTACAGAAGTAGCGTCAAGTCCCTCACTAGGTACTGAAATATTTGGTCTTAATGAATCAGCGCTTACTACTGGGTCTAAATTCTTTCCCGCTCCGAATACATTTTTTGCTTTTCCTAATGCTTCACTTCCTAACCCAGAAACAAATGTACCTACTCCAGCTCCAAGACCTTGAGCTCCAGCCATGCCTGATATACTATCTTGTAACTCACCTAATCTTTCATATCCAGAACTTAATAAACCAGTTCCAGCTCCGTAATCAGCTCCTACATCTTTTTTTCTACCAGTTCCCATTTTACTACCAGCATAAGCTCCAAGTCCAGCTCCAAGAGCTTTACCCATTAAAAGACCCATTGGGCCAAACTGAGCTTTTAAATAAGTACCCAATAGTTTATTTACAGCAAACTTTCCAAGTTTACCACCAATAAGGCTACCAAGTAACCCACCTTTTTTTTGCTTAGCTAGTTCACCAGCTTGACCAATCTGGGATTTTTGTTCAGCAAATATATCTCTATTAAGTCCGGCTTGAAAACCTAATCCTTGTAATGGGTCTGCCATTATTATAATCCTTTTATTTTCGCAAAAATACTATATTGCAAGTTTAATATAAAGCTAGTTAAAATAAAATACCAGCTAATTTTTTTATTGTTTACCATGTTATGCTCCAGCTATTGATATTGATAATATTAAATACCAATTTGAATCATGATACATTAAAACTGCTGTATCATGTATGTCATCCATTGAAAAACTAGTATCGCCTGATGTGTATATATTTCTTATACCACTTCTAATTACTACAGTTCTACCATCATTAGCTGGTTTTAAAATTAAAATTTGACCATTTTTTCCGCCAAGTATTTGGTCTAAATTATCACTTGACGCATCTGATTCAGTATCAACAGTATGAAAAGAATGTGTAATTGTTATCTTTCCAGTATCTATTGTTAATTCAGACCCTTCTTCAAATATCAAATCCTTAGCAGTTATCAAAGACTTTGTCCTGCCATTTACATTAAGATTTTTATCTACATATTGATTACCATCAGAAGACATATAAGATTTCCAAAGCTTGCCAAACTTTTTTCTATAAATAGCTAACTGACTATTAGATTTTTTTTGTATAGCTGTTTGTCCATCAACCATTCCATTAGTAGATGGTATCCCTTGAAATTCCATTGACTCTTGTTTGGTATTAATTAACTTTCTTAAATCTCTATCAGTTAAAGCCATTACGATACTACTTTATTTCTTAAGATTCTATATTGAATTGACATATCATTTATTTCAAATTTTCCAGCACTTGGAGAAGAAAATTTTATTTGTATACTCTGACATGATATAGGAGAAGATGGGGTTAATGTAACTACATCCCATCTACTTGCACTTGCAAAATTACCAGTAAATGTTCCACCACCACTACCTGAAAAATCTTGTTTACCATCAATAGCGTACGAGAATGGAGTTGTTTCAGCTCCATCTGATTTATATGTAACAGTTATTTTGTATACTTTCTTTGTTAATTCTGGAAATCCAAAGTCTATATCTTTTGTATAGAACTCTTGATTATCTTGAGATAATTGTATTGGTAAAAACTTTTTAAACTCTACATCTGTACTACCATCAAATACACCAAGACTTAA
>Ga0114934_10002709_pt1 | contig 11282 bp, 21 predicted proteins | sample 4SBtaG_2_FD_99695 | JGI IMG/M metagenome (GOLD analysis project Ga0114934, IMG submission 99695) | Deep subsurface microbial communities from Kolumbo volcano to uncover new lineages of life (NeLLi) - 4SBTROV10_white metaG | ecosystem: Environmental > Aquatic > Marine > Volcanic ...
CTTCAGAAGCATGTAATGGAGCATATTTCTGTCAAAGCTAAAGAACAGGTGGCCGCTCAGATGCAGCAAGAGCTTCAGGGCCAGCAACCCACGGAAGAACAGGTTCTTCAGATTGAAGGAATGGTGGCAGAGTTGATTTCTCAGGGAATGCAGGAAGTAAAAGCACTGAGTAATCAAATCAGCGGTGGTGGTGAACAAGATCCATTAATCGCTCTCAAGGAACAGGATCTCCAGATTCGGGCACAGCGCGATGCGAACGAATTGGCCGTCGATCAGGCACGGCTGGAACTGGATGAACAGAAAGCTAATAACACCATGTCTTTGGGCAAGGAACGTATTGCTTCTGCGGAAGAAATTGCTGCGGCTCGAATACAGGCCGCAAGAGAACGAGAGATTATGAAACAAAATTCTAAAGAAACTATTGTCGTGGACCGGTAAAATAGGAGATAATCATGGCCGCTACGAAAAGAAACCAACCTTCTGTTGGCAAAATTGCCAAAGGAGAGGTCATTAGTGACCAAGGAACAGTTCCCTACAACGGGCCTAAGACTGTATCTACGCCGAATACTTTAACAGGCAAAATATACAAAGGCACCAAGAAAGGTGTAGGAGCTGCGCTTCGTGGCACTTCCTATATATGTGGTTAAGGAGAACTTTAATGCATGAAGTAGTACATTGGGTAAAAGGACGGTTGATAGAGCCGTCAACCTATGCAGCAGCAAGTGTTGCGGCTATAGGTGGTTGGGTTCTGACTCAGCAAATAAGCTGGGTTTGGGTTTCACTCGTTTTAGCCGGTATAGCTGTAATAATGCACGAAAAAGCGTAGGTCATGGTTTTTTATGGAAGCAGAAGTTTCGCTAATAAAAGACTACTGGCAGCAAGTCATGGGTCTTCTGGCTCTAGTTATTGTTGCAGTAAAACTTTCTTCCAGCGTCAAGGAACTGCGTAAGGATGTCGATGATATTATTTCACGTAACACTTTTGTAGAAACAACTAAACTTAGGGCACAAACGGATATGCAGGAGAAGCAGATCAGTGCGTTGTGGGCCTATACCAATAAATTACGCGACATGCTTAATGGGGGTTCCAAGTAATGGCTATAGCAGCTCTTTTGCCAAGTCTTCTTCCTGTAGTAGGGGATGTCTTAGACAGGTTTTTTCCTAACAAGGAGGAAAGAGCAAAGGCCGAAAGAGAAATAGAGGCAAAGCTTACAGCACACCTCGCTAGTATTGATCTAGCTCAACTAGAAGTTAACAAACAGGAAGCAAGCCACAGGTCTCTTCTGGTTGCCGGTTGGCGACCATTTGTAGGATGGACCTGCGGTCTTGCCCTGTTTTACACATATTTAGTACAGCCTATGGCTACGTTTGTTCTTGCCCAAACGGGTCATCTTATCCAACTACCTCCAGTGGATTTAAGTGCCATGATGCCGGTTCTTCTGGGTATGCTTGGGTTAGGGGGTCTTAGAAGTTTTGAAAAGTACAAGGGAGTAAGTAAATAAGGGAGGTTACATGGACGGAGTACTTCTTGCAGAGCATTTATTAAAAATAATTGACGAGCGCGGGGATAGGGTTAAGGAAATGATTGTTAGAGGCTCCATAAAAAATATGGAGGAATATAAACAAATGGTTGGCTCCTTGGAATCTTTGGATTATATAGGAGATGCAATAAGGGAAATCCTAGAAAAGGCAGATTAATGACTGATACAACCGCTTCTGTAAAAGAAGCGCCAAAAGAAGACAGCAGTGTCATATCTTTTGACAAAGCTTACATACACCCCGAAGAAAAAATCCTAGATCCCGATAAATTGGAAGACAGTGCGTTGGAGAGGCTCCCGAAGCCTACGGGCTGGCGGCTTTTGATTCTTCCGTACCGGGGAAAGGGAAAAACTGACGGGGGTGTTTTTTTACCAGATCAAACCGTAGACCGGGAATCAGTAGCCACCGTATGTGGCTACGTCCTTTCTGCGGGACCTCTGGCGTACAAAGATACCGAAAAGTTCCCTAGTGGACCGTGGTGCGCGGAAAAAGACTGGGTAATTTTTGGAAGATATGCGGGCGCTCGTTTCAAGATAGACGGCGGCGAAGTTCGCATATTGAATGACGATGAAGTAATAGCCGTTATCCAGGATCCTGAAGACATCCTGCATTTCTAACATGGAGATAAGCCATGCCTGAACCAGAACCAAATATTGTGGACCTTCCTTCTGAAGGACAAACAGTTTCCGTTGAAATTGAGAAAGATTCCGCTTCTACGGAAGAAGCGGCTGTTTCTGAGGAACATGAGGCGTATAGTTCCAAAGTTCAAAAACGTATAGACAAATTAACTAAGAAGGCCCGCGAGGCGGAGCGCCAGCAACAAGCTGCAATTGCGTATGCAAAAAATGTGCAGGAAGAAAACCAAGTATTAAAAGGTCGTGTTCATAACTTGGATGTAGGTTATGTGTCTGAATACGGTGACCGAATAACTTCGGAAACGGATTCGGTCACTAAGGACATGCAAGATGCTGTTGCTACAGGAGATACCGCAAAACAAGTTGAGTTAAATAAAAAGCTGGCTCAACTGGCAATTGAGGAGGAGCGTGTTCGAGCGGCAAAGGCTGAACAAAAACGTCACCATGAAGCTGCTGCGCCACAACCCGTGTCTCCTGCACAGCAACCCCAGCCACAGACTCCGGTTCGTGCAGATCCGAAAGCGGAAGAATGGGCTTCGAACAACAAGTGGTTTGGGGAAGATGACGCCATGACTTTTGCAGCTTTTGGTATTCATAAAACGTTGGTGGAAGAAGAAGGCTTTGACACCAGCACTCCTGAATACTATGCTGAAATTGACAAAAGAGTTCGAGAGGCTTTTCCTCATAAGTTCGATGAAGGAACTGTTGTAGAAGAGACCGTCTCAGTATCAGAAAGTCGCCGCCCTCAACAGGCCGTGGCCTCTGCCGTTCGTTCCAGCAATTCTGGACGCAAAACAGTAAAACTCTCCCCTAGTGAAGTAGCGATAGCTCAAAAGCTTGGGGTGCCACTTAACGAGTACGCGAAATATAAAACTCGCTGATGGAGAACGAAATGACTGAACAAAAAGTTGATCGCACTCCCCGCGCTGCCAAGAACCGGGCTTCTAAACCACGTCGCAAGTCTTGGCAACCACCGTCTATGTTAGACGCACCTCGACCTCCGGAAGGTTTTGTTCACCGCTGGATTAGAGCTGAAGTAAGGGGATTTGATGACCGGAAAAACATATCTGCCCGTCTGAGAGAAGGGTGGGAATTGGTCCGGAAAGAAGAATACCCCGAATTTGAGGCTCCAACTATGGATGGCGGAAAGTATGAAGGAGTTTTCGGTGTTGGAGGATTGTTACTAGCTCGTATTCCGATAGAGGTTGTAGAAGACCGCACAAGTTATTTTCAGCAGCAAAATGCTGATGCAATGCAGGCAGTTGACAACGATCTTATGAAGGAAACGCAACATCATTCGATGGCTATTCAGAAGCCTGAACGTCAATCGCGTGTTACGTTTGGTGGTCCTAAGACAGATTCTTAGGTACTACTGTTTTAACTCTAACAATTGCTTTGAGGAGCAAATGGTATGGCAAATCTCAATGGATCATGGGGTTTGAAACCTATCGCAAAGGTGGGTCAAAACTCCAACTCCACTGGTGTGAGCGGCTATACCCAGTATGAAATCGCTAATGCAAATAGTAATGTTATTTACACAGGTACTCCTGTTATCCCACTAGCCACCGGCTTCATTGATGTAGTAGGTGCGGCAGCGGGTGGTACAGTAGGACTTTTGGGCGCTTTCATGGGTTGTCGGTATGTCTCCAGCACCACTGGAAAACCTACATGGTCGATGCATTGGCCCGGATCTGGTGCCGATAGCAACCATCCTATAAGAGCCTTTGTAGCTGATGATCCGATGCAAATTTTTTCGATTGCAACGGATGCTACGTGGACAAGTAAAGCAACAGCGAGAGCTGGTGTTTTTGCGAATGCAAATTTCGCAACTGCTACGAGTGGCAGTACAACCACGGGTATGTCATCGGGCACTTTGGCAGTGTCTACAATTAATACAACCAACACCCTTAACCTTAGAATTTTAGGTTGGGTAGAGGATTCTTCTAATGAGGACTTCTCTGCTGCCGGTATTGCTGCGTTGGTCCGGTTGAACAACCACTACAATAGCCCGAATGGTGCTATTGCTGGTGGCACTGTTTCAACCACTGGCGTATAGGAGGGTTGAAAAATGGCTATTAGTAGAGCGCAACTAGTCAAAGAACTAGAACCCGGCCTTAATGCCTTGTTTGGCTTAGAATATGACCAATACGGAAGAGAGTACGAAGATATCTTCGATATGGAGAACTCTGATCGTGCCTTTGAAGAAGAGGTCATGCTGAGTGGCTTTGGTTCAGCACCAACGAAGAGTGAAGGCAGTGCCGTTACTTATGATGACGCACAAGAAGTCTACACGGCTCGTTATACAATGGAGACAATTGCACTTGCATTCTCCATTACTGAAGAGGCAGTCGAAGATAATCTTTATGATCGACTGGCTGGACGGTATACACGGGCGTTGGCAAGAAGCATGAGCCAGACCAAAGAGGTCAAAGGCGCAGCGGTTCTTAATAATGCATTCGACAGCACGTATACGGGCGGTGATGGTCTGGAACTTTGTTCCACGGCACATACACTGGCTAACGGTAACACCTTCCGGAACGAGCTTTCGACAGCCGCAGATTTGAATGAGACCAGTCTTGAACAGGCTCTCATTGATATCGCAGGATTTGTCGATGAGCGCGGTCTGAAGATTGCTGTTAAAGGTACGAAACTGATTATTCCAAACGAACTTCAGTTCACTACTGACCGTCTACTTGAATCAACGCTACGAACCGGAACTGCTGATAACGACATAAATGCCATTCGGAACATGGGAATGCTTCCGCAGGGCTATGCCGTTAATCATTATTTGACGGACACTGATGCTTGGTTCATCAAAACGGATGCTCCAAATGGAGTGAAAGGCTTTAATCGGACACCGATTAGAACTTCCATGGAAGGTGATTTTGATACCGGAAATGTGAGGTACAAGGCCCGCGAACGCTATGCGTTTGGTTGGTCGGATCCTCGTGGTATCTTCGGTTCACCTGGAGCATAATGAGACTGGGATTTGGGAAGAGGGAAACCTCTTCCCGTCCTTTCTGGGATAAAAAGCCCTAGCGACTGACCCAGCAGACGCTCACAAGACACTAGGGCAAAACCTTTGTGAGAAGGAATTTATATTATGGCTAAAACGACCTTTTCCGGTCCCGTTAGATCTAGGCGTGGATTTATAACCGCCGGTCCCGACGCGGTTATTAATATCACTGCGGAAACCACCCTTACATTTGATGACCATGCTGGTCGCATCATGGAAATAAATGATGCTGATGGTGCCGTAACGCTACCAACCATCCAAGCTGATTCTAACGGCGCTTCTGCTGGACCAGATGATCCAAATGTAAATAACCAACTTGGGGCTGTTTACAGATTCTTCATTGGAACAGATGCCACTGATCTGGATATTAAAACAGACGGCACAGACAAATTCCTTGGCTCGTTAGCTGTTGGGATAACGGACAGCACTTATAAAGTTTTTATACCCGCTGCAAGCAACGATGTAATTTCCATGAATGGCGGAACGCAGGGTGGAGATAAGTTTTCCTATCTTGAGATAACTGCTCTTGCTGATAATGAATATCTTGTTCAAGGTGTTCTAATTGGCTCTGGGACAATCGCAACTCCTTTCGCGGATAGTTAAACCTGAGTAATGGGGTGGGGGCTTGGCCCCCATTCTTATAGGAGAGTCACATGGCTGATGCTGTAGCGACAACTACAATTATAGATGGCGGAAGAAAAGCTGTTATTTATTGTACTGATACCAGTGATGGGGATGGAGAAGCCGCTGTAACAAAAGTGGATGTTTCCGCGTTATCACAGAGTCCGAATCTGGATACTTGTACCGGAGTTCGATTAGAAAAAGTGGTCTTTTCTAATGTAGGTATGGGCGTAAAAATTCTTTGGGATGCCTCAACCGATGTTATTGCATTAGAGCTTCCAGCAGATTATTCAGATACCATTGATTTTAGTGACATTGGTGGTCTTCCCAATTATGCCGGAACCGGAAAAACCGGAGATATCCAATTTACTACAGTGGGTGCTACTAGCGGAGATACTTATTCCGTTACTTTGTACTGTATTAAAGAGTACTAAAAATGGCGGATCTGGATCGACAAAATGAACTAGATATAGTTCAAATTCGAGGAGATCTTAATCTAATAGCTCAAAAAGTAGAGGCAATAAAGAACAATGATCTGCACCATATTCAGAAATCCATAGATAACATTACCCGTATTTTATGGGGTGTGGGGTTTTTGATACTGGGTCAAATAGTAGTTGCAATTAAGTCCCTGCTTGTAGGCACATAAACAGGAGTTTGTTTTATGGCTCTTTCTGGATCAAAGAATTTTGAACCTGATGTTGCAGAATACATAGAGGAAGCCTTTGAGCGGTGTGGTATTGAGCTAAGAACGGGTTATGACGCTCGAACCGCAAGAAGATCCCTCAATCTTTTATTTGCCGATTGGGCAAATAGGGGCTTAAATCTGTGGACAGTGGCAGAGGTGACCCAGACGGTTGCCTCTGGTGTCACTGAATACCCCTTGGGAACTATTACATTAACGGTAGCCGCCAGTGGAAGCTTTACCATTGGTGAGACCATCACGGGTGGAACAAGCGCGGTAACGGCTTCTGTCATAACGAAACCGACTGCCACCACCATGACCATAACGGTTCCTTCAGGAACTTTCACAGCTTCTGAAACCATTACGGGGTCTTCCAGTGCAGCTACAACTACGGTTAGCTCGGTTCCTTCCCTAGAAAACGTGCAGTCTTCCGTAGACATCTTATCCGCTGTAGTGCGGCGCGACAGCACAGACATATCTATTAACCGGATTGGAAGAGACGATTATCTCCGCATCCCGGATAAGACTACAACCGGTAGGGCTATTCAATATTACGTGGACCGTCTGATAACCCCTGTTTACAGGATATGGCCTGCACCGGAGAATAATACAGACCAAATTATTTATGACCGTATTGTACGCATAGATGATGCAGATGCCTCGGTTAACACAGTAGAAGTTCCCTGGAGGTTCTACCCCTGTCTTGCTGCCGGTCTTGCTTATTATTTGGCTATGAAAAGAGCGCCGGAGAGAGTTCAATTATTGAAGGCAGTTTATGAAGAAGAGTTCCTTCGAGCTGCCACAGAAGATCAGGACCGGGTTCCTCTCACGCTTGTACCTACGGCTTCTTCTTTAAGGGCGGTGGGATAATGGCTAGGTATGCTTCAGAAAAATATGCGCTAGGAATTTCAGACCGATCTGGTGTGGCATACAAACTGCGGGATATGCGAAAAGAATGGAACGGTTTCTTAGTAGGAAAGGATGAATGGGAATCTAAACAGCCTCAATTAGATATTCCAAAATTCGTAGCGGATCCACAGGCGTTACGCAATCCCCGGCCAGATCGTACAGAATCTGCTGTGGAAGTTCTTCTTGCCTTTAATTCCTTTGTTTCCGGGACTTCTGGTTCCAGTGTAGTAAAAGTTTTTAGTCCCGGCCATAACCGCTCAACGGGAGATACGGTTAGATTTAGAAATGTAGATGGTTTTGGAAGGGCGGACGACGGGACAAACGGGTTTACCTCTTCGGTTGTAGAGGCGGCGGCAGGTTACTCGGTGACAAAGGTAGATGATGATTTTTATAGTTTTGATGTTAGTGATAGTGGTTCTTCTGAAGTTTCTGGTGCCCCCGGAAGAGGTGGGGGTAACGAAGCGTCAGCAGGCCCGGTGACAGTGAGTCCTTAATATGGCATTTACATTCTCGACACTTAAAACCGCAATTCAGGATTACACGGATAATGCTGAAACTACGTTTGTGAATAATCTGACCAGATTTATTCTTAATGCGGAAGAGCGTATTCTGAAAGAGGTGCAACTGGACGTTTTCCGGAGAAATTCTCAAGGAACGACAACCTCTTCACAAAAGTTCTTATCCAAGCCAAGTGACTTCTTGGCACCCTTTTCCCTGAGTGTCGTCAACGGATCCGACAACGAGTTTTTATTGTACAAGCATGTAACCTTTTTGCAGGATTTTACTCCAGATCCGACGACCACGGGGGTTCCTCTTTATTACGGGGACTGGAATGACACCACTTTTCTACTGGCTCCGACTCCGTCAACCGCGCTTACTATGGAGTTGCATTATTTCTTTCGACCCACTTCTATATCATCCACGAGCGATGGAACGAGCTGGTTAGGGGATAATGCGGAACTGGCTCTTCTGTATGCCTCTTTAGTGGAGGCATACACCTTTATGAAGGGAGAAGCTGATTTACTGACGTTTTACAACAACCGGTATTTTGAAGCTCTGCAAGGCCTGAAACGTCTTGGAGAGGGACAACAGACCACGGAAGAGTACCGATATGATAGAGTGAGGCAACCAGTTAAGTAATGTTTGAGGCGAATGGTGAAGGAGATTTGGGGTCCGTTAAGGTTTTTACCTCAAGTAATGGTGGTCATAGTCCAGAGACCATGGCTGATATGGCTATGAACAAGATTATGGTCATTAACGAGAAAGCCCCTCCTCCTATTCGGGATCAGGCGGTAGCGTATAGAAATAATGTCCGAAATGTAATACTTTACTATTTAACAGAGATGGCGAAAACGGAGAGAACGACTATTTGGGCATTACTTCGCCAGCAAGGGCATGACGACATGGCCGAAATCATAAGGAGACTGTAAAATGGCTATTAATCAAGCCATGTGTGGAACGTACAAAAAAGAGATAACCGTTGGTATCCATTTCTGGCTGGATCACACTAGAACCGGCTCTTCTGGTATATCTGCGGACACGTTTAAAATCGCAATGTTTACCTCAAGTCGTACAGATGCCAATGAGGATCTAACGGCATACACAACGACGAATGAAGTGAGCGGAACCGCTTATACGGCAGGAGGAGCGGCGTTAGGCAGTGTCACCCTTGGGTTGGGAGATAACAGCTCTTCTGTTCCCACCGCTTATCTTGATTTTGCAGATACAACGTGGTCAACCTCCACTATAACGGGGGCGAGATGCGCGGTTATTTATAATTCTACCCTCAATACGGCAGGAACTGGCGCAACCGTTAACCATGCGGCATATCCCAGCGTTTGTGTACTGGATTTTGGAGCAGACAAGTCTTCCAGTGCGGGCGACTTTACAATCCAATATCCTGCGAATGATGCCAATAACGCACTTATTCGCATAGCATAAGAGGTCCAAAGTGGGCTTTTTGTACGGTTGGGGAAGGCAGAGTTGGAGTAGCGGCCCTTGGGGTGAGCCAGCCGCGTTGGCCGTTACTGGAGTTCAGGCGGCAGGAGCACTGGGTTCCTCTACCGTTAGTATTAAAACTACGGAAGCGGTCACAGGGCTTGGAATAAGTAGTTCCATAGGTACCGTTACCGTAGGCTCTGAGGTTACTATCTCGGCCACAGGGGTCCAAGGAGCCGGAGCACTAGGGTCGGCTACGGTAAGAACGCAAAGATTTGTTGTAGTTACCGGGGTAGAAGCTGTTGGTTCTTTAGGGGAGATTGGAAAGGGTGTTTCGTTTGTTGTTACAGGAGTATCGGCACAAGGCTTAATAACCACTCCAAATGTATGGAGTGTCATAGACACGGGACAGGATGCGAACTGGGTACCAATAGCAGCGTAGGAATAGAAAATGGCTTCATCATATACAACTAACTTTGGTATCGAAGAAATGGCTACCGGGGATCAAACCGGTGACTGGGGAACAACTACCAATTTCAACTTTGATATCCTAGATAGAATTGGCGCATATAAGGCGGTTGCTTTATCCGATGCGGCTACGGCTACGTTGACCGTTCGAGAGGCTTCTCCGGGAAGTGGGACTGAGAATCTTCAGGACGGCATGTTCCGGGTTATAAAATTCACGGGGTCTTTAGCCCAAAATTGCACTATCACAATCGCACCCAACACCACTACCGCTTGGTTTATATTTGAAAATGCCACTACGGACACTGGTTCCAGTGGACCCTATTCACTGATTTTTAGCCAAGGAAGTGGTGCTAATGTTACGCTCCAGAACGGCAAAAATGTGATTGTTTATTGCGATGGAGCGGGGGCCGGAGCTGTTGTAACAGATGCTCTAGCGGACCTCCAAATTGGAACTCTTGAAGCTACCGGGGCGGCGGCTATAGACGGAGCGGCTACGCTGGGTAGCACACTGGCGGTTACTTCAACTTCTACGATGAGTGGAAAAGTCACCCATAATTATACGTCCAGCGCGAGAATGCCTGTGGGAACGACGGGCCAGCGCGATGGTTCTCCAGCAGTAGGAGATTTTCGCTATAATAGCACTACCAATGAATTTGAGGGGTATTCCGGGGCAAGTCCTGCTTGGGGCGGGATTGGTTCAGGTGCAGGCTATTTTAAGGGAGATAATGGTACTACAGGATCTTCAGCGGGAGATATTTTTAGAATAAACGAGCTTGCCTTGGATGCAAATGTTACAATTACTTCAACAGAAAACGCCTCTGCTACAGGTCCTTTGTCGGTGAGCAGTAGTTACACCCTAACTGTGGAAGGCACATTGGTGATAATATGAGCACACTAAAGGCGGACGCGGTAACAGCTAAAAGCACAAACACAGACCTTTCGCTCTCAGGTGCAGGTACTGGAACCGTAGCGATTGGAGATAACACTGCCATCACGGGTACGCTTACAGTTTCCGGTATACAGACTTTGGCGGCGGGTATTGCTGGCGCAGACAATGAAATAAGCCGTGTTAATCTAAAAGACTACGGTGAGGTCACTAATGCTATTGGTTCTACTGGCGGGGGTACGCAGGATATTGACCTCACGCTTGGTAATAATGTCGTAGCTACTGTAGATACGAGTGCCAATACGTTCACTTTTAGCAACCCTACTGCCAGTGATGAGCTGTGCGGCTTTACTCTTTTCCTGACTAACGGAGGATCACAAACTGTGAATTGGCCTGCCTCTGTAGATTGGGCTGGTGGAACTGCGCCAACTCTCACAACTGCTGGCCTTGATATATTAGTTTTTATCACCACTGACGGTGGAACAATTTGGCACGGAATGGTTTGCAGTGCCGATAGTAAGACTCCAGCGTAATGCCTAATCTTCGCAAAGCTATGATGGGTGCTGCTGGTGCGGTTGAAGGTGGA
>Ga0114934_10002712_pt1 | contig 11272 bp, 11 predicted proteins | sample 4SBtaG_2_FD_99695 | JGI IMG/M metagenome (GOLD analysis project Ga0114934, IMG submission 99695) | Deep subsurface microbial communities from Kolumbo volcano to uncover new lineages of life (NeLLi) - 4SBTROV10_white metaG | ecosystem: Environmental > Aquatic > Marine > Volcanic ...
ATGATAATAAACAAATAATTTACAAGTAATAATTTTAAAATGAAGATATTAGTTTTGTGCACAGGTAATAGCTGTCGAAGTCAAATGGCAGAAGGTTTTTTAAAATCTTTTGATAATAAATTGGAAGTCTTCTCTGCAGGAACAAAGCCGGATAGAAAAGTGCATCCCAAAGCAATTGAGGTAATGAAGGAGCTGGGAATTAATTTGAGTAAAAACAAGACAAAATCAGTTGATGAATTTCTCGATAAAGAATTTGACTATGTAATTACCGTTTGTGACGATGCAAAAGAAACTTGTCCACTATTTACAGGAAAAGTGAAACACCGCCTGCATATTGGCTTTGAAGATCCTGCCAATGTCACAGGAACCGAAGAATTTATTCGGCGTGAATTTATCAGGGTTCGTAACGAGATAAAAGAAGAGTTCTATAAACTTTATGAAGGGGAAATCAAACCGCAAATATAATTTCAGACTTACTGACCTATGGTTTTTAATGATTAGATTTACAGCGAGTTACATGGTTGTTAAAAAATAAATAGGAAAATGAAAATGACACCTTAAATTTGCAAAAAAATGTAACCATTTATCAGAATTGTCTCTATGGAACTGTGGGAACTTTTCAAAAGTTTCAAGCTTTTGAAAAGTTATTGTGAAGAATCCGGGTTAATTTTATTGTTTTCATAGTCGTGATAGATTTTTTCCAAATCATTATAGAAAGACAATCCAAAACGATTGATAATAGGTTCTTTTAAGAATCTGAAAACAGGGATACCTAATTTCTCTCCAAGCACAAGTGCCGGTTTACAGATTTTTTCTTCTTCATAGTTTATTGCTGTAAAATCTTTATATGCCTTGATTCGAATAGGAAACAAATGGCAAGATATCGGCTTGCGAAAATTGATTTCGCCATTAAGAAAAGCTTTTTCTATTGCACACTTTAAAATACCGTGATCATCGCGATAGGCATAAACACATTCACGGTTATTGATGAGTGGGGTTACGGTATCGCCATCGGCATCTACGACTGAAAGTCCGTGCTTTTTTATTGTTTTTTTTGCTGTGTTTGTCAAATATTTTTCAATTACCGGGTAAATTTCTTTAAGGATAACCACTTCATCGTCAGTAAGTGGGGCACCCGAATCTCCTTCCACGCAACAAGCCCCTTTGCAGGCACTCAAGTCACATACAAATTTTTTCTCAAACAGTTGTTCACTGATTAGTTTATCATCAATTTGAAAAACAAATGACATTTTGGGAATTTATTTAGAGGATAAAATTTCTTTGCGGTAAAAAAGCAATATAAGGATGACGCCTATGGTGATAGAAGCATCTGCAATATTAAAAACCGGTCTGAAAAAAATAAATTCTTGTCCACCCCAAAACGGAAACCATGATGGATAATGTGCGTGTATTATGGGAAAATAAAGCATATCAACTACCTTCCCGTGTAAGAATGAAGCATATCCACCGTCGGAAGGTAAAAATTTGGCAACTTGATAAAACTGACTTTCGTTAAATAACAAGCCATAAAAAAGAGAATCTATGATATTCCCGACAGCACCGGCAAAGATCATTGAAAGACTCAAAATAAATCCTTGTCTGACAGTCTGTTTTTTTAGAAGCTTCCACAAGATATAACCCAGTAATCCAACTGCAAAAATTCTAAAAAGACTCAGAAATAGTTTTCCCCAGTCCTTGCCAAATTCTATACCATAAGCCATGCCGTTGTTTTCGGTAAAATGAATAATGAACCAATGACCAAAGACCGGCACTTCTTCGCCGAGATAAAATGTTGTTTTAATCCAAATTTTGATGAATTGGTCAGCCAGCAGAATCAAGAAGATAAGTGCTAAACTTTTTTTGGCGACTGTCATTTGCACCTTTATTTCTTCTTTTTATCCCGATTCATCTTAGCTTCAATACTGAGTGTGGCATGTGGCACAGCACGGAGTCGTTCCTTTGAAATCAATTTTTTAGTCTCACGGCATATACCGTAAGTCTTATTTTCTATTCTTACCAACGCCGCTTTCAAGTCGTTAATAAATTTTAATTGCCGTTGTGCTTGTCTTCCCAAATCTTCTTTTGAAGACACGGTAGCACCCTCTTCCAATACTTTAAATGTTGGTGATGTGTCGGTAATATCATTGCTGTCATTACCACTCATCATTGCATGAAGGTGTTCGTATTCTTTTTGAGCTTTTTCGAGTTTTTCCAGAATCAAGGCTTTAAATTCTTCTAACTCTTCGTCGGAATATCTGTGTATTGTCGTCATAATTTTTTCAGTTTTTGGTTATGGAAATTTCGGTTTCAATCTCATCATTTATTTTTACGAGATTTGTTTCATTTTGTTCTAAATTGTCAACAAATTTAATGTTGTTAGCTAAAATTTGAGATGATATATAGTCGTAATGTGTTTCTACAACTTTGGTTAGTGTCATTTCTTTTTTTATTAACACATTAATTTTATCGGTAACTTCAAAATAGGCATCTTTACGGATATTCTGTATTTTATTAACCAATTCGCGAGCAATCCCTTCTAACTTTAATTCATCGGTGATCGTAGTGTCAAGGGCTACCGTCAGGTTACCATCGTGTGCTACTAACCATCCCGGAATATCTTCCGATATTATTTCTACTTCCGAAGTCCGGATAACAATATTTTGTCCGTTGTGTTCAAAATTAATTTCACCTGATTTTTCAAATGCTGCAATTTCTTCTTGATTCATTTTAGAAAGATATTCAACAATGATTTTCATTGATTTACCGTATCGTGGCCCTAATTGTTTGAAATCAGGTTTTATTTTTTTGGTTACAATTTGAGAGGTATCATCAATTAATTCAAGTGTTTTAATGTTGGTTTCGGTAAGAATAATATCTTTCATTTCGGAAATATAAGTTGCTTGTGTCTTATTAAGTGCCGGTATCAGCACTTTGCTTAATGGTTGACGGACTTTGATATTAACTTTTCGTCGCAAGGCCAATACCATGGAAGTAACTTTTTGGGCAATGGCCATTTTTTCTTCCAAATCCTTGTTAATAAGCGATTTGTTATATTTTGGAAATTGCGATAAATGAACAGATTCGTAAGGATATTGTTCTGTAATTTTATTTAAGTCATTAAATAATTGTTCTGCATAAAATGGTGCAATAGGTGCTATTAATATTGAGATATCTATTAAGGCTTCATACAGTGTTTGATAGGCAGAAATTTTATCTTGGTCATAGCTGCCACCCCAAAAGCGTTTGCGATTAAGACGGACATACCAGTTACTTAAATGATCATTCACAAATGTTTGAATAGCTCTTGCGGCGCGTGTGGGCTCATAAGACTCAAGTGCATCAGAAACCTCTTTTATTAAAGAATTAAGCAGGGAGATAATCCATTGATCAATTTCACGCCTTTGAGATACAGGTATTAACGGTTCTTTAAATTGAAAACCATCAATGTTAGCGTATAACGCAAAGAAAGAATAAGTATTGAAAAGAGTGCCAAAGAATTTTCGTTTTACCTCATCGACACCTTCTTCGTCAAATTTAAGATTATCCCATGGTTGCGAATTGGAAATCATGTACCACCTCACACTGTCGGAGCCGTATTTTTCAATAACTTCAAACGGATTAACAGCATTGCCCAGCCGTTTTGACATTTTATTGCCGTTTTTATCTAAAACCAATCCGTTGGAAATAATATTTTTAAATGCCACAGAATCAAATAACATGGTAGCAATGGCATGAAGTGTAAAAAACCAGCCGCGTGTTTGGTCCACACCTTCGGCAATAAAATCGGCCGGGAAATATTGATTAAAATCATCTTGATGTTCAAAAGGATAATGTATTTGTGCATACGGCATTGAACCGGAATCAAACCATACATCAATTAAGTCGGGTTCACGAAACATTTTTTTGCCCGATGGTGAAACAAGAATAATATCATCAACAAATGGACGGTGTAAGTCAAATTTATTGTAATTGGTTTCCGAGAAGTCATTTTCATTAAAGTTGGATAAAACATTTTTACTCATGAAACCGGCGGCAACCGATTTATCAATTTCTTGTTTTAGTTCGGCTATTGACCCGATGCATATTTGTTCTTGCCGGTCTTCTGTAGTCCAGATAGGTAACGGTGTTCCCCAATAACGCGAACGGGACAGGTTCCAGTCCATTAGGTTTTCAAGCCATTGCCCAAAACGACCCTCTCCTGTGGATTTTGGTTTCCAGTTGATAGTTTTATTTAATGCAATCATTTTATCCTTAAACGCTGTTGTTTTAATAAACCAAGAATCCAATGGGTAGTATAATATAGGTTTGTCTGTTCGCCAGCAATGCGGGTAACTGTGTTCGTATTTTTCTGTCCTGAAGTTTTTGTTTTCTTGTTTTAGTTTAACGGCAATATCAATATCTACAGTTGTATCGTTTTCTGCATTTTCCTTTAAATAAGCATTTTTTACATATCTGCCGGAAAATTCACCAACGCCATCAACAAATTGCCCTTTTTTATTTACCAGCGTTAACGAACCAATGCCATTTTTCTTGGCAACCATAAAGTCGTCGGCACCAAAGCTGGGGGCAATGTGAACAATGCCTGTCCCTTCTTCGGTTGTAACAAAATCACCATGCACGACACGAAAAGCATCTCCGTCTTCGGGTTGTTTATATGGTAATAACTGCTCATAACGCAATCCAACAATTTTTTCGCCTTTAAATTCATCAATTATTTTGTAGGGAATATGTTTATTTCCTGCTTCGTAATTTTCAAGTGGTAAATCTTTGTCTTTTGGGTTGAAATAATAAGAAAAACGGTCTTTTGCCAAAATAACCGTTATGGGTTTGCCTGTGTAAATATTAAAGGTTCTAACCTTCAAATAGTCAATATTTTTATTTACAGCCAATGCCGTATTAGACAATAGTGTCCATGGTGTGGTGGTCCAGGCAATAAAAAATAAATCGGTGTCAGTATTTTCAAATAAGAATTTTGAGTCAGCATTGTTAATAACACGAAATTGAGCAACTACGGTGGTATCTTTCACATTTTTATAGCAACCTGGTTGGTTTAATTCATGAGTGCTTAATCCGGTACCTGCAGCGGGTGAATAGGGTTGAATGGTATAGCCTTTATACAGTAAGCCTTTGTTGTAGAGTTGTTTTAAAAGATACCATAGGGTTTCGATATATTTATTGTCGTAGGTAATATAGGGATCATTCATATTTACCCAGTATCCCATTTTATTGGTTAATTCTTCCCATTCGCTTGTGTATTTCATTACATCTTTCCGGCAGTGGGCATTATACGCTTCGACAGAAATTTTTTTACCAATTTCGTCCTTAGTAATGTTCAGCTTTTTCTCAACGCCTATTTCTACGGGGAGTCCATGAGTATCCCAGCCGGCTTTTCTTTTTACTTGAAATCCTTGTAAGGTTTTAAAACGGCAAAATATATCTTTTATCGTACGAGCCATGACATGATGGATGCCCGGAGTGCCGTTTGCCGACGGGGGTCCTTCGTAAAACACAAATTCAGGGAGACCTTCCCGTGTTTTAATAGATTTTTCAAATGTGTTGTTTTTTTCCCAAAGGGCTTGTATGTCTTTATTTATCTGACTTAAATCAAGTTGTTTATGTTCAGGGAATTTTTTCATTATCTAATATAATTTGAGGATGCAAAAGTACAAATTATAATAATTCGTAAAATAGAATAGTTCCTTTTTATTTAATGGGAGTCAAACTCTGTGTTTTGTCCTTATTTGTGACGAGGACAGATTTACAGGCGTTTTTAAAATTAGCAATTCAAAATTATTTATACGAGTATAAAATATTAAACTAACAAAGTGAATTGTGTAAATTCCTCTTAATTAATAATTTGATAATTACTTGATAAATGAAAATTGTGATTGGGTAAAAAAACAGAGAGCAATAAAAGTAGCGAGGGAGGGACTCGAACCCTCGACCTCATGATTATGAATCATACGCTCTAACCAGCTGAGCTACCTCGCCATCAACAGAAAGAACATTGTTTTCCTTTTTGGGCTGGCAAAAATACAATTTTTTATCAAAAAAAATCTTTTTGCAAGATTTATTTTACAGCAATTGTTTCGATTTCAACTAACACATCCAATGGCAGACGAGCTACTTGAAAAGCTGCACGGGCAGGCGGGTTTTCAGGATAATAAGTGGCATAAATATCATTCATGGCTTTAAAATTATTCATGTCACTGAGTAAGCAGGTTGATTTTACAACATCATTAAATGTGTATCCGGCAGCATCAAGAATAGCTTTGATATTTTCCATTACCTGTTTAGTTTGCGCTTCTATACCCTCAGGGATTTTACCGGTTTTTACATTAATGGGAATTTGGCCGGATATGTAAAGTGTATTTTTAATTTCAACGGCTTGACTATACGGACCTACAGGTTCGGGTGCTTTGGGTGTGTAAATAATCTTTTTCATCAATTAAAAATTTTCTGCGAATATAAATCAAAGTTGGAAAATAAATTGATTATCGGCATTTTTTTCTATTATTGTCCAATCAATGAATGATCAATTTTGGTATATTATTGTTTCTATTTTTGGATTGTTAATTGTGGGTATTCTCCGTTTGTTTTTTATGGAACCACTGGTGCGTGCTTTGGGTAGTTTTAAAAGCAGCTATCAGTCACATAGAGATTTTAAAGGTGGAACGATAGTCTATTCCCAGTTTAACATATTAGCTTCATTGCTGTATTTTATATCCTTAGGCTTTATGCTCTATAAATTTAATGATTATTTTGATATTGTTAGATTATGGAATAATTTTACTACATTTATTATTATTGTTGCAGGATTAATTCTTTTTGTCTATTTAAAAATATTGCTTTATTTGTTCTTTGGATTTTTAATTGATGGCTATCAGGTAACAAAAGAATTTGTTTATAATTGGGTTACCATTAATCATATTTCAGGAATTGTTTTTTTGCCCATTGCCATAAGCCTTGCTTTTGTAGATATTAAATTACTTCCTGCCTTTATCTGGACAGGTATTATATTTTTGATATTCTTTAATGTATATCGACTGGTGAGAGGAATTAAAATTATTTCTCAAGAAAACTTCCCTGTTTATTACATTTTGTTGTATCTTTGTGCCTTGGAATTTTTACCTATTGCAACGCTATGGCATGTCTTGGGTAAATAATATGGTTGAACTTTAAAACGATAGAGATTTGAAAATAAAAAATATCTTAGTCTCACAACCTGAGCCACAAAGTGAAAAATCTCCCTACTTTACCCTTGCAGATAAATATAACCTGAACATTAATTTTAGACCTTTTATTCAGGTTGAGCGGGTAAGCCTAAAAGAATTTAGACAACAAAGAATTAATTTTTTGGACTTTAATGCTGTTATTCTTACCAGCCGTACTGCTGTGGATAATTATTTTAGTATTAGCAAAGATTTGCGACTAAATATTCCGACAACCATGCGATATTTTTGTATGTCGGAGTCTATAGCATATTATCTGCAAAAGTATATTGTTTACCGGAAACGCAAAATATTTTATGGTAATGGTAAAATTGAAGATTTATTACCAGCCATGAAAAAGTTTGAGAAAGATAAATATCTTTTACCTGTTTCTGACAAACACAAACAAGACATTTCGAGATTTCTAAAGAAAAATAAATTTAACTTTAAAAAAGCAGTATTATATAAAACAATTGCGGCAGATTTGTCGGATTTAGATTTGTCAAAATATGACACACTCTTGTTTTTTAGTCCATCCGGCATTAGGTCGCTAACAAAAAATTTCCCTGATTTTAAACAAGGTGACACTTTAATAGGTGTTTTTGGTCCGGCTACTATCAAAGCCGTCAAAGAGGCAGGTCTGCGGTTAGATATTAAAGCCCCGTTAGTTAATGCGCCATCAATGACCATGGCATTGGAAGATTTTATCAAAAAACAAGCAAAAAGCAAAAAAACAAAAGTCTAAATACTTTTATCATATCATGATGGCTCGTTATTCGTTTAAAAAAACAGAGAGACTTACGGGCAAGAAAAATATCGAGCAACTTTTTCTTTCTGACGAGAGTTTTAGGATTAAACCTTTTAAGGTATTTTGGCAGATTGTGGAACCGCAGCAAACAACAGCGGGAAGCCGGGTTTTAATTAGTGTGCCTAAAAAAATTCATAAAAAGAGTGTTGTCAGGAATTTAATTAAAAGACGAATTCGTGAAAGCTACCGGCTCAATAAAAAAACACTAATTGATTTCCTTAAACAAAATAATATTGTTATCCATTGGGGCGTTATTTATTTGACTGATGAAATATTATCTTATCGAGAGATTGAAGAAAAATTGTTGTTAATATTGCAACAACTGACTCATTCAATCAATAGAAAATTGAAACAAAAACAGTGAAAACAATAAATAAAATATTGTCATTTCCTTTTGTAGTGCTTGTAAAAATTTACCAATATACGATCTCACCACTGTTGCCAACATCTTGTCGGTTTTATCCATCTTGTTCAACTTATTCGGTTCAGGCATTTTACCGCCACGGTCCGCTAAAGGGTCTTTTTTTGACATTTAGGCGTATCATTTGGTGTAATCCATGGGGCGGCTTTGGTAGAGACCCGGTGCCTGAGCATTTCTTTTTGTCGCGGAAGGCTGCATTGAAAAAATCGCAACAACCAAACTATGCCAACTATTTGAATTTTAGAACCTATTTTAAAACATTAAAATATCATTCAGATGAAACGAATTAAACGATGGACTTTATTTTTGCTGATTGCTCTGTTTGGCTTCTTTGCTTTTCAGCCAAGTGGTGATGACAATACAGATTTTGAGATTGCTAAAAATCTTGATATTTATTATACTTTATTCAGGGAACTTGATTTGTTTTATGTTGATCCCATAGATCCGGGAAAATTGGTTAAGACAAGTATCGATAAGATGTTAAGCACCTTAGATCCATATACGGTTTATATCCCTGAATCAAAGATGGAAGATTATCAATTTATGACCACCGGCCAATATGGCGGCATCGGTGCTTTGATTCAAAAGAAAGGTGATTATCTGATGATTTCCGAACCTTATGAAGGATTTCCGGCACAAAAAAATGGCTTAAAGGCTGGCGATATTATGTTGGAAATTAATGGAAAATCAATTAAGAATTATTCAATAACGCAAGTAAGTGAACTACTAAAGGGGGAACCAAAAAGTGAAGTGGAAATAAAGGTAAAAAGAGAATATCCTGCTGAAAAAATCTTTACGGTAAAATTTGCAAGACAAAAAGTGAAAATTAACAGTGTCCCTTATTATGGTATGTTGGACAGCGCAACGGCTTACATTAAGCTGAATCAGTTTACAGCCGGTGCCGGCGAAGAAGTAAAGCAAGCACTCCTAAAATTAAAAGATGAATTCCAACCAAAACAATTAGTCTTTGATTTAAGGGGAAATCCCGGAGGTTTACTAATAGAAGCCATTAATGTGGTCAATATTTTTGTTCCCAAAGGCAAGGAAATTGTATCGACAAAAGGGAAGGTCGCTTCATGGAATCGTGATTATAAAACACCATCAACACCTGTTGATACTAATATTAGGATAGTCGTGCTGGTGGATAGGGGGTCTGCATCGGCATCAGAAATTGTTTCGGGAGCAATCCAGGATTTAGATCGTGGTGTCATCCTCGGACAACGATCTTATGGTAAAGGCTTGGTACAAACAACGCGTGATTTATCTTATAATTCTAAGTTAAAAGTAACAACGGCAAAATATTATATTCCTAGTGGACGGTGTATCCAAGCGTTGGATTATTCACATAGAAATCCCGATGGTAGCGTAGGAAAAATTCCTGATTCCCTAATCTCGGAGTTTAAAACATCCATTGGAAGAAAGGTGTACGATGGTGGTGGTATTTTGCCCGATGTACATTATGATGTCCCCAAATACACAACCTTTGTTCAGTCGTTAGTCCTTGAAAATGCTGTTTTTAATTTTTCAACATATTTTGCTTCACAAATAGATAGTATTGCGCCTCCTGATAAATTTAACTTGCCGGATTCAACGCTAAAATCATTTTCAAAATTTTTAGAAAAAATGAATTTTACATACCAATCAGAAACAGAACAAGCTGTCAATAAATTAGAAAAAATTTCAAAAAAAGAAAAATACTTTGATTCAATTGAAGATGATATAAAAAAGCTGCAAAATGAATTAAAAGAAGATCGACAAAAAGATTTGGATAAAAACAAAACAGATATCCGGAACTTTTTAGAAGAAGAAATTTGTAGCCGCTTTTATTACCAGAAAGGTAGAATTCAATCATTTTTGTCTCATGACGGAGAAATAAAAAAAGCGATTTCAATACTTAATGATACGGCATACTATCATCATATTCTTTCACCCGGTTATGTGCCACCCAAACAGGGAAACGATGAAAATGAAGACAACTAATGGCAAACAATTTCTTCCGGTTCAAGCAATTTACAGTTTATCAGAATGATCGCGTATTAAAGGTTTCTACCGACAGTGTTTTATTGGGTGCATGGTTACCTGCCGGCGATTACAAGAAAATATTAGATGTAGGAACAGGTACGGGATTGTTAGCATTAATGATGGCGCAACGTTTTCCTAAATCAGAAATTGATGCGGTGGAAATTGATCCGGAATCGGCTGCAATTGCCGGGAAAAATTTTAGTCTATCATCATTCCAAAATCGTATCAAGTTATTTGTCACTTCTATTCAGGAATTCTCGGAAAAACAGTCTAATAACGGCTATCATCTTATTATCTCTAATCCGCCCTATTTTGAAAATCAAAAACCTGCTGCTTCAGAGAAGAAAAATATTCAAAAACACAACAAATATCTTTCTTCCGGTGAATTAGCTGCCATTGTAAAACTGTTATTGGAAGAGGAAGGTGTTTTTGCTTTGATATTACCTCCGAAAGAAGGCGAGCAGTTTATTGCCACTGCCCGTTTTCATGGTTTATATTGTATTCAGATGACAGAAGTTTTTGTTCGTAGCAAACAAACGCAACCTAAACGGCGCTTGCTTTTATTTTCAAAAAATCAGAAACCCTTAATAACCAGTAAGTTATTTTTAGAAAATGATATGGGGGGGAGGAGTAAAGAATTCCAAAATTTAACATCGTCATTTTATCTTTAGTTACGGTACTACATTTATCAAACGGAATCTGATGGTTTGAAATATAACTCTTATTACTAGTAATTTAACTTTGAAATTTTTAACCCGAATTATTCATAAAAATCATTAAAATTTTTATGAATGAGCGTTAGGATGTGGG
>Ga0114934_10002714_pt1 | contig 11270 bp, 18 predicted proteins | sample 4SBtaG_2_FD_99695 | JGI IMG/M metagenome (GOLD analysis project Ga0114934, IMG submission 99695) | Deep subsurface microbial communities from Kolumbo volcano to uncover new lineages of life (NeLLi) - 4SBTROV10_white metaG | ecosystem: Environmental > Aquatic > Marine > Volcanic ...
AAATGAAATTGGCAATAGTGTTTATGGTTATGGTATTGTTTATTCCGCGTTAAGTATAATTGATAATTTTTTAGCGTCTCAAAATTCTATACATCAATTAATGAAAAGAAAAGCTAATTCTCAGATTCATGTTAAATTAGGTAATGTAGAAAAAGAAGATTATCCAAAGCAAAAAGACATAGATGCATTTGGTAGAAATTTACAATATATGAATGAGTCGACTGAGTGGGTAACAGGACCTAATGTAGAAATGAAAGTATTAGATTTTGGCAATATAGGAGAAAAATATAAAGATGTATTAGATAATGATATGAAATTATTATCGTATGCTTTTCAAGTGCCTGAAGCTATTTTAGGTGCAGAAAAAAGTTTTGTCGGTGCTACTAAAATTCAGGATGAAGGATTTGATAGAAAAATAAAAGCTTATCAAGAAAAAATTGGATTTATTTTAAAGACTAAAATATTTGATTTGTTATTGGAGAAAAATGGATATAGTAAAGTTGATTATAGTATTATGTGGGGAAAACAAAGTGAAGAAGATAAGAATGCTTTAAGAGATTCATATCAAAAATTATTAAGTTCTAATATCTCATTAAGTCCTGGTATGAAAGAAGCTTACGAAAAAAAACTTGCATTATTAGATAATATTGATTATAAAGAAGTTGAAGGGACTAATGTAAAACAAATGAGAAGAGAAAATAGACAATCTAAAAAAGAATTTAGTAGACAAGTTCAGTTGGCACAACAAAATAATAAACAATCTAATGAACATGCTATTCATCATGAAATAGAAGACTTATTTTTTCAAGGATTAGCACCACAAGAAATAGAATCAGAAATTATTAAAGATTATAATTTAACTGAATCATATTCTGAATCCCTCGTAGCAAAAGAACTTGATGAATTAAATAAAGATTATACTTTAAAAGAATGGGTTGGAGAATATGTTCATATTAAAAAACAAATATTAGAAAGGATTGCTGGAGATAATTTTGAAAAATTGACTGCAAAGAATGCTCAAGAAAGAGCACTAGGTTTATTAAATAAAAAACAGGTTGAACAACTTAGAGACATTATGTCAAAAGCATTTGAAGAAAATAAAGGATTAAAACAAGTATCTAAAGAAATTAAAGAAATAGGATTAAAAGATAGATATATATTAAAGGACGGAAAGAAAATATTAAAAACACGTTCGGATAAACGAGCATATCAAATAGCAAGAACAGAATCAGTAAGATTAAGAGCTGAAGGAACTCTAATTAGTTTTTCTGATAAAGGTAAAAATAAAGTTGAATTTACAACTCAATCTATGAATCCTTGCCCAGAGTGTGAAGGTTTAAATGGAAATGTTTATACAGTAGATGAAGCATTTGGTGTGATTCCGGTTCACTCCGGCTGTCGATGTCAATGGAAAGAAGGATAATGAAACAACAAAAATGTATAATTAAAAATTGTAATAATTTAGGAATAATTATGTTTGCAGGCCAGTTAATATGTGGAGAATGCTTTATGAAAATACAAGAGAAACAAAAGAATAGAGATTTAAAATTATTAAAGGAGTTAGAAAATGAGTAAAGTAATAAGAGTGCCAGGAACAGATAGACTAATATTTGTAAATGATAATATAGGCGACATAGTATTAGATATGAAAGATTATCCTGAAGCAAGTAGTACTATTGCTAATGAAGATATAAGAGTAGTTGGTAATTGGTCTGATTATACAGGGGAAGGCTTGATTAATTCAGGTGAAGTAAATTATCAAGGAGTACAAAATGTTCCTGTTGAATCATTAAAAGGGCAAATAGTAAATGAAGATATACAAAGAACTAATAGAGGTAAAAAGGCAGCAACATATAGACAACGAACTAAATTAGTTTATGTTGATTTATCAAAATGAAAATTGAAATTTTAAAATATGAAAAACGAATACGAAGGAAAAAGTATTGAACAATTAAAAGTAATTGTTTATGATTTATTAGTTGAACAACAAGTAGTAAATAATAAACTTCAAGTTGTAAATACTTTAATTGCACAACAAAAATCTAAAGAAATTAAAAAACTAATTCTAAATAACTATATAGTAATTTTTTAAACATTTATAAACTATTTATATTTAATTTATTTATAATTAAAATGCCAAAAGAATTCGATAAACTTAGGAAAGCAATAAAACAACAATTAATTAATTCTGGAAAGTCTGAAAGTGATGCAGAAAATCAATCTTGGGCTATTGCTACTAAAAATTGGAAACAATCTCATAACGGTAAAGCACCTTCTAGAGAAAATTATGAACAAGAATCATATGATTCTGAAGGTAGATTTATTGTTGCTGAAAATGCAAAACTATATATCGAAGCAGGCATATCTCAAATTGAAGAATGAATAACAAATTAACTATTAAAGGGGTTGCAGTTTCTGAAGGAGTTTCTAGAAACAAAAGAAGATATCTAGGTAATGAATTAGAAAAATTTGCACCTACATTAAACAATAGACCAATTCTTAAAGACCATGAAGGTGCTACTGATAATGTTATAGGTAAAATTACATCATCTATTTATGACCCTACTACTAAATCTGTAAAATATTCTGGTTGGGTAAAAGAGGATGGTACTGGAATAATAGAAAAAATAAGAGATGGAAGAATTAGTGAGGTTTCAATTGGCGCTATTGCTAAAAAAGTAGTTAAAGAAAATAAAGAGGATGATATTATTATTCCATTAGATTTAGAGGCAATGGAATTATCAACTACACCAGTTCCTGGTAATAAGGGAACTTCGATAAATTTTGAATCTAAAAAATATTCTTCTGATGATTTAAACGAAATGATAAATAATTATGAACAAGAAGCACAAATTACTGGAATGGAAGGTGAAAGAAAAAGAAGAGGTATGAGCGTTAGTCAATTTTATGCTGCACCTAGAAATCCTCCAAGTTCATCTGCATTGCCTATTTTTGACGCGTCACATACAAGAAATGCTATGGCTAGATTTAATCAAACTAAATTTACTTCCAATAGTGAAAAAACAAAAGCGAAAGCTGCAATAATGAAAGCAGCAAAAAGATTTAAAATCGATATTACAAATTTTGAAACATTTAATACTTTATATAATATTGAAAAGGAGGATAAGAGTATGGAACAAACTACTGAAAATTCTGAAGTTAGTGAAAAACAATTAACAGAAATTTCTGAGTTGAAGAAACAACTCGAAGCTTTAAATTCTAAAAATGCTGAACTTGAAAAAGAAAAAGCTGATTATTTAGAAGCTCAAAGACAAGAGGCTATAAGTAAATACAAATCACTTTGTGAAAGTAAGAAAGTAGAAGCAAAAGATTTGACTAATGCTAATATGGAAATGATTACATTTGCATTAGAGATGGTTGATTCACTTCCAGAAGAGGAAGAGAAACCTGTTGAAGATTCTAAAGAGGAAGAAAAACCAGCAGAAGAAACTCCTAAGGAAGAAGAAAATGTTAAACCAGTTGCAAAAGCAAAATCTAAAGCAATCGTTTCTGAAGACTTAAAAGAAGATTCTGAAAATTATGTTATTACTACTGAAGATGTAAGTGGTCCAGGAGTAGCTCTATATAAGAAATACTAAAAATGGCAGGAAATCCAAACGGATTTGTACAAGCTAGTGATTTTGGTAATCCTAAAGTTCTTACAGGTGAAACACTTGAAGCAATTTCAGGTGGACAATTTGTTGGTGTCTCAGGAACAACTGGAATAGTTTCATCAGATTTAAGTTCTTACGAAAATTCTGATGTTAAATTCTACGTTGCTGATTCAAAGGATAATGTAGTAGGCATGGCTATGAATACAGTTGGCGCAAACGCTAACTTAGGAGTAGCAGTTGAAGGAGTTGTTCTTGCTAAATGTGGTGGTTCAGTTTTTGCTGGGCAATTAGTGGAAAAAGTAGCATCTGATGATGCGGTCCAAAGTCTAAGCTCAGGCTCATCAACTTATGCAATTGGAAGAGCATATACCGCAGGAGCAAGTGGTGGTTTCGCACTCATTCATATTAATCCATAAAATGGCAGAGATGAGAAATATCAAAGAATTGTTAAGTACTGGTATGGCAACTGAAGGAAATCTTTTAATAGCAAAAAAAATTCTTGACACATTAGTTGAGGAAGTTAATAAAAGATTGATACCGAGAACTGAGGCAGCTTTAGTAATTGGTCCCTCTATGATTCCAGGTTCAAGTATTGACGTGGATAGAGAAACACCCAACACACTTTCTGTAAGGGAAGTAGGTGAAGGCGCAGATATTATATTAGATAATCAATCTTATACTAGTGTAAATATTAAGCCTAAAAAGTACGGTGTAGGGATTAGAATTACTAACGAAATGTTAGAAGATGGTAAGTGGAACTTATTGGAAAGAAACATCATGACTGCAGCTAAAAGATTTGCTGAGAATGAGACAAATTTAATTTTAACTCAATTAGATTCAGCAGCAACTGTTAACGCAGGTGGCGCAGCATATCAGGTTTCTGATTTAACTACTCAAATGCAAGACCTTGAAGATAGTGATTACAATCCAACAACTTTACTTGTTGGTAATGAAGTACTTCACGATTTGAGGAATATCGACACATTTGTAGAAGCTAATAAATTAGGAAGCAGAGAGATGTTAGAAACTGGTTTTGTCGGAAAGATTTACGGACTTAACGTAATGAGATTTTCAACAAACGCAGCTCCAAGTTCAGCATATAGTAAATATGCGTATGTATTTGATAATACACAAGCTTATTACATCGCTGAAAAACGACCTCTTACTGTTGAAAGATTCGACCTTCAGTCTAATGATATGAAAGCAGCAACAATTACACAAAGAATTGCTGTACAGATTATTAGAACACAAGCAGTATCAAAAACAACAACTGAATAAGATTAGATTTAATCTAGTCTTAAAAATTATTATTATTATTATTGTTATTAAATTTTAAAAATATAAATCAAAAATTATCAATAAAGGAGGATAAAAAAAGAAATGAAAAGCTTAATTGATGGGCTTAGTAAGGGGAATGCTAGTCAACCCAAAAAGGTAAAACTAAAGGTTGATACTAATAGTGAAATCTCTACTAAACCTAATAAAAATAATAGATTTAAAAAACCTATTAAATTTAAAAATAAAAAGACTTCAATTAAAAGTTTATAAATTTCTTTAATTTAAGATGTCTGCAGAATTACAATTAGTACCAATATCTGGCGCAGTTTTAGAAAAAGGCTCAACTGGAAGTCATACTGTTGAATTATCTTTATTATGTGGAGTTGCTAATGGGAGCGTTGTAGTGCCTTTAGCAGTATCAGGTAATGGAGTTTTTTTAACTTCCGATTAAGTTTTTAATTTAAAATGGCAAATTGGAATATAGGGTCTGTTACTGATTTTATAGGAAATAAAGTTGGGTGGAGCAATATACCAACTTCAATTAGTGGAACAACTTTTAGTAATATGGTTTCTCAATCTATTAATTTTGTTAAATCTTATACTTCCGAAACTATTGATGAAACAAATATTTCTGATAAATATCAACCTGCTATAATTAAATTAACTCAAGCAGATTTACTTATTGATATTGAAGCTCAGCAAGGCGGAGTGGATAATATTAAATTAGGCGATTTAAGTGTCAGTCAATCTTCCGGAGGAGGTTCAGAATTAGCTAAACAATTAAGAGAAGAAGCAGTTCAAAGATTAAAAGAACTTCAAAGAGCAGTAAGATATAAAAGAGTTATTGGAGGATATTAATAATGAATATTAATACTACGCTTATTGATGGTATGAGATTCGCAATGAATAGTGCAGGAATAAAAACCACTGTTAATTTAATTAATTTTACAAGGGAAGATTCTGATTATGATGATGTTGTTATCCAAACAATAACAGGAAGTAACACTATTGATGGAATAATTTTCCCAGTTAAAAATAAGCAAGGTAGTGAAGATGCTTTATTATTACAACAAGGTAAATTATTAACTAAAGATAAAGTTCTTTATACTGGTTCTGTAAATATTAGTGGTAATATTTTGATACAAGCTGATAATGATTATTATACGTTAGTGCCAAATGGAGTGCACACATATTCAAGTGCTGGTTCTGATATTTATAATAAATTTTACATAAGGAATACAATTCCAGGAAGTTTATTTTAATGAAATTTCAAATTTTTGGTACTAATAATGTTATTGGAAATTTAACTGCTATACAAGCTGGAATATTAGCAGGAGCAAATAAAGGAGTTATGACAGCTGCTAATTTTATGAAAAGTGAAGTTAAAGCAAGTATTGATGGAAATAGAGCTGAGCCTAAAAGTGTAGATACTGGAAGATTTTTAAAATCTATTAAAGCAAATAGAGTTAGTGATAATAGTGCTCAAGTTGCAACCGATACTCCTTATGCAATATATCTTGAAAACGGTACAATTAAAATGGCACCAAGAAGACATTTTTCAAATTCACTAGCTAGAAATAAACAAAAAATAACAGATACTATTAAAAATAATGTAAAAACAGCATTATCTATATAGTGTTGTGTAATACATTTATAAATATATTTATTTTTAATATAATAATTACAAGTGAGTAATTAATTTAAAGTATCCAAGTGAGGAAAAATGAAAGAGAGATTTAAACAAAGTAATCAAAAGACTTCTAGAGTAATTGAAAAAGAAATTCAAAAAAAATATAAAGTTTGTATTTCTTGTAATAATAGTTTTGATAATAAATTAGAAATATGCCCTTATTGTGGAGTGAGAAATAAATGACTATAAATAGTTCAACTGCAATACATGATGTTGTTCTTTTTGTAAGAAGTATTTTAAGAACAAATCTTATTGACCCTATAAATAGGTCATCTAATAATAATAAATTTATTTTTACAGCATTTCCAAAAACTAATACTCAATATCCTCTAGTTACTATACAAAATACTAATTTTAGTTCTAAAAGTTTAGGAATGCAATCAAATTCTCAATGGGTAAATATTTCATTAGAAATACAAGTATATGCAAGAGATTCAAAAGAAGCTGATGTATTAACTGATTCAATTGTTAATGTTTTAAGAACAAATCAATATTCTGTTACAGGTACTATTGATGAAGGAATGTATGATTTTAAAGTAGACTCAATAGTACCAATAGTTGAAGAAATAGGGGTTGATAATATAATTCATAGAAAAGTAATAAAAGGAGATTATTCGATAATATTATGAAATATTTTAAAAATAAAAAGGAGGATAATAATTAAAAAATGGTTTTTGTTTCAGACCAGAACGTAGTCGCGTTTCAATATGAATCCGGTACATACGCAAATCCATCAGGTGCAAAACACTGGATAGGACTTGTAACAGACCACGAACCTAAGGACAATGAAAATATTGTTGAAGTTAGATATGCAGGTCAAAGTAATAGAAATGTTGGTCAAATAATTAACACTTCTAAAGACTATGCAGGTACATTAACGTATCATCCACAAGATTTCAAGATGTTTGGTTTCGCTTTAGGTAAAGTAGTTGATTCCGGAAGTTCTAGTCCATTTAGTCATTCTATTACTGAATTAAATAGTGATGACAGCTATGATTATTTTTCAGGAACTAATCATAATTTCCCAGCATTTACAGTAATTGATTCTAAAAAAGGTCAAGGAGATGGATTACACCAAATAAGAACTTATAAAGGCGCTCAAATTGATACTCTTGAAATGGATATTAAAGAAGGTACTCCAGTGGAATGTAAAATTGATTACATGGCACAAAGTTTAACATTAGGTAGTAAAACAGCAGATTTACCAAATATTAGTGACGAAGATACAAGCAGACCTTATATTTACAGTGATGTTAAATTACATTTACCTTCGGGAACAGTAATAAATGAAAGCACTGAAATTAAATGGTCTATAAAGAATAATTTGGATAAAAGACATTATGATAATGGTTCTAAGGTTGCTGATAATTTCACACCTTTAAATAGAGAATATTCAGTAGACTTAACAATGGATGCAACATCCGAATGGGCAATGACACTTTACGACCAATATTACCAACAAGGTAATTCATTTAATATGATGGTTGAATCTGTTATCAGTAGTGGAAGTGAACAAGGATTTATATATATGAGCGGATGTAAAATTAAGGATTTCCAAAGTCCAAGCAAAGTTGACGGTGTACAAGAATATACTATGACAATTGAACCTACATCATGTAATATTGAAATAAACGACTTAATTCAAACTTACAACCAATGGTAAACTTTTATTTTTTAAATTTTATAAAAAATAAAACGGAGGATAAAAAATGGCATATTTGAAAAAGGAAGATGTCTTTTTCGAGCGTGACTCAAATGGTAATCTATTACCAGTCGAGACACAACTTGAATTATTAAAAGATAAACCTACTGTAAAAATTACGCCTTTAACAAAAGGTGAACTTTCAGAAATTGTTGCTAAAACAAAAGGCGATATGACAAGTGATGATACCGATTTAGATATCGTTATAAAACATTGTATTGAACCTAAATTTTCTGAAGAAGATAGAGCAGGATTAAAAGAAGCAGGAAAGGCTATGACAATTAACGCAATTTCAATTGCGATATTTTCAATTAGTACTAATGTTGACCAATTATCTCTTTTAAATCAAGGCACAAAAAAGACAGCAGCACAGGAATTGTTAGATTTTCAAAATCAGTAAGAAACAGTAATAGAGATTCATTTTATTACTTTATCCATTCTCAGGGGTATACGTTTTTTACTGTACCAAGACTAACATTACCTGAGATTAACTTATTAGTTAGAGAACATAACAAACAAGTTAAAGAGCAAAACCGTCAAATAAGAAAGAGTACGAAAAAATAAAATGGTAAACTTAGCTGGATTTGGAGGAAATACTGTAACTATTCTAATAACTGCAGTAGACCAGGCATCGGCAACTTTAAATAGAACGAAAGCTTCTTTAGCAAGTTTTCAAACTAAAGGATTAGCAGCAGGAGCAGCAGGATTAGCAATAGGTTACGGACTTGTTAAAGCAGGAAAAGCAGCAGCAGTTGTTGAAAAAGGCTTCCGTGATATTAATTCTATTATGCCCAAAGGCTTTGATGCTCAAAAAACATTTGGAGACCAAGTTCAAAAAAATACAATTGCTTTAGGTGATATGGGCAATGAATCAACAGTATTAACTGGTTATTATCAAACTATGTCGTCTGGGTTTACAGATGCTGCAGATGCGACAAATGTTATGAATGCTTCTGTTAAAGCAGCAGTAGCAGGTCAAGCTCAACTTCCAGATGTTATTTTATTATTATCCAAAACTTTACATTCATATGGATTATCCACTCAAGACGCAACTAAGGTCACAGATATATTTCAAGCAACAGTAAATACTGGTATCACTACGTGGCCTCAATTAGCACATGCATTCCCAACAGTTGCAGGTTCTGCAGCAGCGGCTAAAATTCCATTACAAGAAACTGCCGGAACATTAGCAATGTTAACGAAAACTATGGGTAATACTGATGAAGCTACTACGGCATTAAATTCAATTATTCTTGCATTCTTAAAACCTTCTTCTGATATGAAAAAAGCAGTAGAAGAATTAGGTTACTCTAGCGCTGCTTCTATGTTGCAACAAAATGGTCTAGCTAAATCATTAGAATTATTAAAAACTAAAACTAATGGTGATGCTGCAGCAACTTCAAAACTATTTGCTAATAAAAGGGCGTTAAGAGGTGTTTTACCTTTATTAAATGATGCGACTGGTGAATATGCCAAAACTTTAGCATCAGTAAATAATACAACTGGATTAACTAATAGGGCATTTGAAGACCAACAAGGTACAAGTTATACATTAGCTCAAGCTTCAAATGAGTTAAAATTAGCATTTGCTGATTTTGGACAAACTATGTTAACTACGTTAGGTCCTATTTTAAAATGGATAACTAATATAATTCGTAAATTAACTAGTTGGTTTAAAAAATTGCCAGGACCAGTAAAACAAGCAATAGTTATATTTATGTCAGTTGCGGCAGTATTAGGAATATTGGCAGGGGTAATCGCATTAGTGACATTAGTTTCTTCTCCGTGGTTGTTAATTATTATTGCAATAATCGCAGCAATAACAGCAATTATAATGGTTATATTGAATTGGAAAAAAATACTTATTGCATTCTTAAAATTAATGGGTAAAGTTGGAATATTTATGCAAGGTGTTTGGATTAGTTTTAAAGATTTTTGGATAGTATTATGGTCACAAATTAAAAATATTTATGATAAAATTTGGAATAAAATAGTTAAAGGATTAGAAAACAATGTAAATCATATGATTAAAATATTGAATACTTTAATTAAAGGAATTAATGCTGTTTCTGGGGCTGTTGGAATTGGAAAAATTGGATTAATTGGTAATGTTAATTTTGGAGGAGCAATGAAACAACTTACAGATATTAATGCCTTAAAAAATAAATTAGCAACAGAAAAAGCATCCGAATTAGCATTGGCACGAAGCGGGGTTGACCAAATGATTGGACAAATATCAAAAAATATTGGAATTGATAAAGTTAATAATAAAACTGCAGAACCAAAAAATAATATAAATGTTCATATTGATAATTTAAATGCTACTGATGCGCAATCTGTTTCAACCGGATTAGTAAATGAATTAAAAAATAAAATAAGTATATAGAATGGTAATTAAATATACAAAAGGAGGAAATAAATGAAAAATAAATTAGGGCTAAAAGGTAAATTTAGAATAGAAAACATTACCACAGGTCAAATTGTAAATCAAACAAATTCTATTCATAATGTTGGCTTTTCTAGTACTACTGCGTTTTTAGGAAGCGGCATTCCTAATCCGAATAGTTTTAGTTATATCAGTTTAGGTGTTGGAAGTTCAGCAATAAATACAGCTGATACAACATTAGGAAGTGAATATCTAAAACAAAGTGCTGATTCTATTGCGCAAACAACTACTACTGTTTCAAATGATACGTTAACATTTGAAGGAAATTTTATAGCAGATGCAGCAAAAACAATTAATGAAGCTGGAATATTTAATGCTTCAGGAACTAATACTGGTTCAATGCTAGCTAGAACAGGATTTGCAGATATTGTTGCTGCGAGTGGTGATAAAATAAATGTTACTTATAGTATACAAGTAAGTTAAAAATGAAAATAAAAAATACAATAGGAGACATAATAGTTGTAACTAAATAAAATGGTATTAACAGATAACTTAATTTCTTACTACTCATTGAACGGGCATACAAATGACCTAGTTGGA
>Ga0114934_10002716_pt1 | contig 11269 bp, 4 predicted proteins | sample 4SBtaG_2_FD_99695 | JGI IMG/M metagenome (GOLD analysis project Ga0114934, IMG submission 99695) | Deep subsurface microbial communities from Kolumbo volcano to uncover new lineages of life (NeLLi) - 4SBTROV10_white metaG | ecosystem: Environmental > Aquatic > Marine > Volcanic ...
ACCCTTTTAGATCAAATAGCTTATGGCAGAGCTCTTGACGGCGACGGCGACGGACCTGGAGGCGGCTACGGTGGCGGCGGTGGCGGCGGTGGAGGCGGCGGCGGTGGTAGCACCGACAGCCCACAAGATCAAGAAGATGATAAAGACAGGGAAGATGAAGAGGAGAAGGAATATGGTCCTGACGATTTCCCTGATCCAGAAGTTGACTATGATCCTCCTACAAAGGATTCTCCTGGTACGGACTTCCCAACAGACCCAGACCTTCCAGATTTAAATCCAGAGGGACCTGGTCATGAAGATTTTCCAGAAAGTTATCCTGACTTAGATCCTGAAGGACCTGGCGCAGAATTCCCTGTAGATCCTCCTGGTATTTTCAACCGTACACCGGGACCGCAGGATCAGTGGCCAACCAAGCCATTACTATGGCATGGTGATCATGACAAAGATGGTATACCAAATAGTATTGATGTAAACTTTGATCCAACTCGATACGATAAAGGGCATAGCGAGAAGCTAGCTTTAGCTTCATGGAATGCTGGTTCGAATTGGAAACCAATGTCTAAATTTGAAGAGGAGAAGATTGTTGCACAAACAATTGAAGAAGGTATCTATTCATTAAGATCAAAGGAAAACAAAGTTAACGCTGTAGATTTCCCTGATGATGGACAAGATCCAGCAGTTTCTTATTCAGGCCAAGCTTTACGTGGTTTAGCAGATACACACCCTGCTAATAAAATTAGAAATACTTCAGCTAGGATGAAGATGGGTTCATTAACAGCTTCTTCTGAATTAGGCCCTTTAGCTGAAAGGATAAAATCTGCTAGTCCAGGTATGGATACGCAGACTTCTTTAAGAAGAGCTAGGACTCAACTTATCAGACAATATGGAGCTGAAGGTAATTACACTGCAGGTGGTATAAAATTTAGAGAATCTTTAGTTAAAGGTCAGTCTCGTTTATTAGAAGAAGAACGTCAAATAGTTAATAGAACTAAACAGAAAGAAGCATTAGAAGGTATAACAACTTCTATCCTAGCAGATTCGTCACCTAAAAATGTTTGGCGACAAATCGACGAGCTACAGCAAACACGTAATAGGGCGACAGGTGGTCGTTATACACCTCAAGAAGCTAGAAGACATGTCATTGATTCTTTAATAGAAAATAATCAAGGCCAAGCTTTAACTGATTTCTTTGATTCACCTGCACGACAGTTTGATGAATCTCATCCAGGTTCTAAAACAGATAAGAAAGGTAGGCCTATTTCTAGTTATGGTGATTTATACCCTCAAGATCGAAGGTATGCTACCGAAAAAATGCTAGCAAAATTCAGGAAGGATAAAGCAGATAGAGCTACGCAGGATGAAGTTAATGATATCACTGCTATGCAGTCAATACTGCCAGGCTTTAGTGCTAATCCAGGTGATCCAAATTATGAAGGTAGTGCAGCGCAAGCTTATGATGTAGCAGTAGCTACTAATGATCCTGAAGTATTTAACACTTGGATTGATCAACAAATTGAAGCTAATGCTAGCAATGAGAAAACTAAAGCTTATTTAAAATCGATTGCATTTAAAGCAACGCAGCAACGTAAGTATGCTTCTATAGAACAATGGGCACAAAAATTAAAGAATGGTGGTGAGTACGAAGAGCTAGCTAATTTTATTAGAACTCAACCTACTGACTCACGTAGAAAGTTAGAAGCTAAATATATGCCATGGCTGCAAGCATTAGAAGGGACAGGTGTTAAATCTACAGAACTACATTCATCTTTTAAAAAGACTTTAGCTAAATCTATTGACCATGAATCTTGGGATAAACCAGGTGTAAATATACCAACTCTTGATACTACTACAGCAATAGCTTGGGGTATTTTTAATGAAAAATTAGCTGAGACAGATTTAAAAGGTAAGAAAGCTGTATTATGGGCTCAAAGAGAGACTTTAATAGAAATAGCACAGGGGAAGGAAGATATATCTAGCCCTTTCCATGTTACTGCAGCTGGTGATTCACCACGTCAAGGTCAGACTGGTGCAGCTCTACCTGACCAAGCATACTTTACTAATCAATTATCTGGTATACCAGAAAAGTATGAGCTACCAAATATCATTGTTAATAAAATAACTCAAGACCCACTCGCTTTCCAGAACCAACAATTCTTTCCTACTAGAGATTTACGAGAACAATTAACTGCTTTGAAAGCTGGTGATTCTATTGAATTGACAGCAGATCAAGAGCAAGTATTACATTCTTTGAATGGAGAGCTGACGCCACAAGATTTAATCAACGGTCAGCTTAGAGCAACTTTCCCAGAAGAAATGGGGGAAAATAGTTTAAGTGTTGGCACTAAAGATATAGTAGCAGCCAGACGTATAATGCCAGGTGTTTATTGGTCAAGAGCTTTGAGAGAAGCTAAGACTATTCAAAACGCACTGCAGTTAGATTTATTTGCTACTGTAAAAGAAAACTTCCCACCTGAATCAGCACCATTCCGTTCTCTTATTAATAGAAATGCATTAGAAAGTGTTGATGCAGGTATGGATGATCCGCTTCAACCAATTGATGAAGACGTAGAAAGGTTTGGTGTCAAAGGTTATGAGCGTAAGGACAAGGCTGTATTCGGCTACGGTTTCGAAGCAGCAAAAGTACTTGCTATAGCTAAACATCAGGATGCTACAATATCTGGTGAAGATCTTTTAAACCCCGGAGTTGTTGGTATAAGATTTAATCGCCCTAATGTTTACTATGCTGTTAAAGGTTCCCCCCTTTATAATTGGTCAATAAAACAAGATACAGAGGGATCAGGACACGTTAGAGCTTGTACATATCAAGATCTGAATAAACCGTTAACAACTATATGCTTTGAACCAAGGAAGTAATTATGGCAGAAGAAACTCAAGAGTGGCGTCAATCTAGAGACAGAGATCTAGAAACTGGTGGAGGTAATACATATCAAAGCCCTACTGAGCAAGAACTGGAACAATCCGGTGATTTAGCGCCTATAGACGCCACTGAACAAGCAACCACACAAGTTAATAAAGCAGTCACAGCGCCTATCAGAGGTGCTCTAGACCTCGCCAGTACTGCCATTCAAGGTGGTAAGATGAAATCCATGCACGAATGGCGTGGGATGGAACCAGGGGAGGATAGAGAGGCTGCTAAAGAGAAGTGGTTTCAACAATATTACGGCTCTTCTTCTGAAGAATATCGACAGAAGAATTTCTTACAAAAAACAGGAGCTGGCTTTGCAAATCAAGATCTAACACCATCTTCATTAGGTGCGTCTGTAGGTATGGGATTATTTGATTTCCCAATGGACCTTATCGGATTGTTACCAGGTGGAGATAAGTTAGATGAAGGTTGGGATGATGCTACAGCATTTAAAAATCCTGTATTACAAAGTGTAAGAAAACTATCTTCTATTGTTATCCCAACACTTATGGGTTCTAAAGCTATTGGTACTAAATTAGGGCCTATGATGGCTGCTGATGACGTACCATGGCTGGCTAAATCCTTAACTAATATAGGTGCTTATGGTGCTTTAGACGTTGGTGTGATAGGGGTTAGTGATGTAGGAGAAGATGACAATGCTGCAAGAGCTTTGGTTGACTTCTTCCCAGACACTTTTGGACCTGATGGTTCTGTACCACTACCTAAATTCTTAGTAACTTTAGATGGTGACAGCCCTTCAGTACGTAAGTACAAGAACATGTTTGAGGCAGGTGGCCTCAGTATTGCTACAAATATCTTAGGGTATTGGGTAGCAGCTGGTAAACCTACTTTGAAATGGTATAATCCATTAGATGATACAGCAAGGCAATATAAAAATGCTGAAGTATCACTTAATGCTGATAATCAAATACTAGTAGAAATTCAAGAGATTGATGAATTACTAGCTAAATCAGCTGGTAAAATAAATAGAGTAGATAAGAGCACTCTATTAGCTAAACGCCAACTACTAGTAGATAAAGCACAAAGCGTTGGTACTATAGAAGATTATGTAAAGAACGCAGAATCTTCACAAATTGATCAGAATAATATTAAAGCCGCAGCTAAGTTAGAGGCTGATCCTGCAGCTATGGATTTAGATCCAGACGTAAACCCTGCCTTTGTTAATGAAGCAGCTAAAGCTAAGCAATCAATACCTCCTGGTAATGTTGCACGTAATATGGCAGACACAACAGTTATTAAAGATGGTAAGGTAACTGGTTCTCCAGCCCCTGTCATTAGTGATGCTATGAGAACCAAAGGTTTAACCGTTGGTGACACTTCACGTGATGCTGTAATGGGTGTAGCTGAACAAGCTAGGGATGCAGGTAATTTCAATGCTGTAGTTGATGGGTTCAGAGTTTCTAATAAACAGATGAACGCTGGAGCTTGGAAGATCTTTAGAAGCATTGTTGCCGCTGATAATTTAGATGAAGTAAAGAATTTATTCTTAGATAATAAAAGTGTTATCAATTTAGGTAAAGGATTATATAAAAAAGAGTATGCAAACGAAGAACAGTTTGGAGCTGCTTTGTTTGCTTTACGTGAATTAACAGATAGGTACCTAGGCCGTGGTATAATGCAAAGCTCTGCTAGAGTAATGGATACTCTAGGTAGAGAAGTGTCAGACATGGCTCAAGCTACTAGACAGTTAGCACCTAATGTTAATGATGATAGAGTTATGGATCTCATTCTGGATAAGATGGAATATCTTATGACAGAACTAGGTGTCAATAAATATGTACGTGGTTGGCAGTTGAAACAAGCTGATAACTGGTACAACACTCTAGGTGCTGCAGATGATCCAGAGACTGCTATCCAAATACTTAAAGGTGAATTCTTAGAAGCTGAAGGTGCAATAGCTGAGAAAGCTCAAGCCTTTACTCAAGAACTTAAAAGGTTACAAGTAGAGAATCCTTTAGCTTTGAAGCCATTAGTTACTCAGTTTGAGCGTAGTGGTGGTGATGTAGATACCTTAGCTAAATTAATGAAATGGGCTTCAGATGAGATCACACCATTAGGTATGCTCAAAAGCCCTAATCCCACTAAGATGAATAAGTGGGCTCAAGGTGCCTGGGCTGTAGGATATAATAATATCTTATCAGGACTTGCAGCTGGTAGAGCCATACTTGGTAACACAGCTGGTCTTATTGCTAAACCTATTACTGCCTTCACTGGTGGTACATTAGAAGGTTTATTAGCAGGCGGAGACTTTAGTGCGGTAAAACGATCTATGTATTACTATGGTGGTGTGTTTGAAACAAACCGTCGTGTAATGAAGGACTCGTGGAAAATGATGAAGAAGTCTTGGAAGGATCCAGACGCAATGTTAGATACAATGCGTAAAGATTTCGTACAAGCCGAGACAATAGATTGGGATGCTTTAGATGATACAAGACGAATTTGGCAAGCTGAAGGTGATTGGGGTAAAATAATCCAACTTGATTCAGCAAGAGCTATGTATGATTTAAGTCGATGGGCTCCTATGAGAGCTGGTATGACTTTCTTACAAAGTGCTGATGCAGGCTTGAACGCAGCAAGCGCTACTTATATATCTAGATTACGCGCTTATGATGATGTCTTTACAAAGACTGGCAAAGTCGATTTAGATGCTATTGCTATAGCAGAAAAGAAGAATTATGCTAGTTATTTTGATGCTGATGGCAGATTAACTGATAAAGCTTCTAAAGCAGTATCTGGAGAACTTGCATTAAACCAGCAAGATTACCTTTCTGATCAAATTAATAAGGTAGTAACAAGATATCCATTCATGAAAACTATCTTCATGTTCCCTAGAACATTAAGTAATAGCATGAAATTGGCTTTATCCTGGACTCCTATAGCTACTATACCAGGTTTAACTAAATATGGTGATACTATATGGGCTAAAACTCCTGATGATATAGCTAAAGCTATGCAACGTCATGGTCTTGATATAAATAAAACACCTAATGCAGAAGCTATTTTTAAAAACTTACAGACTGAATATAAAGGTCGGTTAGCTTTTAGTGGAATGCTTACTTTAGGTTTATATCAATATGCAATGGGCGGGAATGTACGTGGTAATGGTAGCCATATACCTAGTACTAGGAAGATGGATAGAGATCAATTAGGATTTACTGAAAAGACAATCAAAGATCCAATCACTGGAAACTGGATTAGTTTTAAAGGTATGCCTATGGTAGAACCTGTGCTAACTATGTTAGGTGATCTCGCTTATTATGGTAGAGATATTGACTCTAGTATTGCTGAAGATATTATAGATAAATTAAGTTGGACTTTATCAGCTACTTTCTTGAGTGATAGTGTAATGACAGGGTTGGAACCGCTTGTTGCTGTAATGAATGGTGACATGACTTGGTTCTCAAGATATGCTGCTAATACAACAAGAGTATTCCTTCCAATGTCAGGTGCTGCAGGCGTTCTAAGTAAAGCAATAGATTCTACACAAAAGGATATACATGATAATTTCATGCATTATATCATCAATAGAACACCTGCTATGTCTTTAGGTCTTCCTAAACAAGTAGATATTTATACAGGTAACTATCTAAATGATATTAATAATCCTATACTTAGAATCATTAATGCTTTATCTCCAATACAAGTTAGTGGTACTGATGAACCTTGGAGAAAAGATTTAAGAGATAGTGGTTATGACGGCTTATCTATGTTGAAATCCGATTCAACTGGTAGTTATCAGTACACAGGATCTGAAAGAGAATATGTTAATAAATTAATAGGTAAGCAACAGATATATAAAGATATAGAAAAAATCCTTAAAAAACCTAAGTATCAAGATCAAATAGGTGTACTTAGGGCACACCGAGCGTCAAATGACGACACAGAATATGCACGTATAACTATAGGTGAAGAACGTCTACCAGTATTTAGGGAGATTGATAAGGTTATCAGAAGAGCTCAAAAGCAAGCTGAGTTGATAATGCTTAAAGAACGTCCTGATATATGGGATACTATTAAACACCAAAGATTAGTTAACAACTACATAAAGCAAGGTCGGGTGGATGATGCACGAGGCGTTGCTGAGAAAAACAATGACATGGTAAACCTATTGAAATTACGTAAGTAAAGCGTTATGGCTGTAACACAAAACTCATACACAGGGAATGGTTCTACCACCAACTATTCTTTCACATTTCCATATTTAAAACAGGCAGATATTAAGTGTCAACTTGATAGTACTGTAACAACTGCATTCTCATTAGCTAACGCAACTACTGTAGCCTTTGATACCGCTCCAGGTAACAATGTAAAAATCAAAATCTACCGTGAAACTGATACTGATTCTGCGCCAGCCACCTTCTATGCAGGATCATCAGTTAAATCTGAGGATCTAAATGATAACTTCACACAAACTTTATATACCTCTCAAGAGGTACAAGCTAGGTATCTAAGTAACCTAGCGGGCACCATGGTCGGTGACCTCACAATGGGTGAGGATACTAGTATCATATTTGAAGGTGCCACAGATGACGCACATGAGACTACTCTTACGGTTGCTGATCCTACTGCTGATCGTACTATTACCTTACCTAACGTAACAGGTACTATAGTAACGACTGGTGATACAGGTACAGTAGCAACAGCGATGATAGCTGCTGACGCAATTGATGGTACTAGAATAGCTGACGATGCTATTAACTCTGAGCATTTAGCAGATGGATCAATAGATAATGGACACTTATCTGCAAACTGTGTCCTAACTGGTAATATAGCTACTGGCACTATACAGAACGCTGATATAGCAGATAATGAAATTCAAGGTGGTAAGATAGCAAACGATACAATCTTCTCCGCACAGATTGGAGCAAATGCTATTGGTTCTAGTGAATTAGCTAACGATGCTGTACAAGCAGCTAATATTGCTGATGATCAAGTTCAAAATGAACATATAGCAGCTGATGCAGTACAATCTACTCAGTTAGCAGATAATGCTGTAGTATCAGGTAGTATAAATAATGGCGCAGTTCTTACTGCTAAGATAGCAGATGCTCAAATCACTACAGCTAAGATTGCAGCTACTGCAGTTCAGTCAGCTCAACTAGCAGATAATGCTGTAGTTTCAGGTAAGATAAATGCTGATGCAGTTCAAACTGATAAAATAGCAGATGCTAATGTAACACTTGCAAAGCTTGCATCTAACTCAGTAGATTCATCTAAGATAGTTAATGACTCCATTGTTGATGCTGATGTAAACTCTAGCGCTGCAATCGCTCAATCTAAGATTGCTCTAGATGCTGATCTAACAGCTCTATCTAGTTGTCAAACAGGAGCAGCTGCTAAGGTAGCACTTCTAACTGCAGATGAAGTAGAGAAAATAGATGGCCTTACATCATCTACAACAGAATTGAACAAGTTAGATGGGGTTACAGCCTCTGCTACTGACTTGAACATTACTGCTAGTATGACTAAGCAGACAACAATATCAGATAGTGATACATCGTATCCTACATCTGGAGCTGTTGTCGATTATGTAGCTAGTGCTTTACAACCTTTTGGTGGATTTGAAGCAGTAGCAAATGAAGATAGCTTCCCAACAACACAACCAGCTTCTGGTGTGGTAATCAGTATTAATGATGCTTCAGGTGTTGTTGTTAATGGTAGTGGTGTTTCAAGTACTGCTAGAACTACTGGTAATGGATCTGATAATGTAACTATTAATGGATTCCCTGCTAGCCTCTATAATGAGACTCTAGCAGCTGGAGTAGGTTTACAAGTAAGTTCTACAGGATCAAGTAATACATATACCTACCATAAGATTCTAGCTTCAGAGACTGATGTTAAGCAGTTAAGTGATGATATAAATGACTTTAACAGTAGATACCGTATAGCAGGTTCTGCACCTGGATCTAATAATGATGAAGGTGACCTTTACTTTGATACTGGCTCCAACAAGATGTACGTCTATGACGGCTCTGCATGGGGTGAAGTAACATCTACAGGTGATTTTAAATACTTAGTACTAACAGAGACTGGTACAACTAATGCTGCCTCATATGATGGTAGTAAAGTTAGTTTTGACTTAAAAGAGAATACTACAGGTGGAAGTGCAGCTAGTGTAACTAATGCAGCACAGTTGATGGTTAGCATTAATGGTGTTGTACAGAAACCCAATGATGGGACAAATACATCAGGTCTAGACGGTTTCGTCATGACTGACGCTGATACCATTAAGTTTACAGCTGGTGTACCTACGGGTGCTAGTGTCTTTGTAGTACAATCTGGTTCAGCTCTAGCTATTAACGTAACAGGTGATAATACAGTTACAGAAGCTAAGCTGAATGTATCTAATAGTCCTACTAATGGCTACTACCTACAAGCTCAATCTGGTAATTCAGGTGGCTTAACTTGGGCAGCTGTTAGTCAATACACTACACCTTTAACAACTAGAGGTGATATACTCTTTAGAGATGCATCTGGAGATCAGAGACTCGCTAAAGGTACAGATGGTCAATACCTTAAGATAGGTGCTAATGACCCTGAATGGGCTGACGTTGTTGGTGCTGTAGCTGATGGATGTATATTCGAGAATGATCAAACAATATCTAATAACTATACTATTGCTTCTGGTAAAGGAGCACACAGTGTTGGACCTATAACGGTCAATGCCACTGTAACTGTAAACGGAAACTGGGTGGTTAGCTAATGGCAATTACAATTAATGGAACTGCGAATACAGTCGCAGGGTTGGCCGTTGGTGGACTACCAGACGGCACAGTAGATGCAGATTCAATTGCATCAGGTGTTGTACCAGCCTTAACAGGTTCAACAAATAACACTGTATGTACAGTAACAGGTTCTGGTGCTTTCCAAGGTGAGGCTAATCTTACCTTTGATGGTACTACATTAACCCATAAAGCAACGAACGACTTACATCACAAGATGGAATCAGGAACTGCTGGTTATTGTCGTATATGTTTTGGAGATTCTGGTGATGATGATATAGGAGAGATTCTATATAATCATGCTAATAACCAACTTGGTATAAAAACTAATGCGGTAGACAGGCTTTATATTGCTTCTGATGGTAAACCTTCGTTTAAGGTTGCCAACAGTTATATGGTAGTAGATAAAGATAATACAGGTACTATAGTAGAATTTCAAACTGGCAGCTCTGCTAAAGGTAATATCGGTATAGGTGGTAGTGATGTTAGTTATAATACATCTTCCGACTATAGATTAAAAGAAAACGTAGCAGCTATATCAGATGGTATAACAAGAGTAAAACAGCTTAAACCGTCTAAGTTTAACTGGATTGCTGATGATACAAACACTCTTATTGATGGATTCTTAGCACATGAAGTTTCTTCAGTAGTACCAAGTGCTGTAACAGGAGCTAAAGATGCTGTTGATTCAGACAGTAATCCTGTACATCAAGTTATAGATCACTCTAAAATAATCCCACTTCTTACAGCTGCGCTTAAAGAAGCTATTACTGAAATAGAAACATTGAAAACTAAAGTCGCCGCACTGGAGGCAGGTTAATGGCAGAATTAAAAATTAAAGCGGACTCAGGCGGTGGAACCGTCGCATTAAAAGGTCCAGCTACAACAACAAGTAATGCTGCCGTTCAGCTCACTCTTCCAGTGGATGATGGGACAGCAAACCAATATTTAAAAACAGACGGCTCGGGCGCTTTGTCTTGGGCTACACCAAGTGATAACGGTAAAATTCTTAAAGTAGAAGGTGCTAATCTTCAAGTTAGTTGGTCTACTACCACTACTAATGCTTGGGTAGCAACTGGTATTAAGGATTCAATTACTCCTTCAGCCGCATCAAGTAAGATAATAGCTTTTTTTGGTGGCCATGATCAGTATAAAGCTGGTACTGGTCATTCTAATTATACAATAGGCTTCAAAGTTGCAGGTGGTAGTGCTACATATTTAGGTAATGCTACTAATGGATTCGGTTACCTATATACAGGTCAATCAGGCTCTACCTCAATAAGCACTGTACACGCACCTAGTTATAGCGTAGGCGAAGCCATTGAATATGAACTATATGGAAAAGCTTCAGGAGGTGGAACCTTATATGTAGGAAATGGTGATGCAAATGTTGGTATAGTTCTTATGGAGGTAGCAGCATGAGTAATTCTTATATTCAAAGAGGTGAGGCTATTAATTCATTAAAGCCTGGAGCCATTTGGACAGATAGAAGTGGTGTTTTAGATTGGGATGCTGGTAATTCTCAAAGTAAGCCTACTGAAGATGAAATTACAGCTGAAATAAATCGACTTGATTATAAAACAAAAAGAGAAGCCGAATA
>Ga0114934_10002718_pt1 | contig 11263 bp, 8 predicted proteins | sample 4SBtaG_2_FD_99695 | JGI IMG/M metagenome (GOLD analysis project Ga0114934, IMG submission 99695) | Deep subsurface microbial communities from Kolumbo volcano to uncover new lineages of life (NeLLi) - 4SBTROV10_white metaG | ecosystem: Environmental > Aquatic > Marine > Volcanic ...
AGTGGATAGAGCCTCAAAAATTGGGTGTAAATATTGATTCTAAATATAAAGAGACACAAGCGAGTATTTCTGCGGATGGAAAAACACTCTATTTTACAAGTAATCGCAAGGGAGGACAGGGGGAATGGATATCTATAAGTCCAATCGTTTACCTGATGGAACATGGGGCGTTGCTGAAAATCTTGGACCAACTGTAAATACACCCTACGATGAAGAAAGTCCTTTTATTCATGCTGATGGCGTAACCCTTTTTTTTAGTTCCAAGGGACATAAAACGATGGGGGGATATGATATTTTCTATTCCACCTATAGCAAAGAAAACAAAACCTGGTCAGAGCCAGAGAATGTAGGCTATCCGATAAGCTCAGCTGAAAATGATATTTTTTATATTCCAACGCCCGATGGTAAACGGGCTTATATGACTTCACAGCGTTTTGGTTCTATTGGAAGAGCTGACTTATATATGATTTCTTTGCCGGATGAGCAAGAAAAGCCATTAACGGTTATGAATGGGACTATACATACAGCTGACGGTATTGTCCCTAAAAATATGATCATTAATATTACGAATAAAGTAACCGGAGAATTAGCAGGACAATATCGACCAAATTCGAAAACGGGTAAGTTCATTTTTATTCTTACTCCGGGGGAGTATCATGCTGCTTTTATGGCTGATGATTTCTTGTACTTTGATAATGAATTCTCTGTTAAGGAAGGAAGTGCTTATCAAATAATATCTAGGCCTATAATATTGAAGCCGATTGTGTTAGATAACTTAAAATATCTGACTTTTTCATCGGGAAGTAATAAATTGTCAGATGAACTAAAATCCGATTTAGAAAAACTAGCCGAATATCTCCGTGAAAAGAAAAAATATATTGTTAATATCTATCCGCAAAATAATGAAAGTGAGTCACTTAATGGTACTCGTGTTGAGAATGTTCGACTTTTTATGGATAAACACGGTATTATAAAAGACCGTATCAAATTCTTAGACCGGAACGATTGGGATGTCAACCTAGTAATTATTAGTGAAGGCAATACACAATTGGTAGTTCAGAATGATAATAATAATAATGACAATATGAATATTAAAGAAGATAAAAACCAAACAGACAATAGCCAATCGACTATAAATCCGAGCGATGTTATGGTACATTGCTTATTGTTTGGGTTCAATAAATTTCAAACAGAGTACAACGATGGCGAACTTACTAAACTGGCAGATTATTTGAAAGGTAATCCGGCTGCCAAAATTACCATTCATGGTTATACTGATTTGCAAGGTGATGCGGATTATAATAAAATACTATCTATCCGTCGAGCAAAATTTATAAAGAATTTATTGATTACAAAAGGTGTAAGTGCCAGCCAGATTAGTATCGTTGGTCATGGCGAAGAAAAACAAATTGCCATTGATCTTAATCCACAAACACGAAAATATAATCGTAGAGTGGAGTTTACTATCAGGAATATGGGACAAGACATTTTGACTATTATACCTGTGGAAGTACCAGAAAACTATAGGGTTACGGAGGATAAATAGGTGGGTGCTTTATAAATCTTAAATTCTTTATGTCAAAGACTAATAAACATTTATCTTTGTTGTTTTTAATGTGTATTCATTTTGAAAAGTTTTAGAAAAATATTTTTTTTATTTTTTGTTTATATTGCAGTGCAGGGGCTTGGCCAATCTTCTGTCCATCAGTGGCGTGATTCTCTAAAGCTTTCCCTGACCGATTCTGTAAAAGTCAAATTGCACGAGAAAATTGCCGGATATTATTTGGATTCTGATTACGACAAATCGATTAAAGAATACGGAAAGATAATTGATATTTATAAGAACAATAGTAACGGGAAAGGTCAAATTGAAGTCTTTCAAACACTTTCAAATATTTTTTTGTCTAATAATCAGCGGAACAAAGCCATTGAGCAATTGAATAAAGCCCTGCAAATAGCAAAGGATATGGAAAATGATACCATTGTGAGTGACTTGTATAAATCTTTAGGATATGCCTATGAACAAAAATCTGACTATAAAAATGCAATTACAAATTATTTGACATCCCTTTCGTATAAAGAGAAACTAAATGATATTAGGGGGCAAGCTTCTAATTATAATAGCATAGGATTGATTTATTATTACCAAGAAAATTATAAACAAGCATTGGATAATTTTCGAAAAGCACTTAATCTTGTTGAACAAATTGATTTTAAATATGCAATAGCTTCCATTTTATCTAATATGGCAAATATTTATATGAAGCGAGATGCCGACAAAGTAGATAGTATTAATATCGCTATAGGCTATTATGAGAAATCTCTGAATATTGCTAAGGAGATGAATGATAAATTTTCGATTGCATCTACGCTGCATAATATCGGTGTGTCGCATTATGCTATGATGACATCGCTAAATAATAAGATGGAAGATTTAAAAAATCAAGAGGATACACTACCGGATTCATTATCTGCCAAAAAAGATTCATTGAATAAAAAAATTGAAGAATATCAGAACATGATAACAGCAGAGGGTGATTCAGCGCTTTCTTATTATTTTAATTCTATCGATATTAAAAATGAAATAAACGATTCTGTGCATTTGGCCATTTCTTATTTGAACATTGCAACCGTTGAGGATAAGCAGGAAAAATACAAAGAAGCACTTAAACATTTAGAAATAGCATGTGCTCTTGCAAAGGAATATGAATTAATTGATCTGTTAGCAAGTATATATGATGAAATGTCATTTGTCTATGGTAAAACAGGAAAATATAAGGATGCTTATGAATACAAGGTTTCTTACGATGAGTTAAAAGACTCATTGGCGGCTCAAAATCTAAATAAAACACTGGCAGAGTTGCAGGAGAAATACGAAAATGACAAGAAAGAAAAGGAAATAGCACTGCAACGGTCAAAAATTAAGCAACAAACCACTTTTCAAACAGCCCTGATTATTTTTATTCTTCTTTTGGTTATTTTGGCTTTTGTTATTCTCAGAGGATATCGTAACAAACGAAAAGCAAATTTATTGCTTGAGGAACAGAATGCAAAGATTGAGGCTCAGAAAAACGAGATTGAAGGAAAGAATAAAGATATTATGGACAGCATTAACTATGCCCGTCGTATTCAACAGGCTATTCTGCCACCACCGGAAGTTATCTCACAAATATTTCCGCAACATTTTATACTATTTAAACCAAAAGATGTTGTTAGTGGTGATTTTTATTGGATTGAAGAAAAGAATGGGAAGAAATTTGCTTCGGCAGTTGATTGCACAGGACATGGTGTTCCCGGTGCTTTTATGAGCATTGTGGGCGCTAACGGACTTAATAAAACTGTTGATGATTTAGGTATTTATCATCCCGGAGAAATTTTAGACAGATTAAGTCTAATAGTGGAAGATAGTTTGCGTCAAAAAGGTAAAACAACTGTCCGTGACGGTATGGATATTTCGTTGATTATGATGGATAAAAAGGCAAGTATATTAGAATTTGCAGGGGCTAATAATCCACTCTATATTATTAGAAAAAAAGAACTTACTCTAAAAGTAAATGGTAAAGAAAAAAAACCTGCTATTGAGGGAGATACTCACAATTTATTTGAGATAAAAGGCGATAAGCAGCCCATTGGAGCAGTAGAGGAGAGACATCAATTTACGAATCATATCTTAACCATGGAAAAGGGCGATCGCTTTTTCTTGTTCTCCGATGGTTATGCTGATCAGTTTGGCGGACCAAAAAATAAAAAATTTATGTATAAACCGTTTAAACGGCTTTTGTTGAGTATGGCTACTCAAAATATTTCTGAAAATAAGGCGTTATTAGATAAAACACTTGAAGATTGGAAAGGCGAATACGAGCAAATTGATGATGTTTGTGTTGTGGGGATTGCCAACGACTAACTTATGCGAAGAATAATTGCTATAATACCGGTTTTATTAATTATTATTTTTTATTCCTGTAGAAAGGAGCAAATTTTAACATCGGGAAGTTTAGAATTTTCTACTGATACTTTAATGTTTGATACCGTTTTAACAACCATTGGTTCTACAACAGCTCATTTTACTGTTTACAATCGGCACAATCAGGCTATTCAAATCAAATCGATCCATTTGGGGGGCGTTCCTGAAGCCCATTACCGCTTGAATATAGACGGAACATCGACCAAAGAGATTGAAAATACGGTTATTCCTGCCAATGATAGCATTTTTGTTTTTGTAGAAGTTACAGTAGATCCTACTAACCAAAACTCACCTATGGTTGTACTTGACTCTGTGGTTTTTCAGACCGAATCATCAACACAAGATGTCAAATTGGTGGCATGGGGGCAAGATGTTCATTTGTTAAATGCTGAAACCATTACAACGGATACGACATGGACCAATGACAAACCGTATTTGATTTATAATTCTATGCTGGTCGATTCCTTGGTAACCTTGACCATTGATGAAGGGACACAGATATATATACATCATGGTTCCTTGCTTTATATCAAAGGAACGCTAATAGTTAACGGAACTTTGGAAAATCCTGTTGTTTTTCAAGGCGATCGTTTAGAAGAATTTTATGATGATATTCCCGGACAGTGGGAAAGGATTGTGTTTTTTGAAGGGAGTCACAATAATAGTTTTAATTATGCCATAATTAAAAATGGTATTATTGGTATTCAGGTAGGTACACTTGCCTTGACTGATAAGCCTGATGTTGCAATAATTAATACAAAGATTTTTAATATGAATTATGCTGGCATTTATGCTTTGTCAGGAACGATTACTTCTAAAAATACGATTGTAGCCAATGTAGGATTTTATGCTTTAGCTTTGCTAATGGGGGGCGATTACACTTTTTATCATACGACGGTTGCCAATCTTTGGGCGTATGCCAATAGAACCGACCCTTCAGTGGTTATTACTAATAATTTGATTGCAAATGGAATTTATTATGTGGGGGATGTTGCGCAGGCAACTTTTGGAAACTGTATTATTTATGGAAATAAAGATGATGAACTTGGCTTGAGTGAGGATGAAAATTACGGATTTAATGTTTTGTTCCAAAATTGTATGATTACAAATAAAGAAACTGACATTTCGGATACCAATAGATTTAAAAATATTTATACTAATTTGAATCCTATGTTTGTGAATTACGGTAACAATAATTTTGAGTTAGATACGCTTTCTCCCGTGATTGATAAAGGCAAAATTAGTATTGGTAATTTAGTTCCTTTTGATTATAAAGGAGATTCACGAATTTCAGATGCAGCACCTGATTTAGGTGCTTTTGAACGCACACCTTAAATTATTAAAGATAATGACTATGAGAAGATTTCAATTTTTTGTATTTATCATTTTTCTATTTACTCTCTTTGTTAACAATATTGTTTACGGACAAAAAAAGGATAAACAATCAAGCGTATCAACAGATTCAATTAATCCGCCGGATTTTAAGATAATGTTTTATAATTGTGAAAACTTTTTTGATACTTTTCACGATTCTCTAAAGATGGATCAAGAATTTTTGCCTACAGGAAAAAAATATTGGACTTGGAAAAAATATGTCACTAAGCAAAATAATGTTGGAAAGGTCATTATTGCAGTTGGCGGATGGCAACCACCTGACTTGGTTGGTCTTTGCGAAATTGAAAACCAAAATGTGCTGGAGGGACTAGTGAAATATTCGCCAATAAAAAACTTCGGTTACAAAATTATTCATAAAGAATCGCCTGACCGTAGAGGAATTGATGTTGGGTTATTATATCTTCCGGATAGATTTCAACCTATTGTTGAGAAATTCTTTGAAGTGAAATTTCCGTTTGCACCCAATTCTAAAACCAGGGATGTCCTTTATGTAAAGGGTATTATCGGAAAAACGGATACGCTTCATGTCTTCATTAATCACTGGCCATCACGGTGGGGTGGGCAGAAAGAAACAGAGCCCAAGCGAATGTTTGTTGCCAAAATGGTGAGAAGCAAAGCCGACTCCATCTTAAAAATAAATCCACTTTCAAACATTGTGATAATGGGCGATTTAAATGATTATCCTGATGATAAAAGTTTATTAGAAGGCATGCGTGCATCACATGATTTTTCACATATTAAATCTACTGAGATTTACAGTCTTTCTTATTTATTAATGTTACAAAATAAAGGTTCTCACAAATATCATGGTGAATGGGAAATATTGGATCAGATAATGGTTTCCGGTGGTTTATTGGAAAAAAAGAATAAAATTTATTGTACCACAAATGATGCCCATATTTTTAGAAAAGATTTTTTATTGGAGAAAGACGAGAAACATACAGGCATGATGCCCTACCGGACATACATAGGATACCGGTATAATGGTGGTTTTAGTGATCACCTACCAGTGTACCTTGGTATTCATAAGAATTAATAAAACTGCTATACTTCTGTTTCGATCATTTCAAAAGGAACAGAGATGATAGATTGGTAGTCTTCACCGGCTTCCAACATGTCTTCGTCATCTTCTTCGTAGTACCATTTAATGGTAACATCATGGCCTTGTTTAGAAATAGATTCCAACTTTTTAAACAAATCTAAAATACATTTTGAAGAAGAAGTATTAAAATATTCTAATTGAACATGCACTTCGGTCTTTGCTTGAGGTCCTTTCCCATATTCTTCAAGCCAATCAACCAATGGTTTGTAAAATTCAATTGAATTTTCAGGAATTGAGCGACCTTTTAAATGCAATTGTCCATCTTCCATAAAATGTACTGAAGGTGTTTTTGCAGTTCCGTCTATTTTTATTTCTTTCATATTCAAAATTTAATTTATTATTCTAGTTCTCCAATTTTAACACTAAATTCGTAGAAACTATACTCATCATTTACTGGGTAAAAATGAAAAGAAAGTTTCTGTTTCGTTTTCTTCATCATATCAATCATTCCTAATCCACCGCCTCCTTTATTTGAAAGCTGAGTGCCATTGAGAATGATTTTATATATCTTTTTTATTTCTTCAGGTTCCAAAGCATTCAATTGTTCTAATCTGTTTTTTAAAAATAATACATTCTCTTGGTTAAGATAATTTCCAGTGGTTAAAAATAATGCATTATCTTTAATGGAGAGTAAAAAGACACCAAAATTTTTTAACTTTTGGTCTGATGTGTCAGAACAACTATGGTGGTATAAGTTTTGAATACTTTCAATGGCAACATGTATCAATCGTTTCTCAAGAGACCTGGATAGTGTCATTTTTTGTGATATAGATTCTATTTTATCAATATATTCTGTGACGACATTTGAAGTTATTTTCCCGGAAAAGAACAATAACTCTTTTTGGTCTTTCCGAATATTATTTAACCAATTTTCTAAAATAAAATCCATTTCATTCAAATGAATAGGAAACAAAGATAATATTTTTTAATTATCTGAAATTATTATAACAGAAATTTCTTTTTCCCTGTATTCTTCAAGTGGGGCACAAGTACAAAATAGGTTCCTGTCTCCGTATGCATCATTGATGCGTGCAGTTGCAGGAAAGAATTTATTATCACGAATCCAAGGTAATGGAAAAGCTGCTTCTTCACGAGAGTAGCTATGTTCCCAATTATTAGCAACAATAGTTTCTAACGGATGAGGTGCATTAACCAATAAATTGTCATTAGCAGGCATTTTACCGGCTTTTATATCCATTATCTCATCGTAAATGTTTTTCATGGTTTCAATAAAACGGTTTAATTCCGGTAATGGTTCACTTTCAGTGGGTTCTACCATTAAAGTGCCATGAACAGGAAATGACAATGTCGGGGCATGAAATCCGTAGTCCATCAATCGCTTGGCAATATCTAATTCTGAAATGCCGGTATCTGTTTTAATTTTATGGCAATTCAAGATTAATTCGTGAGCTACGGTATTATTTTCTCCGGTGTAGAGCACCTCATAATAACGCCCTAGGTGGTGTGCGATATAGTTGGCACTAAGGATGGCGATTTTGCTGGCACGAGTTAGACCTTTTTCGCCCATCATTCTTATATAAGCATGTGAAATGGGTAAAATGTAAGCACTCCCGTAAGGTGCAGACGATACTCCTTTTATGGCTTTGGGATTATCATTTATGGGCTGAACGGGATTAGAAGGCAGATAAGGTAATAATTTTTTATTAACAGCAACAGGACCAACACCAGGACCGCCACCACCATGAGGAATAGCAAAAGTTTTATGCAAGTTCAAATGACAAACATCTGCACCAATAGCAGCCGGATTTGTTAAGCCTACTTGTGCATTCATATTGGCACCATCCATATATACTAACCCACCGTAACCATGGATAATGTCAGTCATTTCTTTAATTTTGGATTCGTAAACACCATGAGTTGAAGGATAGGTTACCATAAATGCTGAAAGGTTGTCCTTATTAGCTTCTGCTTTTTGTTTCAGGTCGTCTATATCAATATTGCCTTTTTCGTCGCAATTAACAACTACAACCTTATTGCCTGCCATTACACTGCTCGCGGGATTAGTGCCGTGAGCCGATGATGGAATTAGCACTATATTGCGTTGTGGTTCATTGTGGTCTATATGGTAGGTGCGAATTAACATGAGTCCGGTATATTCACCGGCAGCTCCTGAATTGGGTTGAAAAGTAATGCCGTCAAATCCGGTAATGATTTTTAAGTCTTCGCCTAATTCTTTGATTAATTGCAGATAGCCTTCTGCTTGGTCGAGTGGTGCGAAAGGATGAATATTGCCAAATTCAGGCCAACTCAAAGGAAGCATTTCAGTAGCGGCATTCAGTTTCATGGTACAGGAGCCAAGGGGAATCATTGAATGAGTAAGCGAGATGTCTTTTCGTTCCAGTTTTTTGATATACCGCATCATGTCGGTTTCATTCCTATAGCTATTAAAGATACCTTCAGTCATAAATTCTGAAGTTCGTTGCATTTTTTTTGGTATGGTTATTTCCTGAGCAAGATTGAGGTGGGATTCTAATTTTTCTCCTTTTACCTGTGCAAAAATGTTAATTAAACGAAGTATATCTTTTTCGGTATCGGTTTCATTAAAACTGATTAAAATATGTTCATTGTCCGGGTAGAAAAGATTGATGTCATGAGCTTCAGCAGTTGCTTTAATATCTATTAATAGTGATTTTTCCTTAACATTGATTTTTAGGGTATCGAAAAAAGATTTGTTTTCTTGTTCAAAACCAAGTTTTGTTAATGCCCTATTAACGGTAACAGTATTTTTGTGAATATCTTGGGCAATATTTTTCAATGCTTCCGGTCCGTGATATACGGCATACATGCCTGACATAGTGGCTAAAAGTGCTTGTGCCGTACAGATATTAGAAGTGGCTTTTTCGCGTTTGATGTGTTGTTCACGCGTTTGCAGTGCCATTCGTAGTGCCGGTTTATCATTGGCATCTACCGATACGCCGATGATGCGTCCGGGCATTTGTCTTTTGTATTTTTCCAAAGTGCTAAAATACGCAGCATGGGGGCCGCCAAAACCCATTGGAATACCCAATCGTTGGGTGGACCCGAAAACAATATCGGCACCCCATTCGCCGGGAGGTGTTAAAATGGCTAGACTTAAAATATCAGCAGCCACGCTGACCTTGATGTCTTTTTCGTGTGCTTTATCTACAAAATTTGAGTAGTCTTCAATTTTACCATCGGCAGCAGGGTATTGAACCATAGCACCAAAAAAACTATCATCTAAAACAATGTCGTTGAAGTTTCCGGTGACAATCTCAATATGAAATGGTGTGGCTCTGGTTTCCAGAACAGCCTTGGTTTGTAAGAAAATGTTTTCGTCAACGAAAAATTTCAGAACATTATTTTTAATAGCTTGTCGGCTTCTGAGATTAAACGACATCAACATCGCTTCAGCTGCAGCCGTTCCCTCATCTAATAATGAGGCATTTGCTAACTCCATTTTAGTGAGCTCGAGAATGGCCGTTTGGAAGTTTAGTAATGCTTCTAATCTGCCTTGTGAAATTTCAGCTTGGTAGGGAGTGTATGAGGTGTACCACGATGGGTTCTCAAATATGTTTCGTAAAATAACGGAAGGAAGTGATGTTTCGTAATATCCTTGCCCGATATAGGATTTGTAGATTTTATTTTTTCCTGCGATTTCCTTTATTTTTTTTAAGTATTCATTTTCTGTTAATGGAGCAGATAAATTTAATGGCGTTTTTAGCCGGATGTTGGCAGGAATGGTTTTATCTATTAATTCGTCTATGGATTTTAACCCCATGGATTGCAGCATAGTTGCTTCATCAGTAGTAGAAATGCCTATGTGTCTTTCAGAGAAATCTTTATAGTTCATATTAAAATTTTGATTTTTATGCTGATTGCAAAATTAGCTTAAATCTAAAACGAAACGATAATATTATTTGAAAAAAAAGATGTTTTGTAACCAGGAATTTAACAAAGAGTATAAAAGTTATTCAAATACTTTTGCTTAATATTCAAATTAAATATAATAATGTTAAAAAAAATATTACTTTTGTCAGGCATTATGAAAAACTTATTTTTGCTTTTTTTAATCTTTTTGTCTTATAGTGGAATTTCTCAGGATACTGCTGTTTTTGTTAGTGGTGATAAATTGGCACTGATGGATTATTATCAGGATACAACAGATAAAAATGTTTTTATTCTGAAAACCATGAAGGGGAAATACAAGTCCATCAATAAGGAAGAGATATTTTCTTTTGTTAAAAAAACGGGGGGCGAAGACATAATTTTCGAACCTTTTGAAGCTGATGATGCTAATTTTACCATTGATAATATGCGAATTTATATCAAGGGTGAGCAAGAAGCACGAAAAAACAGTCATACTTTTGTGGCTACGGTATCCGGATTTCTTGTTGGTGTTGCTTCCCCTGTTTTTTTATCAACAATAGGCACCAATTCGTTATTTTATTCACCCATACCGGTTGCGGCTACAAATTTTGTTGTTGGCTTATCGGTTCCAACCAAAAAGTCTGTTGTTCGAAAATATCCGCAAATGGGTAAGAATAATTTTTTTGTTGAGGGCTATCGTTCTACTGCTCGCAGCAAGCGATTAAATAACTCCATAAAAGGCGGATTAATAGGCTTTGGGATTGGTGTTATTTCGTCTTTTATTTTGTCAAATAATTTGAAGTAATAGTCTTAGGCATTATTAAAAAAGAACCAATGCTGTCCTAAATAAAATTTTGGACATACAAATTTAATGAATTTACTATGTTTTAAGTTTGTTTTTTGCGTTTTTTAAAAAAGAACCCCCTGTGTTATATCTTCGGGTGGTTTACCTA
>Ga0114934_10002719_pt1 | contig 11263 bp, 15 predicted proteins | sample 4SBtaG_2_FD_99695 | JGI IMG/M metagenome (GOLD analysis project Ga0114934, IMG submission 99695) | Deep subsurface microbial communities from Kolumbo volcano to uncover new lineages of life (NeLLi) - 4SBTROV10_white metaG | ecosystem: Environmental > Aquatic > Marine > Volcanic ...
AAAAGGAGAATAATCACCCATTGCTTTATAACCTTGATATTCTGATAATTGTTTCTCAGGATCCCAATTAGGAAAGTCTTTTAATACAATTTCCTTAATCATTAGTAACCTCTTTTAATCATATTTTCAAGAGCTTGTCTTGTAACACTCTTTTCTTGAGCTTCAAATCTTAAAAAATCTTCAACACCTCTTGAGGGTTTTATCTTTCTAATAATATCATTAACATTTCTTGAGTTAGGCATACTATTCATGAAGTTTATGATTTCTGAATCAGATAAATCAAACTTTTTCAATATCTTAACTTTTTCTTCTGCTAATCTTTTAGAATCAAAATGTTTCCAACCCCTAGGCTCTCTAATCGTACCTAAATTAGCTTCATTTATTTGTTCAAAAATTTCTGATAGTTTTCCTGGTTGAATAATATGAATTTCTTCCATACTTTCGGAGATTTCCATCATTTTATAACCTTTATAATACTCTTCACTCATTTTATCTACTTTAGGTTGATATGATTTAAGGTAAGGGAAATTATCATAAAGATAATTAACTATAGCAGATTTAATAGCGAAATCTCCTTTAGGATTATTTCTTTCTAAACCTTGACAACCACTTGAACAATACAAGGTTTTGGAAACCAATTGATTGAAGAAAAAATCTTCAATTGTTTTTTTATCAGAATATTTTTTCATAAGTTTAACCAAACCAACAAAAGATTTGAAATTTTTCATATCTGAACCGCTTGGTTCTTTTTGAAAAATCATTTCAAACTGTTTTTCTAATTGAGTAATGTATTTACTATTTGATGTTGATTTTTCTACAAAAACAGGTTTTCCATCAATTATAAGTTGTTCTTTACCACCTTTAAAAAAAACTGGTGTAAACTTAGTTCTGATACCTTTAGCAACTGAAAAAGCTAAATTAGTTGGATTAGCATATTTTTTTGATTTAGATACTTTTACCGGTTTACCAGATTCATATTCCTCTTTAGTCATTGCAGAAACTTTCTTAGCTACTGTTGGAGTTACTACAGATATACCCTCCATTTTAGACTGTGCTCTAGCTAAGTTAAGTAATACAAACTTATGTGCTACACCTTTGAAACCAGCTTTAATATCATCCCAATCAGAATTGTGTGAGAAAGATGCCCAATCAGTTGGAGAATCATTTTCATATTCCGATGCTTCAAAATCTATCTGTGCTAAAACTTTATAATCTCCTGTATCAATTTCAAAAATGGCATTTATCTGTGCCTGATTTGCAGCCGCTTGTGGATTCATATTGGAATTCTTATGTCCAAGATACTTGACCATTTTTGAAAGCTTTTTACCATCAATTGTATTTAATAATTCCCATAATTTACCCATATATTGTCCGGGAAAAGTAACATCAATATCACCTACAGTTGGTTTATGTTTAATAAATTCTTCATCTGTAATATCTTTATTGAAAAGTGATGCAGACGAACCATTAAGTGCTTTACCACTTGTAATAACACTAAAGTTATTCCATAGTTTTTCACCGTTTTTCTTTTCAAAAAGGTCATTTATTTTTTTGAGTGCATCAACTATTTCAGAAACTAAAACTTTTCTAGGTATTTGTTTTAAATCCATTTTATCAGCAAAACCAGCTACTTCACCAGTCTTTCTATCAATATATCTAGCATTTCCACCTTCCATAAGTGAAATCATAATATCTTTATCATTCATTGCAATTGTTCCTTTAGTTAAACATTTTATTTATTTATTCACGAAATGTCTTTTATATGGCATACTCTGGAAAAATATTAGGAAAATTTTTTCCAAAGAACTCTTTATTTTGAGCTAGAACTTTTTCATTATTGACAAATTTCATCCCTCTTGTACTCATATCACCAGTTAAATATCTTTTATTATTGAGATAATAAGAACTTATACATTTTATGTTATCTCTATCAACTGTAGATAGCCTTGTATCAATATATTTAGAACACTCTTTTTCAAAATAGTTTTTTAACTCTTTAAGCTGTGATTCGGTTAATCTTTTAGTGTGTAATTCATCAGTATCAATATAAAAGATTGGTAAAGACTTATTGACTAAAAATGAAGCTAGACTCAATATAACTTTTTTACTTTCTTCAACTATAAATTCTCTTGGTACTTTATGTGAAGATGTTAAAACAGATCCTACATTGTCAATCATACCATATATTAAATTCATGTAAACTTTCATTAAAGATTGAGTGACATTAATAGTTTTATTTTTACTATTTTTAATCAATTCCTTTTTCAAATCTGTTCTAGCTTCTTTTAAATTTTTTATAAAATCAACATATGTTGGGTAATTGTATTCCAATCTACCTAAAATACCATAATATAAAGAGTTTACAGCGATAATATCCACAGAGTCTACAAATCTTTCTTTTGATGCCTCAGCCATATAGACTAAAGGACCTTTTGTATCATTAGATTTATCATGGGTATATTTTGGAGCACCTAAAATATTAACTGTAATAGTGTTGAAAAATGTTGTAAATGTTTCAAATTTTAAATGCTCATCCATATTTTCTAGCGTGAGATTATGTGTAGTTACATAAGATGTAAATTCTTCTGTAATTCTTTCTTTTGTAGGTTTCATTTGTTTTCCTTGAAATTATCAATTTGGTAATGTTTGAAGTTATCTCCTATACCTAATTAATAGTTTACAAAAAAACCAAACGTTTTATCTGTGTTGCTTTATAATATTATCAAATTCTGAGTAATTGTGAGAACCATATTGCTCTTTTAATATTTTGGCAACAGCCATTGCGAAATCTTTAATAGATAAACTATCATCAATTTTATCTATATCCATATTAATTGCTTTAACAAGCTCATCAGACTTTTTACTCTCTAGTATTTTTTTTATTTTTGACATTTTATTTCCTAATATGTATTTTCTATTTTTATATAAAAATCTAAGTATTTTTGTGCTTTCTTTAGATCTTTAGTTGTTTTTTCCAAAGCTTTATCAACTCTTTCAAAATCTTCAACGGTAGCTTTATCTAAATCAACACCACTTAATGCTCTAAAAGTAAGTCTTGCACCTTCAGATGTTCTTTGAACCTTATCTGGCGAAATAGTATCACCATGACCGCCAGCTCTAACTCTTTTTTCTATCTGTTTAATAGCCTGCTCAATAGGAGCATCAATATAAAGTAAAACAGTTTTAAATCCATTCTCTTGAGCTTTTTTAAGTTTGTTAATAGTTGATTGTAAATTAGCAGCAGTACCTTGTTGTAAGAATGATTGTTTATTAGATAATCTCTCTGCTACAGCTTTTTTAACCATAGCCATAGATTTAGATACATTTTTACCATTATAAACACCTTTGCCCAATTCTATTGTGAACTTATCAGGATCTATTGTATCAATGTTTGGAAGGTGTTTATCTACAATATAGCTTTTACCAGCTCCAACACTTCCAGCAACAATTATATAGATTGGTTTCTTTGAATGTTTAGTAAGAGTATCAAGTTGTTTTATATTGATATTTTTAGCTTCAAGTATTATTTCATTGTTTGATTTTAATAAATCTTTTAATTTCACAACTTATCCTAATTTAATTATTTGTAATTATTTATATGAATATTTACAAATTTTTATTGAATTCATACTAAGATTTCAATGGAGTAGTGAAATCTTTTAATAATTTAAGCAATTTATCATTTTCAATGTTAAATAAATCATCACCATATCTACTTCTAATATTCTCGAAAGCTTGACCAATTCTCATATCATTTTCAGCTAATATTTTTAACTCTTTGAAAATTTCATCTATGTGTTCTGTTCTATCTAATTTTTTAAACATTACTATCTCCTCTTATTTATTTCTTTTATAAGTATATTATATCTAAATATTTCTTAATTACACATAAAATTCTGGATATTTAGTAATAGGGAAATCTTCTAAGATAATATCCTTTGTTAAATTAACTGATTTTTTATACGCATTATAATCATTACTGTATCTTAAAGATTTATCATTATCAAGTACATATAATTCTTTTTTAATGCCTTTTAATAAATCTAACGGAGTATATTCATTTCTAACATAAAACCAATCTAATATTTCTCTTATCTTTCTCTTTATTACTTTAGTATAAACAAACGATGTAGAAACAGAATGAATTGAAACTAATACATTGCCTATATTAGTGTTTGTTGCTTGTGGTACAATCATAATTTATATCCATAGTTCCGGTTTGTTATTCTGACTATTTTCTATTAATTCTATATATTTATCTACTATTTTTATTTCTCTTTTAACAAAACAATCATACAATGATCTAGTCATTTCATCAATATCCAAAAATATTCTGTATTTTGCTTTTCTAAGATTTGCGACTTTAGATACACTCCCTTTAGATGTTTCATATGTAAATTCAACTTCCGATTCACCAGATTTTGTATCCGTATTAAAATATTTAAATTTGATATTAATAAAGTCTGGATGATTTTTTTGACTATATCTAATCATATATAAATTTTGATTTGGTTTAAGTTTTGAGAAATCTGTTGAATTAGTCATAGTCAATTCCAATCTGTTGAATAATTTTTAATGAAGGGAAATGAATTGCCGTCAATGTTCCTCTAAAGTTTTCGCCTACAAAATTACCATATTTTCTCTTATTGTACACACAACCACTATCAATATTTGCATAACCTTTATCTTTATCTACGACTACCAATTCATCTGTAAGGCAACCATTTACTGCATCTACTTCATTAATACCACTTTTAAAGGCAAAAATATCTATGGGAGTATGTCCGAATACATTAAAATATTTATCTTGAATTTTCTTAGGAACTCTTCTATTCCACATTGTATTCATTTCTAAATTAAAAATAGTATGTTCATAATCAATCATATCATTTACCGATACACTTTCATTGATACCTTCAGATACAATTTTAGAAATATTAAGATAACTCTCAATATTATCACCAATAGCAGAATGAGTTACTAGAAGTTGCCTACCCAAATTATCAGTTGCTTTGCTATCAATAAAAACGACCGGTAAATTCAAAATCCAATTATAATCCATTTGTAATGCTTCAAAATCTATTTTACCATTTGAATCTTTATATTCCGCTAGAGTAGTATTACCACCATTTCCATACCATTCACCGTTTTCAAAAGGTATATCAAACTTTATAAAGTCTTCAATGTCACTAACCATCATTTCCTCATGATTTCCCATAACACATTTATATCCATTGTCTCTAACAAAGTCTAAAACTTTTCTTGAAGCAGGTCCTCTATCTATCAAATCACCAACAAATGTTATTTCATCATCATTAGGTAATTTTGCAATGAGAGCCATTAATGTATCATAACAACCATGTATATCACCAATTATCCATCTACCTTTATTCATAATTTACCTTTCTTTAATTCTTATCTCGGCCCTGTTGAATCAGTTTTAAAATTATATTCAAATCTAGTTTCTGAGAATTTAACTGTATTAGTTTCAGGCTCTTTATAATCTTTAACAATAGAAACCGTGTGAACAAACATATGACCAGCAATAACTTTGAGTATAGGTGATTTTTCAAAACCATTATTAAAATCATCACTATCCATTATAGCAATAATAGGTGAAACATAATCATCATCTCTATTAACTTTTCTCAACATAAAATATAAGTATCTAATAGCAAGAGTATAATCATCTCTATTTGTATATCCTAGTTGCTCTAAATCATGGATAATATCTTCACCGGTTTCTCCTAAAAATAATGTTACAGCTCTTGTAAAAAAAGCAGATGGATTAGATATTAATCTCTTATTTTTAAGTACCTCTAACTGTCTTTTAGAGTATTCTTCAGCTTCTCTAACAGTTTTAATATTACTTGCCGTTCTACTAGCAATAAATTTGGTATAAGTAGCATTTGGAAATCTATTTGCTTTCTTTTCTAATTGTTTTTTTAAATAAACAATTTGGTCAGATAATTTATGGTATGCTTTACCAATTCTTTTCTGTCTTTCAATTATTTTTTGTTTTTTTGTTTCGATTATATGTTTAGCATATTCAATACCCTTAATACTTGTGGATACAAAATCTAACCACTTACTTTCACTTTCAACATCATCCATCATTACGGAGATACTTACATTAAGATTAACAGAAAATTGAGCTCCATTATAATTTAAAAAACTAAATGGTTGTTTTGTTAGGTGCATAAACTTTTCAAGATCCTCAACCTTATTAGCATCTAACGGTAGAATAAATTTGTTAGACTTACTCTTAGGCATTCTCTTAATAGCTTCTCTATTCAATCTAAGTGTCGCCGCACCCTCATTAATGTATTTAGAAATTCTTTCAAACTCTTCTTCATCAATCTCGGATATTTTTACTTTGGAAACCATAAATTATCCTTTCAAATTCACTATTCATTTTTTCATTCAAATAATTCATTCTATCTTGTATATCATTTACCATTAAGAAATTACCATCTGATGAACTAAAAATATTTTGTATCTCTGTATTCATTATATCTAATGTTTCCTTATAGGAAGATAAAGAATACATTTTTTGTTTCAATGAGTTTAACATATCTGTAAGGATTGAGTAGAACCTTTCCGCTGAGTTACCGGTGATTATCTTTGATAACTTATTCAATTGTATTTTCATCACAATGTTAATTGTTTGATTATTGTAATAAACTTTAGCATTGATTACTAGAATATCATGTAAATTTTGTCCAATGTACCCCAAAATTTTATTATTTGGTATTTCATATGTTGTGATAGGTGTTTCTATTTTAAAAGAGAAAACTGAAGAGTTAAGAAGATTATATAAAGGAGTTAAATCCGTAACACCACCAATAATAGTCGGTGCTTCTATTTTGGCGACACTAAAAAATGGATGATATTCAACCATTACATTTCTTTAATAGATTTCACTAAGTCAGAAGTTTTTGTATCATCTTCCATAATTTGCATCATTTCTTTAAATTGATTGAAAACACTCATAAGAACTTCTTTTTCCTCTAACATAGCTGTTTTTTGTTCTCTCATTAATTTCAACTCTTTTTCAAGCACTTGAATTTTAGCTGAGTTTGCTTCTTCAGCCCATTTGTTTAGTTTGTTTCTAATGTTATCATAAATATTTCTTGCTTCTTCTTCTGAATTTAGTTCAAAGTTCACCTCTGGAGTATCTGGTCTGTCATTATAGTAAATAACAATTTTTGGTTTTTTTCCAAACATACTTTTCTCAAAAATTAAACCCTGTTTTCTTACTTTTGATAAATCAATAGTTGCTTTATTACTTCCAATATCCATTGTTAAAAATTGATTCATTGTTCTTACCTTCTTTTTATTTTTTGGTTTAATGTTGTTCAAAAAGTCCTCAGAATATTTTTTCTGAGTTTCTTCTTCGGTTCGATATATTTCATCTCTTTGAGATTTTAACTTTTCATCTATATTTGATACTAAATTATCAAAATTTAAATTGAGTTTAGTAGTATAATTATTTTCAAAATAACCATCACCATACATGATTTACTCTGATTTAAGCCCAGCTCTATTATCTGATAGTGCTCTTTGTTTTACACCACTTTTAGTATCACCAGCCATAAGTCTTGGTAACTCTGCTAAACCAGCAGATAATTGATTTGTAACTTTGTCAACTGTTTTATTGTAAGCAAGTTTCTGTTTGTTAAGGTCTTTAACAATAAATGATAACTCTTTTACAAATGTATCATGTTGTGTTCCCAATTCCTCAATAGTTTCCTGTGCAATAACAGTTTTACCAGAGTATTCAATAGCATCTAATATAGTTGCGTTTGTATTTTCATTGTTTTTAGTAACAAAGTCATTTACAACACCAGAAACTAAATCTCTTACCTCTTTAGCTTGACCCATTCTCGCATTTTGTAGAGCAACAAGAGTTTGAGATTTGATAAGGTTTTTAAGAATTGGTCTAACTTCTCTAAGTTGCTGAGCCATACCAGCTGTCATTGAAACCTGTGCTTTAATTTGATTAGCAGTGTTAGTATTAACTAAGTTAATAGATTTTAACTCTCTTAATAATCCTTCAATTTTTGCTTTATTCATAAGGTCATCATTAGTTTCACCTAATGTCTTAAACTCTGCTTCGAGTTCAGTTACCAACTCTGCACCCAAATCAACACTATCAGTAAGTGAATTTTGAAGATTAGCCAATGTATCCATATCTTGCTCAGTTGCAACAATCGAACCTTCTAAAGCTTCAAAAATTCTATCAATATTTTCTTGCAAAGTAGCATTCTCAATGAATTTTTCTTGAACAGTTTTTTGAATCTTCTTTGCCATTCCAAAACTCGAAGTAAATTTTCCCCATAATCCAGATAACATACCTTCATCATCTTCAACTTGTTCACCAGTAGCTTCTTGAATAGCCATAATAGCTGCTACCAATGCTTCTTGATGTTCAGTTAAGTCAGATGTTTTAGCATTTGAAAGTGCTTGTGTTGTAATTGTATCAGCATCCTCATTCAAACTAATTATTCTTGCTTGAATATCTGCCATTCTATCAGCAGTATTTGTTTGTGTTTCAGATATCATTTCTACTTCAGCAGATACTAATGGTTTTTGTGCTTTTACTTTTTTCTTTGCCATTTTTGATGCCTTTTTTTTCTTTGGTTTAGCTTTCTCTTGTGTTTCCAAATCTACTGTATCAATATATATTTCGTTGTCTGGTATTTCGACTATTGATTCCATTATATTCCTTTTTCTTCTTTAATAATGTATTATATACAAAGGAAACTTATAGAGAACTTAAATGAAATGATTTTTTTGTTTTTGAGGGAATTTTGTACATAAAAAAAGGAAGACCACAATTAAGTGAGTCTTCCTTAAAATAAATTACTTTAATTAGTTATTAACCAACAAATTTAGCAATTAAAGCATCAATATTGATACCAGGTATTGTTGAACCACCATTTAAAACTACATTTAAATAATTTTTAAACATTGCGAATCCAACTGGAGTTGATTGGTTATCACCTAAAAGATATGCAACTATATTTGCATTGCTTTGAATCATTGCATCTGTATTTAAATCTTTAATCATTGCCAATTTGAAACCGTCGATATTAGTTGCTGCATCATCATCAGCTTTCATTGTTGCAACGATTGCATCATTATCAGTATTAGCATGAACAAAAGCTTTTGCTTTTAGTACATCACTAGGACTAGTTAAAAATGGTGTTACTATTTCTTCTGGTGCATTTTGATTAGATAAAATAGATTTATCCAATTCCATTACAATGTCATCAACAGTAACAGCATTTAAATCTAAACCATCTAAGTTAAGACCTAAAATTATTCTAGCAATATTATCTTTAGCATATCTAAGAGAAGCATCTTGTGCTTCTGGTGTTGGTGCACCACAAACATCTCTTACTATAAAGAAAGTATCAGCAATTGAACCAGTAGTTTCATCAATAACTGTTCCTGTTACACCATTTGCTTCTTCTTCAAGTGAAATAGCTCTCTTTGCAATATCAGTAAATATTGTTGAACCAGCTTTTAAATTTAAAATCATTGCTTTTGTAATTTCTAGTGATCCAGAAAATAATAATGCTTTGATTTGATCATCAGATAAATCTGTAACTGTTTCAGCGATACCTTTCATCATACCTAAGTTGCCGCTAGCAATACCTTGATTTATAAAATCTTCTGTTGTTGTGTTGTCTTGTGTCATGGTTGACTCTCCTTAAATTATAATTTCAAAATTATTTATAGTGTGTATTAAATTTATTTCAATTTAATAAAACTATAAATTTTAACTTATTTTACATTTATTTATATAACGTAAAAATTATTTTTTACTATAAATTGCACCAAAATCCATTTGTGAATTCTCTGCAATAATCTCATCTGGAATATCTGAAGTTTTGGGTGTATCATTACCTACTGTTGCTTGTGCTGATTCAGGATATTGTTCATAACCATTACCAATCATACCCTCTCCAGTTGCTCCAGCATTGAAATTTGATTGACCATTTTCATTTTGTTTATTTGCTTCTTCAACGGCTAAAATATACAATTCATTTAATAAAAGTCTTGTTAGCATATCTTGAATATAATTTTCTTGAATTGCCTCTATAATACTATCAAATTCAACAATTCCAATTTCAAATTTTCCTGGTTCTTTGTAAATAATTCCAGAAGCTTCATCTTCTAATTCAGGCGGTTCAATATTTGCCAATACCATTTCAATAGTTAAACTAGAATCTAATGGATTTGGCATTGTACTACCAAATGGAATTGGATTTTGTAATGCAGCTGGTAAACCTAATTTTGCGTAGGCTTCCTCAATAGTTAAAGGTTCATCTGCTGGTAATTGCATCTTTAAACAAGATAACCCTAATCTTTTACCATTTGAAACAAATGCTCCGGGCATCAATGATCTAACTAAAATAACTGTTAATTTCATAGATTTAGGATCAACATAATATGGTAAAAAAGCTGCTTCTAACATTGTTTGCTCAACTTCAGGCATTTCAATATTTAGTTTTTCATCAATTGTTTTAGTATCTTTTATAAAATTACTCATAAATTTCCTCTTCTTCTACTTCGGTTGTATCTTCTTTTTCTTCACCAAGAATAACATAAATATGCCTCATATAGGCATTATATGAAGCTTCAATTTCATTTAAATCTGTTACTTCATCTTTTGCATCTTCTAAACTTTGTTCAAAATCTTCTTTTACATCTTCAGATAATAGTTCAGTCTCGACATCAATATCTCTTATAAGAAATACAACCCCTTGTTCCTCTAATGTTTTATCATTAGAAATACTAACTATAATATCCTCACCATTTGCAGCATCTGGTCCTAAATGTAAAATTTGTGATTTCTTTGGATCGACTATACCTTTAAAACCTAATGGATGACCATATCCCAAAATAATATTAGTATTTTCGTTATATATTTTAGCTAGAAAACCATCAGGACTTATTTTCATATCAATAGTTTCACTATCTTGATTTTCAACAAAAAAACCAAATTGTGCTACTATGTTACCGACAGCATTAATTACATATCCATTTATATTACTAGCAACTTTGTCTTCATTTGGTAAATCTGAAAGAATTTCATTTTTAATATCTGTATTTTTTTTAACAATATTATTTGAAATTCCCCAAATATTGTCCTTGGGTTTATGTTTTTCTGTTTCTTCCATACTATCTCCTCTTTTTTTTATATTCTTATTTTACAAAACCTATCCGGAAAGCCTCGCCCTTCAGGGCGGGG
>Ga0114934_10002720_pt1 | contig 11260 bp, 13 predicted proteins | sample 4SBtaG_2_FD_99695 | JGI IMG/M metagenome (GOLD analysis project Ga0114934, IMG submission 99695) | Deep subsurface microbial communities from Kolumbo volcano to uncover new lineages of life (NeLLi) - 4SBTROV10_white metaG | ecosystem: Environmental > Aquatic > Marine > Volcanic ...
AACTAGTTCTTTAAGCTTAAGTTTTTATTTAAGAAATAATTTAGGGACTTCATTAAAAATGAATATAACTGGTATGAATGTAACTTCTCCAAGTTATACAGGATCTGTTGCACCTACTTGTACAGTTGGTTCTGTTGGTTCTGAGAATTTAGGTGCTAATGAAGAAGTAGAAGTAGTTTGTGATTTTAATTCAATTGATGGTTTTCCTCCTAAAGGAGATAAAGTAAGATTCTTTGTTAAAAGTACATATAAAGAGAGTAACGGCAGATATTCTCATCCTTTCACAGGAGAATTATTTGTGGCACTACAATGATTTTTGCATTATAGAATTTACATTATAAAACTTTTTTTCTCTAACCAAATAATCAAATAACCAGATAACCAGATAATTAAAGGGTGAATAAAAATGGCGTCAAGTAAAAGCAAAGAATTCTTAACTACTTATGGTTGGGCAATGATTGTTATAATACTCTTGTTAATAACAATGGCTTATTTTGGTTTAGTTAATCCAAATTCAATTGCACCTAATAAATGCGAAGTTCCAAAAGGATTTTCTTGTTCAGATTATTCAATTAATGAAGACGGAGGAATAAATTTTATTTTAAAACAAAAAACTTCTGAAGACTTAAGAATAACTTCTGTTCAATGTATTTCTCAAGAAGAATTCACCATTACAACTAAAGATTCTACTGTTGATGGACAAAAAGTAGTTCAACCAATTACTTGGGATTCTCCAAAAGGATTTCATTGTAAGTTTAGTGATAATCCCTTTGCAGGAAAGAAAGGAGAACCAGTAAATGCTTGGTTTAAAATAACTGTTGAATCTCAAGGAGTTATTAAGAATATTGAAGGAAAAATACATATTAGGGTTAACTAAGAAAAACAATTATTAGTTAATGAAAATTAATTAGTTAATGAAAATTAGTTAATGAACATAAGAAAAATATTGTAATTTAAAATATTGTGATTTAAAAGATTATGAGTTAGTAAAAATGATTAAAAAAGTAAAAATGAAAAACAATAATAATAAAAATAATAATAAAAATAATTCTAAGAAAGGACAAGCAGCTTTAGAGTTCTTAACAACTTATGGTTGGGGGTTTATGGTAATATTAATTACCATTGGTGCTTTAAGCTATTTTGGTTTTTTCAGTCCTGAAAAGTATGTTCCTGAAAAATGTTATTTTGGAAACCAATTAGTTTGTGAAGATTTTTTTGTTCAAGGAACTACAATAAGTCTTTATTTGAGAAATGATTTAGGTAAACCTATAAAAATAATTGCCGCTTCTGTAAAGGATCAGCCAGGAACAGAATTGAATAATGGAAATGAAAAAATTATTGATTCTGGAGCTATGCAAGAAATAAAAATTAATAATGTTTATACAGGCGTTACAGGAGATAAGAATAAATTTGTAATATTACTTAATTTTTCTAAAAATGAATCAACATTAGGACCTAGTTTTACTCCTCCAGTTCACACTATAACTGGTTTATTAGACGCGTCAATAAATTAGAAACTAATCAATTAAAAATTGATTATTATCATCATCTAGTTTGATTATTATCTAGTTATTATTATCATTATTAATCATTCGTTCTTAATTAGCTTAATTAGCTTCTGCTTGGATTAACTAGCTTCTGCTTGGAAAACTATATTTCCGTTACATAATCCGAACGGGTTAGGAGGAACATATAACTCCCAATAAGTCGTGTTAGTTATTTGATTTCCTGGAATGGTTTGTTTGTTAACTGTTAATCCTGTTAAGTCAACAAATGATCCTGTTAACGCAGTTTTACCCACATAAGGAGTACCTGAGTTCAAATCCCACTTCTCATTATCAATAGTTATGTTGCCAACTTGACAAACAAATGCCAAACCATCATTTTCTGTTTGACCATAACCTTTTACACTTACATTAATAGGCACATTACCTATATTAGTCACATTAGCAGTTTTATCACCACTATAATCAGTTACAGCCAAATTTCCATAATCTAAAACAGGGGTTACATTCAAAGCCAATACTTGTTGAATAGTAGTCGTGTTCCAAGCAGTATCTATATAATTATAACTATCATTTACATAAGCTGAACAGTTCCAAGTTCCTGGTTCTGCATAGTAATAAACATCAAATGAACAAGTGAAGTTCTTCCAATTTCCTCCTTGGTTACCTATGGCACAATTCGAATTACTATAATGAGTGTTATTATCATCAGCAGCACTCTCGCTAGAGGAACTATGAAATAAGGTGGCGTTCATAGTATCTATATCTGTATAATTATTCCAGTCTCTAACTGATACATTACAATAAACAGTTTTAGTAGAACCTGCTACTAAAGTTACACTAGGATTAATATTAATAGACATTATTTCAGGAGCGGCATTAGTTATGTTTACCCTAGTATCAATAGTCACGTTCCTGTAATTAAGGCCTGCTGACCAACTATAACCAAAATTAACATTATAGATAAGAACAAATATTGCCAAAAATAATACGCTGTAGAAAATTGCTTTGGCCTTGTTAGTTTGTTTCATATAAATCGCCTTATTATTTATTAATTATAATTGAATGATTTTTGTTCTGTTGTTTTCTGTTCTGTTGTTTTCTCTTCTGTTATTTTCTCTCCTGTTATTATTTAACTCAGCTCTACATAAAAATAAAAAGTGGTAGGAGTTGTTTTTACATCGCTTTCTCCAACAATCATTTGAAAATCATATGAATTGCTATTAAAACCTGTGGTGTCATCGTTTATTTGTGATACATACATCAAGTTTGCACTAGCATCTTCAACTAGTATTTCTTGAAAGTCATCATTGCTATCTTGACCTTGACTAGTACTGCTTACATACATTGAAGCATATGGACAACTATTCACTGTTGTTCCTGCGATAGTCATTGCTGTATGATCTGTTTCATTAAAGGTATTACTTATTGAATCTGCGTCTGTTCCAGTCATATTATTGAATGTTTCTTCAGTTGTTATTGTTCCTGCTTGTGCACATTGAACTGATGAAAAACTAAGGCTGCTTGATCTTGTTGCATAAACTTCGCCAGAAGGGGATGCTAAGTTTGTCCAATCATACAAGGTTTCTTGATTACTATCTCTTAATGATAATGCACCAGTCACATTTCCAACATAACCTTTCCAGTGTTGATCCTGTTGCATTGCTTGTAGAACTATTGTTGTTATAGTTCCTCTATCATTAGTTAAGTTTCCTGGTGTAATAGTAGGTCCTGTATCTGTTGAGTTACTGTTGATTGTTGCACCTGTAGGATCGGCTAAAGCCACTTTAACATACAAAGCACAAATCAATATAACAAAAACCCATACTGCTACAGTTTTTATTTTTTCTTTTTTCATTTTTAATCCCTTCTTTGTTTTTTTTTGTCCTTAGTTATGATTTTTTTTTCTAAACAATCTTGTTTTGTTTATTATTTTTTTCTTGTTTTGTTCATCATTTTTTGAACATGATTTTTTATTAGTAGTATTATTTTATTAGTACTATTTTATTCTGATTATATTCTGCGTCTATCTTTTTTCTTCTCTCAAAACAGGTTAAAAATAAGTTAAAAAGGTTTGAAAATAAAATGTTTTAACAAATCAATACCTTCTAAAATCTCTGTTTAGTTTAATTCTACCCAGAAGTAATAGTTGGTTGTTGCTGAGTTTCCATGTCCATCTTCTGCAAGTAACATTTCGAAATCCCAAGCATTTCCATCAAAACCAGTCTTACTACCATTAATTAAGGTTGTATAGATCATGTTGTTGCTTCCATCATCAAGTAATACTTGGTGGAAATCAGCTGTTTGTGCTCCTCCGCTATTGAAAGCGTTTGTATGGTAGCAGTTTGAACCTGTGATGGATACTGTTCCTACATTGAAATCTGGTGCGTTTTTAGTTGCGAAAGTCTTGTTTACATTATCACTTGCACTAGCATCATTATTCAAAGCAGCATCTTCAGTTTCTTTATCAGTTTCAGTTGCACATTGTACTGAACTAAAATCATTAATATCTACTCTTGAAGCATAGATTTCTCCGTCTGCAGTTATTCCAGTCCAATTATAGAATGTGTCGTTGTTGGAATTATCTAAGGTTATTGTTCCTGAGATATTACCATAGGCACCTGCCCAACTCTTTGTTGTTGTTAATACATCTAGACTCAATTGAGTTACATTACCTGCGATTACTGCTTGTTGTTGATCAGGTAAAGCACTTAAGTCTCTTCTGCTAGAAGTCACTTTGTTTAGGCTGGTTGGTGCTGTAACTTCTGCGAAGACTATCTGAGTCATTAATAGTAATGCGAACATTACTAATGTTATTGTTGTTATTTTTCTTTTCATTTTATCACCTGTTACTGTTTTTTCCTTTCTGTTTTGTTCTGCAAACTTGTTTTATTTATCGTTTTTTTTTTAAATCGGTTTAGTTTAATTCTAATTTGTTTTAGTTAGTTCATTCAACTTAGCAATGACTCCTTCAGGATCATATAATGAGCACAAAGGTATTCTAGTAAGTTCTTTTGATACTTTGTCAGTATCAGTTGTTATAAAGAATAATTGTCTGCTGTTTTTTTTGTTGAATGAATGAATAGGATTTGAGATTTTTATGTGTTTTAATTTTTTTGATAAATCTTTATTCCTTGTGAATATTACTAAGTTTAATGGATTTGAACTACTTTCATCTATTGCGATTCCGTCAATTTCTTTTAGGTGTTCTTCTATTTTCCAAAATCCTTTTTCTAAAAAATAATGTGCTTCTTTATCTTGATAGAACCAAATCTTGATTATTATTTGGTTGTGTGCAGAGAGTTTTATTAATTTTTTTTCTACAAATTCATTAGAAGTCGAGATGAGATAGCCGTTGTTTCCAGACAAGGAGTAGAGGATTCTAGGTTGTCCTCTATCCCTGTTGGAGATCCTTTCACTTTTTACAAGACCTGCTATCTCTAGCAGTCTAAGTTGTTGGCTAACATTCGCGATGCTTGTGTTTGAATGTTTTGCCAGTTCTATTGGCGATAAAGGTTTATCTGACAATAACTTAAATATTTCCCATTTGCTTGCTGTAAATAGCATCTCTTGTTCCATTGTCACTGCCTGTAATTTCTGTGTTTTAAGTCACTGTTAGTCGTTACTGTTTTCTGTTGCTAAGTTACTGGTGGTCTTTTTTGTTTGGGCTAAAAGCATCATCAGTATACTTTTTTGTATAATAATCTAATTTTTAGATTACTTATTTATAAATGTTTCGGTGTTTAATTAACTATTGTGAATAATTATTTACTGTTTTTAATATATTTCAGTAATTAATTAATTGGTTAAATAGTAGGGTTTCTCGAGGAGAAGTAAAAAAATGACAATAATTGTTTGTTAAAAAAAGTTTGTTAGTACTCATCGAACCTCGTGTCCTAACAAACTTAACTTTAACTTAATTCTACCCAGAAATAATAAGTAGTTGGAGTACTTGCATATTCATCTTCAGGCACTATTAGTTGGAAATCATAATTGCTATTGTCGTAACCTAATGTTGCTTGATCAAGCATGGCTGCATAAATTATGTTTGAAGTGTCGTCGAGCATTATTTCTTGGAAATCAGCATTTACTCCTGATGCTTGAGGAGCACTATTAATATAAGTTGCAATGGCTGGGCAAATACTTTCATTAATCTTTTTAGTTCCTACGAAAAATTCTTTGTGAACACTTTCATTATATGTATTCTCGATGCTGTCAATACTTGATGGACTCATGTTTAGGAATGTTTCTTCGGTTGTTATTGTTCCTGCTTGTGCACATCGTATGTCTGTCCAACTAGGATTATTATTTCTTGAAACATAAACTTCTCCTGCTATGCTAGTGGTTTCTCCCCAATCATAAATTGTAGAACCAGCATTATCTGCTAAAGTAAATGATCCAGTAACATTACCTACATACGCTTTCCATCTAGGAGTTTGTTGGGTGAGGTTTAGGACCATTGTTGTGAATGTTCCTCCTGCGGTTGTTGAACTTCCTGCAGCACCTGTTTGTCCTGTTTCTGTTCTATTATTTGTTATACTTACTCCACTTGGTTCTGCAAAGGCAGTTGTTGTTAACATGGTTGTGAATATTAATGATGTTAATAATACTATTAATGTTAAGGTGAGAATTTTAGTTCCTAATTTGTTGTTAGAGGTTAGTTTCATCGTACTACCTCCAACTTTTTTGAACTTCTTAATCTGCTTAATTTTGTTTCTGCTCTCTTAAGAAGTGTCCATGTTGTTCTAGGATCTAGCTTTGTAATTTCTGCTATTTCTATATTTTTAAAACCGAGTTCTTTTAGATAGTTGGTTAACGATTCGGCTATTGATAGAATTCTCGAGGAGAAAATGTTTAGTGGGATGTTCATTGCACTTGGTTGAAAATCTATTTTAATGTTTTTTACCTTGTTGTATGTAGCCCAAATTGTTTTAACGCTTCTTCCTAAGGAGCGTGATATTTCTGTAAAAGATGCTCCTCTCTCCTCGTGGAGAAACTTTGTTATTGCTTGCAGTCCTGACAACCCTGTAGAAAACGTAGTTAAGGGTATTGAGTTGTAGTCTTCGAGGAAACTTCTTTCTTCTTCGTATTCTAGAGTGTAAGAATTTGTGTTTATAGAATACTGTTCCTCGTAGTTACTGCTAAATTGATTCAATTTATTCTTATTTTGTAAGATGTTATTTATAAATGTATTGATTTTATTCTTCTTTTGTTCTTATCTTGTAAGATATTATTCTTATTATGTAAGATATTATTTAAGTAAGATATTATTTTAATGGAAAGAGTTAAAAAACTAAGACTCTTAAACAAAGTAATAAGCAAAAAAATCATGGGTGAAAATTATGACGTTAAAAATAGGAGATAAAGCTCCTGATTTCAAATTAAAAGGAATTGATGGAGAATCACAATCATTATATCTTGATCAGCAAGGAAAAAGAGCAATATGCATAGTCTTCACATGTAATCATTGTCCTTACGCAAAAGCTTACGAAGATAGATTAATCTATATTGCTCAACAATACAACTTACAAAAAGTTCAATTTATTTTGATTAATAGCAATGACTCTTCTAGTTATCCAGAAGATAGTTTTTCAGAAATGAAAATAAGAGCTAAGAAAAAAAAGTATCTCTTTCCTTATATTAGAGATGAAACTCAAGATGTAGCTAAAAAATACGGTGCAGAAGTGACTCCGGATTGTTTCTTATTGAATAAAGATTTTGTGTTGGTTTATCGTGGAAGAATCGATGATAATTGGCAATACCCTGAACGAGTGAAGGATAAAAGTTTGATGAATGCAATAAGCAACATATTAAGCGGAACGCCTATTCCTCTAGAAGAATCAGAAAAGAAAGCAATGGGTTGTAGTATTAAATGGAAATGGTAAAAATTAATCCATTTCTAAATTTTTATCTTCAATGTTAATTGCGTAACTAACTATTGGTAATTGTCTAACCCAGTAAGTTTTGCCTTTTTTTATTTTATTAGAAGAACTTGGTCTATGAGTATCGTTGTAAATTAATAAGTGGCCTTTGAATTCATTTTCTAACTTTTCAATCATTATTTTGTCAAACCTATTATCAGGAAACATGAAAATAATATTATATTTTGAATATTCGTGATCATAATAATTATCGCAAACAAGTTTGGCTTTTGAACCTAGTTTTTCTAAAACTTCTTTTCCTTTAGTTACTAGTTTTTCATCTCCTTCGATACCTTCAGCCTCAGTAAATAAAGAAGCAATTGCAATTATTCTTCCATCACCTGCTCCAAGATCTCCTAGACAATTATATTTTTCTAGTTTTATTCTTGTGAATAATTCAAAAGCGTCACTTAAATTTGTAGTTCCCCAAAAACCATAAGCTGTAGAATGCATAGGTAATTTTCCAATACTTAAACCTTTTTTATCCAGTTCTTCAAAAGCCTCTCTTATTTTTACAAATTCTTCATATCTTTTTTTATTGGTGTTTATTATTTCTTTAGAGAGTACTTCTTCCATAATTGAGATGAAAAGCATCTATTTTAAAAATCTTTACTTAATCCGAGATTCTATGAATTCCTTTGAACAACAAAAAAAAGAATACATGTTTAAACTTGGTAAGCCTGATAAGTCTAAGAAGAACTCTGTAGATGAAGCTATATGGCCATTACTAAATGTATTAAATGCTAAAAAAGATTATTTTTCTACAAGTAGTTGCGCTGGTAGAATAAATTTGTTTGTTGAACCTAGTAGTGGTAAGAAGTGGGATGCACAGTGGCAATTCGTAACTCATGACTTATCTTCTTATGAGGAGATAAAACCTTATCTTGAAAAGTTACCTGAAGAAAAAACTTGGTTAAGAGTGGAAGGGAGCATATTGCATATTCAATGTGCAAATATGGAAGCTGCAAATAAATTATTAATTGTAATGCATGAATCAGGTTGGAAACACTCAGGTATTCTCACTATTAGTAAAAGAATTATTGTTGAAGGAAGCACTCCTGATAGGATGGACGTACCTATTGCTGTTAACAAAGAACTGCTTGTTTCAGAAGACTACATAGAATTCTTAATAGAAGAATGCAATAAAAAACTATCAAGAAGCAGGGAATTAATTGATAGGTTGAAGGAGAAGATTGAGAAGGAATTATAACTTATTTTCCAATAATTAATCCACCAATATAATTTACTTCGTAGATTTTTCCCCCTTTAAGAAATATTTTTTCAGTTCCTTTGAAATTTTTTATGTCGCCTTTTAATTCATTAAGATATTTGAAATCTCCTTCCTCAAATTCTTTAGGACCTCTATAAGGTTGTTCTTCATCAACTAATAAAAGAACTTTTTTTAAGAAACTATATGTTTGTAAAGTTATTAACAAATTATTATGAAATTTTTTAAGCATTCCGCCATTGTAAGACATTATCCAAACAACTTTATTTTTGAAGTAAACTGTTTCTTGTCCTGAAAAATAATAATATCCTACATAACTATCTCTATAATAAAAATCACCTTCTTTATATGCTAATTCTTTAAAATTAGGTCTTTGACTTTCAACATTATTTGCATTAGCTACATAAGAATTGATTTTAGCTTTAACTAAGAATTTAGATAATTTTTTTAATTGAAGCGTCATTCTTCACCACTTCTCTATTTCATTTGTTACTTTTTCTGTGAATGATTGGAATTCGTTTCTTATTCTTTTTTTTATTTCTTCTTTGTGTGCTGGCGAGTAATAGTATTGGTATCCTCCACCATCAAGATTGTATTGTTTTCTTTTAATCAAATTTTTGTTAATCAATGGTTTTATTGATCTTTGTATTGTTGTTCGGTTTTTTCCGAGTAGTGTTGCTATTTCGTCAACAGATGACTCGTTTTTTTTCAATAATATTTTTAGAACTTCGAACTCTGTTGTTGTTAATCCGAAGCTACATTTAAGAACGTTGTTGATTGGGAATGTTTTGCATGCGAAGTTGATTTCTATAATTTTCACCAAATAGTATTGTATAATTAATACAATAGTGTAAAATTGTTGCATATTTAAACCTTTTGTTATTAAGTATAATACTAGTGCATTTCTTATTGAAAATTTACACTTCTTCAGTTAATATATAAAGGGGTGTTTATTTCAAAACGATATTGCAGTAATTACGCACTACTGCTCGTAGTGATTATGTTGAGTTCCTTGAATTTCTTTCCCCTCACTCAATTTTCAAGGAAATCATCTAACAATTATGGTATGAAGTTTAAGTTTGTTAGAGCTCGACAACTAATAATTTTTGATTGTGGTTTTGATCATGGTTTTGATAATGGAATTGTCAATACACAGCAACTCTTATGCTTCGCTAAAAACACGCTTGCATGTTGCCTCCTTTGGTATTAACAATTAAAATAAATAAGATAAAAATGACATACAAAGACCTATTAAAAAAATTAGCACATTTCCAAGTAGAACACCCTTACTTGACAATATTAATAATAGCAATATTCACAGTCATAGTCTTTGGAGGAGTGTCAAAAGTAAAAACAGTAGCTTCTTTAGAACAAATGATGCCGACTTCAATAAGTGAAATAAATTCTTTCAATAATCTTAGAGATTTTGGTTTAGGACAAGACATGATAGCAATTGTTTTAGAAGTCAATAGTACTAGTTCAGATCCATTAGGGGTGCAAGACATAACAGACAAACGAGTTTTTGACTATATTCAACATATTGATTATTCTTTAACAAGAACTCCTGATGTACTTCAAACTTACTCATTACTAAATGTTTTTGAATATGCTTTACAAAAACAAGGAATAACTTTTGAAAATCAAGGAACAAACATTCTAGATAAAAACCTTTACCAAGCAATATTAAATAATAATGATCTTTTATTACAAAAACAAATAAAAAACTATGTTAATGATGATAAAACAATAACTTTCATAATCATAAATACAGATGTAAGTGCAAATGATCCAAGGATGAACTCTTTAGCAACCAAGATAAAGTCTTTAGTTGAAAGTTCTGGTCATCCTCCTGGAGTTCAAATAAGCTTGACAGGAACTCCGATAATACAGCAAAAACTAGGACAATTAATAGCTAAAGATAGATTAGTGACTCAAAGAATATCAACAATATTAGTATTCATAATAACTATGATCTTGTTCGGAACATTTACTAGTGCGATAGTGCCTATAATAGTAGTTACAATCTCAGTTAATTGGCTCTATGGAATAATGGGTTACACTAACCTCCCAATATCTACTCTCGCTGGCGGAGTGGCTGCAATGGTTATAGGTATAGGAATAGATTATGCTATTCATCTTATGAATCGTTTTAAGAACGAACGAAAATCAGGAAAAACAGTTAAAAAAGCTATAGAAATAGCAGTTCAAAACACTGGAACTGCTCTTACAGGAGCAGCGATAGCAACAATACTGGCCTTTTTAGCTTTCTTACTTGGAAGCATGCCTGAAATGAATCGTTTTGGTTTATTAATGTCAATAGGTGTAGGTGCTTCATTCTTATTATCTTTATTTGGTTTACCAGCATTGTTAGTTATTGAAGAAAAAATTATTCATTTAATAACAAAGAGATTAAAATTTGGTCCTGAAGGAGATTTGGTTCTTTATGAAGAAGGGGAAAGTCATCCTGATCATTATGAAGTCGTAGAGCCTAGTATTGATGAATTAAAAACTCTTGCTAAGAAGTATAAAGTTTGTAAAATGATGAACGATAAAAACAAAAACAAAAACAAAAAATTGAATCAAAACAATAACTCAACGAAAAATAG
>Ga0114934_10002722_pt1 | contig 11250 bp, 8 predicted proteins | sample 4SBtaG_2_FD_99695 | JGI IMG/M metagenome (GOLD analysis project Ga0114934, IMG submission 99695) | Deep subsurface microbial communities from Kolumbo volcano to uncover new lineages of life (NeLLi) - 4SBTROV10_white metaG | ecosystem: Environmental > Aquatic > Marine > Volcanic ...
CCATTTTCACTTGTAAAAATCAGCCAATCGGGTTTTTTCGGGGCGCCAAACAGCCGATCGACTGGTTCCCAGGAGTTCGGATCGGCGATTTTAATAACTGGCAAAATCTGAACCGCCGCTCCTCTTTCGCGCAGCAGACTTCCCAGGACGCTTGCCTGATGGCTGGCACGTGTTACCACGATCTGCTGTCCCGCCAGAGGCAGCCGTTCGAACCAGGTCAATCTCGATCTTAGCCGAATCACGTCTCCTACAACAATTATTGCCGGCGGCCTCATTCCGGCCTGGCGAGCCTTTTCAGCAATGGTTGTCAGCGTTCCTTCCACCACTTTCTGATCGGGGAAAGTGCCCCTTTGAACAACTGCCACCGGCGTTTCCGGCGGTTTACCGTTTTTCAGGAGCTGTTCAGTAATTTGAGAAAGATGGGCCATTCCCATATAAAAAATCAGTGTGCTTTTTTCCTTTGCCAGGGAGGGCCAGTGAATGTCCGAACCATTTTTAGTCGGGTCTTCGTGACCCGTTACAAAGGTCAGCGAAGAATCGAACCCGCGCATGGTGGCCGGAATTCCTGCATAGCTGAGAGCGGCCACCCCGGCTGTGACCCCCGGAACCACCTCAAAGGGAACACCCGCTTCCCGCAGCGCCAGGGCCTCTTCTCCGCCGCGGCCAAACACGTAAGGGTCTCCTCCCTTCAACCGAACAACCATCCGATTTTCACGGGCCTTTTGCACAAGCAGTTGATTGATCTTTTCCTGCGGGAGCGTGTGATTTCCGGCCCTTTTCCCCACGTAGATTTTTTCGGATTTTTCCGAAACCGCCCCCAGTAATTCCAGATTGACCAGATTATCGTAAACCACCACGTCAGTTTTTTTTAGAATCCGCAACCCCTTTTCGGTAATCAAACCGGGATCACCGGGCCCGGCTCCAACGAGGTAAACCCTTCCTATTTCCTTTTTATCAGGCAAAACTTTCCTCCAGACTGCGTGTGATCGCTTCGAAAGCAAATTCCAGATCGGCCTGTGTCATTGCGGCAGACATAAAAACGGTTTCGAAAGCGGACGGCGGAAAATAGATTCCTCTTTCCAGTAGACTGTTAAAAAAAACAGCGTAGCGCCGTGTGTCTGTTTTTGAAGCCGAGGAAAAGTCCCGAACAGGTCCTTCTGTAAAAAAGATCGTGAACATGGAACCGATCTGGTTGACCCACAGCGGCAGGCCTTTCTTTTGAATCCATTGTTTCAGGCGATTTACAAATAGGTCCGCCTGTTGATTGAGAAATGCCCAAATGTCGTTTTTTTGAATGAAATCAAGCGTGGCAAATCCCGCAGCCATCGCCAGAGGATTTCCCGAAAGCGTCCCGGCTTGATAAACAGGGCCGGCGGGAGCCAGCACATCCATCACCTCGCATCTGCCACCCACAGCTCCCACCGGCAGCCCACCACCAATTATTTTCCCAAAACAGGTAATATCCGGCTCGATTCCAAATAGCTTTTGTGCCCCCCCTTCGGAGAGGCGAAACCCCGTAATCACTTCATCAAAAATCAGTAAGCTTTGAGTTTGTTTCGTAATTGTTTGAAGGTGATTCAAAAACTCCTCGTCAGGCAGAACCGTTCCCATATTGCCGGCCACCGGCTCTACAATAATAGCCGCCAGATCATTGCCGAACGCCTGTGCCAGTTTTTCTACAGCACGCCAATCATTATAAGGTGCCAGCAATGTGTCCGCGGCCAGGCTTTTGGGAACCCCGGGCGATCCGGGAATACCCAAAGTCGCCACTCCGGAACCGGCTTTCATCAAAAATGAATCCGAATGGCCATGGTAACATCCCTCAAATTTAAGGATTTTGTCTCTCCCCGTAAATCCGCGGGCTATGCGGATGGCCGTCATGGCGGCTTCTGTTCCCGAGCTTACCATTCGAACCTTCTCAACTGAAGGCACCATTTGCACCACTTTTTCCGCCAGATTGATTTCTGCCTCGGTGGGTGCGCCAAAACTTGTCCCTTCCTTCAGTGCATTCTCAACGGCTTTTAAAACCACCGGAGGCCGGTGCCCCAGAATAAGCGGACCCCAGGAGCTTACAAAATCAAGGTAACGATTCCCATCCACATCATACAAAAACTCCCCTTCTCCCCGATCCATAAAAACAGGAGTTCCTCCCACCGAGCCAAAGGCGCGCACCGGACTGTTAACGCCTCCCGGAATGACCCTTTGAGCCTTTTCAAAGAGAGTTCTAGATTTTCTTAGATCCATTATCAATTTTGTCCCTTATCTTCAGCCAAAATTTCCAGAGCACCAAGCCCAATCATTTTATCTGCCAGTTGCTTTCCGCAGGATTGGGGATCAGACGCCTGGCACGTCACTTGCTCTCTCAGCACGCGTTTACCATCAACAGAGGCTACCACGGCCTTCAAATGCAGACGGCCTTCGTCAAATAATCCGAGCGCGCCCACCGGAACATGGCAGCCGCCTTCAATTTTTCGGAGAAATTCCCTCTCGGCAATAACAGCCTTTTCGCTTTTTTCATCCGAGATGGTTTCAAGAATCGCCCGGACGTGCCGATCATTCTTCCGCCCTTCCAGTGCAATTACACCCTGGCCCACGGCAGGCAGGCAGATCTCGATGGGAATAAAATCGCTGACATACTTCCGGAAACCCATTCGCTTTATCCCCGCCCAAGCCACGACAATCCCCTCCCAATCCGATTCAAGAAATTTAGCAACGCGCGTGTCAATGTTTCCACGGAGGTTCTCGAAGCGTAAATCCGGACGATAGGCCAGAAGTTGTGCCTTCCGCCGAAGGCTGCCGGTTGCCAAACGCGATCCCACGGGAAGATTTTTTAGCGGCCGGCCATTTTTAGATAGCAACACATCTCGTGGGTCTTCTCTTTCGGTAAATGCCATTAATGCAAAGTCTGGCGGCAGTTGTGAAGGCAAATCTTTTGCGCTGTGGACGGCAAAATCAATCCGGCCATCCTGTAAGGCGCGCTCAATCTCTTTTACAAAAAGACCTGTTTTCCCCATCTCTTCGAGAGGATGGATTTGATCTCTGTCTCCGTGAGTCGTGATCGTTACCACTTCAATTGCCAACCCCGGATTTCTGTTCATCAGCTGTTCTTGCACCCAATTTGCCTGCCAGAGAGCCAATTTACTGCCCCGTGTTCCAAGCTTCAGCCGCACGTTCTTCATGGTTCATCCAATTCGAATAACTGTTTAATAATGCTAATTTTATGAATTCCATCCGGATGTTCAAAGAGTCTTTTCAATTCCATTGTAGGCGAATGAAGCATTTTATTCATCATCCCTCGGGTAATTTCTTCAAGGATCGGCCAGTCCGCTTGAGGCACTTTGTTTCTGAAACGAGCCAATTCCTGTTGACGAATTTCCTCAAATCGGTTGCGAAGCTGTTGAATGGTTGGATTAATCTGTAAACCCTTCAGCCAGCGCAGAAATTCCTGAACCTCTTCCCGGATCAGCTCCTTTGCGATTTCTGCCTCCTTTTGTCGAATCTTCTGATTCCGATTCACAATCTGGCGCAGATCATCAATATCGTAGAGGTAAACACTATCCAGATCGCGAATCCTCGGATCAAAATCGTGGGGCACAGCCAAATCGATTAAAAAAACATTTTTTCGCACGCGTTTTTTCAGCACGGACTTGATATCGGCCTTCGTAAAAATGTGTTCAGGAGAACCGGTGGCACTAATCACAATATCTGCCCGCAGCAAATAATCAGGTAACTTTTCAAAGGGAACAGCCTTTCCTTCCACTTCTGCTGCCAAATCCATTGCCTTTGAAAAGGTTCGATTCGCCACAACAATTTGGGAGACACCCTTTTCCTTCAAATGCCTGGCAGCTAAACTGGCTGTTTCTCCGGCGCCGATGATTAAAGTTTCGCAATTTTTAAGAGGATAAAAAATCTTTTCAGCCAGCTCAACCGCCGCATGTCCTACTGAAACAATTCCTTCGCCGATATGTGTTTCTGCCCGAACTCGTTTATTTGCCTCAAATGCTTTATGAAATAAGCGATTGAGAATGAACTTCGTCCCTCCGTTTTGAGAAGCCAAACGATAGGCATCCTTGATCTGACCGGCAATTTGTGTTTCTCCCACCACCAGTGAGTTCAGTCCACTAATGGTTGAAAAAAGATGGTTCACCATTTGATCATTAGAATAGTGGTACAATTGCTGAAAAATTACGTCTTCCGAAGATAGATTAAAAAAATCCCGATAGAAAGAGCGCAACGTTTGAATGCCGCTGTGTAGATCCAAAACGACGGCATAAATTTCACTCCGATTGCAAGTGGATAAAATTGCCGCCTCGCGAATTTCATCGCGGCCAAGAAGCTTTTGATAAACTGCCGGGAGAGTTTCCGGAAGAAAGGACACGTTTTCCAAAAAGTTGATGGGTGTTGTTTTATGGCTAAATCCGACGACAATCAAATCCATTCTTGCAGCTCGTATTTTACCTGATCTACATTCCCGTTGCGAATACCGGCCAAAATTTTAGGAACAACCACTTCGTTGATGAGTTGTTTACGCTTGTTTTCGTCCGGCACTTCGTGCTTAAGGCGATCCCGAATCTGACCTGCAATATTCAGCCCTTTCGCATAGGAGTCATCAAAAATGCGTTCGAGCATTTTTCGGATTTCGCGTGCCAGAGCCGGAGATTGCCCGGTAGTCGAAATCGCCAATTGCAAATCCCCACGCCGAACGATAGACGGAACATAAAAATCGCATAATGATGGATTATCCACAACATTTATGAGCACCCCTCGCCTGTGAGCCTCCTCAAAGATTTGACGATTGACATCTGCATCATTGGTGGCACTGATAACGAGCCGATACCCTTCTACATCTCCCGACCTGTAGGTCCGATAATGGCATACAATTTTTCCACTTTCCCATAACCCAAAAAGTCCCGGTGACAAATCCGGGCTAACGACGGTCACGTGACACCCATAGTCCAAAAGAGTTCTTACTTTTCGTTCGGCAACCATTCCTCCGCCAAAAACCGCACACTCTTGATTGTCGAGTTTCACAAAAATCGGATAAAGATTCATCTGACTCTTTCTTATTTTACTGTAATTTGGCAAATTTTAAGGAGAGGCGTCAGTCCGAGCTTGTCGCGCGTCCCACTCAGGCTGGAAAAATCTCCTGCAGGGAAAAACAGATTCTTCATCCGCCGCCCGGTCGCCGAGCTTGTTGAGCTGTGCGGGAAACTCAGAATGACATTTTTGCCAAACTCCAATTGTTCTAGAAGACAACCATTCAGTTGTTCAAAATTCATTCCAAATGCTGTGATTATCTTATTTTTTGAAAAAACAACAAGCATTTATAATTCTTGTAATATCAATGAGATAAAAATTGGGGAGGTTTTAAATTTTGGCTCATTTGAAAAAAAATCGAGAAGGTACAATAGGACTTTTCATAATGAAATATGGGTGTTTCAAAATGAAAAATTAAGGAAAAAAACGATAGATTTAAGGAGGTAAAAAATTCTGCTGACCATAAAAATTAACATCGGGAAAATGATCTGCAATTTCCGATCACTATTCTTCCACAAATTTGCCCGTGTCTAATGATTGTATTTCTGTTGAATTCCGTAGTCTTTCAATTTTCGCCAGAGCGTCGCCCGACTAATTCCAAGCATTTCCGTTGCTTTTCCCAAATTCCAATCCACATATTCAAGTGTTTTCAAAATATGCTGCTTTTCGACATCGTAAAGGGTTGGCCAAGGGGTGCCGCTCTTTTGTCCTTTCTCGGAGAAAAATTGAATTTCCTGCGGAAGATCAGTTGGCGTAATGTGCTGACCAATCGTCATAACAACGGCGCGTTCCATGGCATTTTCCAATTCACGAACGTTACCTGGCCAGGGATATAACTGGAGCAAAGCAGATGCTTCTTCGGTGATTCCCAAAATATGTTTTGCATTTTTATGGCCGTACTTTTCGACAAAATATTTCGCCAGGTCGGGAATATCCTCCCGGCGGTTTCGCAAGGGCGGAACGACGATTTGCATGACTTTAAGGCGGTAGTACAAATCTTCTCGAAACTTATGTTCGCTGACAAGGGCTTTTAAATCTTTATTTGTGGCGGCAATTACACGCACATCAACCTTAATGGTTTGCGTGCTCCCAACCCGACGGACTTCGCCCTCCTGAATCACTCGCAGAATATTGGCCTGGGTAGCCGGAGACATTTCCGCAATTTCATCCAAAAAAATTGTCCCACGATCCGCCTCTTCAAAGAGCCCCTTTTTCTGAGATGTTGCTCCGGTAAAGGCTCCTTTCACATATCCAAAAAGCTCGCTCTCCAAAAGCGTTTCGGAAATAGCTGCACAATTCACCACAATAAAAGGCTGGTTGGACCTGGGACTATTTTCATGAATCGCCCGGGCAACCAGTTCTTTCCCTGTACCGCTTTCGCCTTCAATCAAAACCGTTACATCCGTTGCCGAAACTCTGGCAATTGTTTCCAGAACTACTTGCAATTTCCGACTGCGTCCAATAATTCCAGAAAATTCAAATCGTTCTCTTGAATATTGCCAGGAAATAAATTCCCTCACCTCTTTTTCCAACCGTTTGAGAAGTCCCGGAACACTTTTTTCGCGCTCTTTAAAATTCCTTCGGATCAATGCCTCAAGGTCATTGCGGGAATAGCACAAGAGGAGATCATTCTTGAGAGGTTGTTCGGGATTCTTAGAAAGATCAATCAATAGAAGAGGAGCACCATGGCGCATTTTAAGCTGAGCCTGAAGCATCCGGATTAATTTTTCTGTGCTGGCGTTGCCGTTCGCTTTAATAAGGATATCCACTTGTTTCGGTTGCAGGATTCTATCAGACGTATCCATTAGGGCTTCAGATTCAGGCGTCAGTTTTTGAAGGCTTCCAAATTTCACTTGTCGAAAATAACCGATCAAATTCTGTATTTCGCTTGATTCCCCCCACAATGCCACATGAATATTTTCAGCATTCCCGAAAATTTGCTTTCCCAACTCCGCAATGGCGGCTTCAATACTTACGGCACCGGTAAAAAAGGCATCGCTTTGGGACAAACGTTTGTAAATCCTGACACCGGTTTGGAACAGGCGATTGAGAACGGGACCCGTCATTTCAGTTTCAAGACTCTGGGTATAGCCTTCTTTCACATTCTCCAGAAAAATCACATCTCCCGGTATGGGTGTCCCTACACCGAGAATGACCTCAAAAAAATGACGGATGGCTTCTCCGCGCTCCCAAACGAAGAAAATCTCTCGCGGAAGATTTTCAAGTGCTGGGAAAAGGGATTTGATCAAATTTTCCGCTGACTGAATGGTCTGATCTATTGTTTCCGAAACAAAAACAGCTTCAATGTGAAAAGGCGTGCGGAAAATCATTCCCTCTTCAAAAGGAATTTCTGACTTTACCCTCCGGAGAATATTTCTAAAATTAAGACCAAGAATTTCTTTTCGATTTGCTTCGTCTTCAATCCAGGGAAGCTTAATTCCAACAACAATAATTTCTGACATTTTTATTCTATCAATCCGCTATATTAAACGCGATAGTGCATCTCTGTGAAACTAATACGCGTGCGCCTTTGAAAAATAAGTACTAATAATTAAAAATGAGATGACAATCCAGCTAAAACCAATCATTGAAACATAGGCGCATTTTCTTGGATGCGCATTTAAAAACCACCGTATTCCGAGATAAACAGCGTAAATAATCCATGTTATTAGAACACTAATGATTTTCACATCCAGATACCAGGTATGCGTCAGATATTTTGATCCCAGCGAAAGGGCAATTAAAATTCCAACGGTTAGAAAAATAAATCCAACGTAAATTGATTCAAGACTCAATTTATCGAGAAGTTCCAGGGCGGGCAATCTGGAGTAGAAATATTTAAGGTTTTTCTCCCGAAGTTCCTTTAGCAGGAGCAGGTACATTAGGCTGGCAATAAAGCCTATTGTTAATCCCGTATAGGAAAACAGCATAAGAAAAATGTGAATCTGTACGGTTTTATCCTGAAAAAAGGGCGGCAGCGCTCCGTGGTGCGGAGGCAAAAGATTAGACACAAAAACAAATATTACAATCAATCCGGCAATAAAAACGCCAAAAGCCTGTTCTTTTAGCCGTATTTCAAGAATCAGATAAAGAAGTCCGAAGAAAAACATCCATGTAAATGTGGCTTCTCCAACGCTGATGATCGGAAAATGTCCCTCAATTTCCCATTGCCCCAAAATAGCTACGGCTTGCATCAGTACCCCCGCCAATAAAAAAAATGTGGCAGGTTTTGCCAGATTCTTTCGCTGTTCCTGAAAATAGCGAATGTAAAAATTGAAGCTGAGAAAATAAGACAGCAATCCTATCCACCGCAAGACAAGAATACCATTTTCCATGTTGCCTCTTTTCTTACTCTTTTAGGTTCATCACCAAATTACGTACTTTCTTACTCTATCGTTGCGAGCCTGACGTATTTACTTAATTTTACGATGGTTACATCACACAAAAAAATCTATCACAGATGGTCGGCGAGCGGCCGCCCGCTTCGACTATGCTCAGCAACCATGCTTCGACTACACTCAGCAACCGGATGGATGTACCGAGGCGACCTGGGCAAAAACGTCATTTCCATACGATGGCTGGCCTTCGACTCTTCGACGAGTTCATTGTAAACTTCCCCCGGGCACCAGCCATTACCCAACGACCGGGTTCCCAATTAAAAACAGAAGCATAATTAAGGAAACCACTGGAATTCGAGCATTTCGGACGCACCCCCCTCACTGAAATTTTTGTGGCGTTTGAGGGAACAATTCAAATTAAAAATTTATATTCAGGGATGCAATAAAAAAGGCGAAGATAGTGAAATCTTCGCCTGTTTAGACACAAAGACCAGATAACGACATTAGCCAGTGTATTCGCCTGTTAATTTGGCACCGGCTTCTTTGTCCACAATGATGGTCGCTTTTCGGTGCATTTGGACGATCGTCGCGGGCACCATTGCCGTAATGGGGCCTTCCACCGTAATCCTAATGGCCTCAGCCTTATTTGGACCATTGGCCAACATCACCAATTCACGTGCATCCATAATGGTTCCAATCCCCATGGTGATGGCATATTTCGGTACCTGGCTCATATCATTATCAAAAAACCGCGCGTTGTCCTTCCGTGTTTTCTCCGTCAGTGTCTTAATTCGGGTTCTGGACCCGAGCGAGGAACCGGGTTCGTTGAAGGCAATGTGTCCGTTTCCGCCGATTCCCAAAATCTGAAGATCAATGCCGCCTGCTTCTTCAATTTTTTCCTCGTACCACTCACAAAATGCGTCAATGTCATCCGCCATGCCCATGGGAATATGTACCTTACTGGGATTCACATTTACGTGTTTAAACAGATTTTCCCACATAAAATAATGATAACTTTCCGGGTGTTCCGGACGCAGCCCGACATATTCGTCAAGATTAAAGGTTGTCAGTTTCGAAAAATCCAAACCTTCTTCCTTGTGCAATCGGATTAATTCTTTGTACATTCCAAGAGGGGTGCTTCCTGTGGCAAAACCAATTACGGCATCCGGCTTTTTTCGAATAAGAGCCGCAACAATTTTTGCACCTTCTAGACTCATTTCCTCATAGGTTTCTTTTCTGATTACTAACATCTGATATTCCTCCTTTTTTATGGTTTTTTTTATTTAAGAGATTCTCTTTCTTTTTCCGTAAGGCTAAACACTTCACGAATGGCTTTCTCCAGGGCTGGAGTAACCCTCTGATTCCGACGTTTCATAACCTTGTCGGCGGTCTCCAGAGCCTTTTCTAATTTGTGAGCGACAAAACCGTCAGCACCGCCCCATGAAAACGAGGGGATGAATTTAGGAGGGAATCCGGCGCCAAATACATTAGACATAATTCCTACTACCGTTCCTGTGTTAAACATGGTGTCAATTCCTGCTTTCGAGTGATCGCCCATGGTCAGGCCGACAAACAGCGAACCGGAATCCACAAACTCCCCATTTACCCAAACCTTTACGTTGCCGTAATTATTTTTAAGATCGCTGTTGTTGGTGTCCGAACCCAGGTTCACCCACTGTCCCAGATAGGCGTGTCCGAGAAAACCATCATGTTGTTTATTTGAATAGGAATGAACGATCGACGCTTCCACTTCTCCGCCCATTTTAGAGACCTCGCCAACCGAAACGCCATCGTACAGATAAGCACCGGTTTTTACAAGACTTTTGTCTCCGATGAATGTAGGACCGTCGATGGTCACATTCGACAGAATCTTAGCACCCTTTCCAATGTAAATTGGACCCTCCTCGCCATCCAGTACGGTTCCCGGCTTTACAAAGGCTCCTTCATCAATAAAAATGTTTTCCTTGTTCAGAAGAATGGCTCCATCGTAAACATTTCCCAAAATCTTTCCACCTTTTCCAAAAAGATTAAACTCGCGGGTAATCTCGTCGGCATTCCCCAAAATCAATTCAAAATTGTATTTGAAGAGAGTGGCCGAAACCGTTTTCTCGGGCAGATCAGGAAAATCGCTTTTGGAAAGCAATGCGCCTTCCTTCCCTTTTAGCGCCGACAGTTTGTCCCGAGGAACAAAAGCAGCCACCACAGAATCTTCGGAAACATACAACGCCGCTTCTTCACGGACGATTTCTTTGGCCAGTTCAGGCGTCATCAGCGCACGGCCATTGACAAACAAAGTATCCGCATCGGTAATCTGATTGACCTTTACCGAGGGATTTTGTTCCTGTACGAGATCTTTCAAATACTCCCGGGTGAGAAGGGAAATACTCGAACCCGCCGGAAGGGTTTGCACGATTTTTTCACGAAGCGTGCGAATACCAAAACGTAAATCGTACACTGGCCGCAAATGACTTAATGGAGCAAAATTTGCCGTCAGGCGATCTTCAAAAATACAAATATTCATAAGATTCCTCCTCTTTTTTAGCGATTCATTACTTCAATTTCATTGAACACATCACCACTATTCACTGTGGTGAAGGCGTTGGAACAGTCACAACGGCAAACAGAGAACACCAAGAGTCGTCTCCCGGCTCGCACCGGTCACCGTGGGCAAATTGCCGGGCTGGCCGCAAATTAACTCATTTGCCAGAATGGCAAAGGAAATAGCTTCCTTCGCGTCTCCCGGAATTCCAAAATCATCTGATAAAAGGACATCCGCCGGTTGAAGCTTTTTTTCTAATTCCCTAAATATAAGTGGGTTATGGGCTCCACCACCGCTCACAATCCATTCATCTACTTTTACCCTCGGTTGAATCCA
>Ga0114934_10002723_pt1 | contig 11248 bp, 6 predicted proteins | sample 4SBtaG_2_FD_99695 | JGI IMG/M metagenome (GOLD analysis project Ga0114934, IMG submission 99695) | Deep subsurface microbial communities from Kolumbo volcano to uncover new lineages of life (NeLLi) - 4SBTROV10_white metaG | ecosystem: Environmental > Aquatic > Marine > Volcanic ...
TATACGGGCGCTGGTTGAAAGTGGACGGGACCCCATGAAGATTTGGGGCAATCACGCCCGAAGAAAGGGAATGAAATTCTGGGCCAGCATGCGGATGAACGACGTGCACAAGGACCATGCTGACATCTGGCCTTCGCTCCGCAGTCGTTGGGAAAAGCAAAACAACGTGCGGATTGGAGACGACTTGCCGGATCACTACAAGGATGCCCGGTTGACTTACAGCTGGGCGATGGATTACGGGTTGCAGCAGGTGCGCGACCACAAATTTTCAATCGTCGAAGAGGTGTGCCAGAACTATGGCGTGGATGGGTTTGAGTTGGATTTTCAGCGGGCCCATTATTTCTTTCGTCATGGCCAGCGTGACCAGGTGATGCCGCTTCTGACGCGCCTGGTGCGCCGCATTCGGGGGCGGTTGGATGAGATTGGCCATGCGCAAGGACACCCAATTGTGTTGGCGGTGCGCGTCCCGCCGAGCCTACCCAAGTGCACGATGGCGGGGCTCGACGTGGCGAGCTGGATTCAGCAAGGTCTTGTGGATGTGGTGATACCGATGGATGCCGGGTACCTCGACATGAATGCCGAGGTCGCTGATTTTGTGGCTCTTGCAGAGGGAACCGACTGCAAGATTTATGCAGGACTTGAACTGAATGTGCGCGACTACGCCGAGGACGGCAAAGCGACCAGCGAAATGTTGCGTGCGGCAGCCAGTGGTTATTACCAGGAGGGTGCCACGGGAATTTACTTGTTTAACTACGATGCCCACTCGCCTAGGCTGCCATTTTTGCCCGAACACAAACAGCCACTGCGGGAACTTGGAGACCGTCAGCTCCTGGCCGACAAAGACAAGCATTACGTGGTCACGCGGGACATGCGGGGACAGACTGCGGAGGAGACCTGGCCACCGATGCACAAAATTGGTGGTGAAATGCAATTGCCGGCAACGCTGGTCGACGGTCAGACCAGGAAGTTCTTTTTTTCTGTGGGGGATGACCTCCGGTCAGCCCGTCAAAGAGACACGCTCAAATCTCTTCAGCTCAGGATTGGATTCAAGCTGTTAAACCCAGGGCATGAAATTTCGGTACGGGTCAATGACCAGGTGGCCGGCGGAATGACGATCCGTGGCAACACACTGGAGCTAAAAGACCCACCCATTGAGCAAGGAAAGAATCGGCTCACTATCAGTCAGCAGAACCCGGCAGGCGACACCCTTCGGGTGACACGCATTGAGTTGCTCACCAAGTACAACCGGGTGAATGCAGCCAGCCAGTAGGTAGCCGCTTCTTGGGTAAGGGTCATTGCTGCTAGGCAATGGTTCCGTGTTCGTGATTCCCAGATCTTGCCCGTGTGGCGATGCACTTGGTAGTTGCCACACGCTTGGCTAAAAAAATGTGCATGGAGGAAGTAAAGGTGGTAGGATGGGGCTGCAACGGATTCGGCGCCTTTGCTTTGAATCGACCATGGATCAACAAGGCGATCTGATCGAAAAAGCAACTGCCGACTTCAGGGACCAAAAGCATGTTGTCGAGCGACTACAAAGGGGAGCTAAAAAAAGATGATGCATGATTTAAAAATGGGGTATCGATTGAATCTGGGTGCTGCAGTGGCAGTGGTTGTTTTTCTGGGGGCCTTGTTGAAGGCTCCGCTGGCCTGCTCACAAGAGGCTCCACCGGCCACCTCTTTGGAAGCTGGCCAGGGGCAGCTCGAAGCCGACAATCCCGATCACTACTATCGCAGTGGCGCTCCGGTCGACATGGGACATCAGATGCAACTGTTTCTTGATCCATCATCTTACGCTGATCGGTGGGACGTTTATCGCCGCGTCAACGAGCCGGAGAAGGAATACAACAATCCCATCGTCAAGGCAGATCAGCCATGGGAGCATTCAATTGGTTTACCAGTGGTGTTGTTTGACGAGCAGGACCAGATTTTTCGCATGTGGTATGCGAACTATGACATTGGTGCCTGGGGACGTGGCAAGACGCTCAATAACTACAAGCGACACCCTTACATGATGAGCTACGCCGAAAGTCCCGATGGCATAAACTGGACCAAGCCGCTGATGGATCGTGTGCCGTACATGGGACATCCAAAGACCAATATCCTCATGACGGGTGTCACGAACTGCCAGGAATTCGTGGTCCTGCACACTCCCGACCATTTGCGTGAGCACGGCCGCTTTATGGTCTGGTATCGCGACCAGTTGCCCGACCACGGTAACTGCGTGAACGTGGCCTACAGCGACAACGGACTCGACTGGACCCCACACCATGACAACCCGGTTTATCTTAAGGCGCTTGATGCCCAGCACGTTCCCGTTTGGGACGAGACGCGTAAACTCTGGATGCTTTACGCCCGGCCGCAGGCATTGGCTGCGAACGAAAACCGGTATCGCCAGGAGAATGTTCGAACACGCATTTCGGTTACCGTGAGCAGCGACATGAAAAACTGGGAGCCGGCGCGGCATATCCTGGCTCCCGATGAACTGGATCGCGGCAAAACGCCCGACAATCCGGGATGGTTTTTCGATCGGATGTCTACGATCAAGTACGGCAACCAGTACCTCGGTTTTGTGGCGATTCAGCCCCGCCGGGGAAAAGACAAGGGCTGGATTGAAATGGTGTCGAGCTCTGACGGGTTTCGCTGGCATCGTTCACCACTGCGTGAGCCATTTATTCCTTATGGCAGACAGGGCGACTGGGATGGGGGGCACACCTGGATGCTCACCAGCGTGGTTCCCCGGGGACACCATCTTTACCTGTATTACGTCGGTTCGTCAAAAACCTGGAGAACGCGGTTTCCGGCCAACACGCGGGCCATTGGAGTTGCCCGCATTCGTCGCGATCGATTTGTCGGCCAGTACGGTGACACCGGTGGTGGCTGGCTGCTGTCGCGCGAAGTTAAAGTGACAGGCAACCGGCTATTGGTGAACATTTCTCCCGAACATCAGGCTTGGAACCCGGAAAATGTTCGTTACGGTCATGTCCTGGTAGAACTATTGGATCGTGAAGGGGGCGTCTACGGAGACCAGCATTTGCCCGGCTTTGGCCAGGACGATTGTGACCGAATGTACGGTGATGAATACGGACAGGTGGTGAGTTGGAAAGGGAATCCCGACCTTTCGTCGCTGCAGGGCAAGAACATCCATGTCCGCTTTTGGCTGAAATCGGCCTACCTGTTCGGATTTCGCTTTGCCGACGCCCCGCCGCAAAGTTCCGCAAAATAGCCTTCCGAAGAATTTCCCGGAAACCTGCACAGCAGCGAAATCAAAATGAACCAGGTTCAACTCGTACTGATACTAGGATTCTTGTGGGCCACGAGTACACAAGGTGCGCAAAGTTACGATCTGGACGATCCGGCCGAGCCATGGTCCACGGCCCGGGTTGGCCAGACGACCGAGGTCCCGTTTCCCTTCCAACCTCTTGCAACCGATGCGGGCCAGGTCTCGATGTGGGGTCGAACTTATGCGCTGGGTAGTATCCTGCCGGCGCAGATCCACAACCAACAGGCAGAGATGTTTGGCCAGGATCCCCGGTTTGTGATCACAACAGGAGGCAATCGGTACGAACTGCAGGCCGGCAAGGCCACGGTCACTCTCGATCGGCCCGATCGCGTGGAGTGGAAAGGGGAGTTTTCTGCCGGCGACATTTGTTTGAACGCGACAGCCTGGCTTGAATACGACGGTGTAATGCGCATTGATTTTACCGTCTCGGCAGAAGTCCCAACCGAAGTCGATTTTCTGGGGTTGGAGTTTCCGCTCGTGCCGGAGGTCGCCCGATTCATTCACTACCATACGGCGTGGGGACGTCACGACAACCTGGCCGCACCCAAGGAGGTGGGGGATGTTTTGGAATTCCCCTGGCAATCGACGTGGTGGCTGGGTGATCATGATCGGGGTCTTACCGTATTTACGGAAAACAACTTTGACTGGTCAGACGGTCCGGCAGCGGTTCGCCTCGAGCGTCGCGACGATACCACGGTGCTGCAACTGAACATCTGGACGGAGTCCAGACAACTGGACAGCCCGGTCAAGTTTTCACTCGGCCTGCACGCCACCCCTTCCAAGCCACTGCCGGCCCGGTGGCAGGGGCGATATGCCGCATTCTCTGGCGGAGAACACCTGCCCGGCTCCTATGCATCGGTTTGGCACAAGAATCAGAAGTTCTACTCCTATCCACAACCGGCCGATCCAAGCGCGTATCGAGAGCTGATTGCCAAAAAACACAACCAGGGAGAACGCGTGTGTCCCTATTTCACCCCGACCGGTACCAGCCCGGATGCACCGGCGGTGAGTCGGCATTACGACGATTGGATCCGTACGCAAAAAAGTGGCGATCCGCTTTGGGTGGCTGATAGTGTGGACGGCGGGTCGAGTCGCAGTGTATGCCTCTGTACGGCGAGCACCTATCCGGATTTTATGACCTGGGGCATGGAGCAGTTTCTTGAAAATTACGAGGTCGATGGACTCTATTTCGACAATGCGTGTCCCTACCCTTGTACCAATCATCGTCACGGTTGTGGCCGCGATGGTAAGGCTTCGTACCCGATCTTCGCAAACCGCGCGTTTTTCAAGCGGATGTACACGCTCCTCCGCCAGCAACGCACAGGATCCCGAGAACCGGTTATCTGGCAACACAACAGCCGGTACATGGTCAGTCCAGCGCTGAGTTTCGTCGACATTTACTCCGACGGCGAACAATTCCGGTTTGACAAACACTCGCAGCCGCTAGCAGACATTACGCCCGAGTTCCGCGCAATCACCTTCACCGGCATGCAGTGGGGCGCCCAACCCTGTTTCTTGCCAGCCATGTCGTCGGCCAAGCCATGGCTCATCCAGTGGGGCATGGCTGCTACCATGCCGTATGGCAACATCATGATTCCTGCGCCGGGATGGACCGATTTAACGGCCCAGCTTGGCTTGCTCAAAACACGCAGGAAGTTTGTAAGGTCGAGTGACCAGATTCGTTTTTACCGGCCGCATGAAATTCCCGAGTGGTTAAAAGTTCGTATCGAAATTGAGCGGGAAGGCAAACGTGTCACGGGGGAAAGTGTCACTGGGGCGTACGTCCGGCCCGAGGACAATCATGTGCTTCTGGTCGTCAGCAACTTGTCGGATCAGCCCGGTGCGCTGAGGCTACACACGGCAGCCCTGCGCCAGCAACTGGGTAAACGCATCGAAGTCGCCGACGCCCTGACCGGTGCACCATCGGCACGGGCTAATGCCGATGCGTATATGCGACTCTCAATCCCGGCACACACGTGCCGAATGCTGCACATCTATCCTCTTGCGCAGGACCAGTAATCACCGGTAGGGTTGCGATTGCATTGGGTACACTAATTGCAGACCTGCAGTTTTTATTTTGGGGCAAGCTGATCGGAGCCTGTGGTTCTGGCCAGGTCGGAAAAATTCGCCGAAGTTTGGAAAGCGGGCCTTCGGTCACAGAAAAAACTTGTTCGTCGTGAGACAACCGAAAATGATGCATCGAGCGGTCTTTCACTTTGCGGGTTGGAAAAACGGTTTTGGCCACCAAGTTTTGTGGATGGTGATATTGCTCGCCAGTTGTCTCTCGCCGCTTCGCATGGTGACCTGCTCACCCAGGCCGAATTTTTTGGTAATCCTGGCCGACGATCTGGGGGTTGAGACGCTTGGGTGTTATGGCGGGACCTCGTACCAGACTCCTCAGATCGATGCTTTGGCGCGAACAGGGGAGCGGTTTCTGCATTGCTATGCCATGCCGCTTTGCCATCCCACGCGGGTAGCCCTACTGACCGGCCAGTACCCGGCGCGGTTGGGAACACCTGCATGGGGTACGTTCCCTGAAGACAAACAGACAGAGACCTTTGCGCACGTGCTCAAACAGGCAGGTTACGCGACCGCGGTGGCTGGCAAATGGCAGTTAACGCTGCTAGGGAAGAATCGGGATCATCCCTGCCGGCTCGGATTCGACGAGTACTGTTTATTTGGCTGGCATGAAGGTCCCCGCTACTACCAGCCCCTTATCTGGCAAAACGGCAAGCAGCGCGACGATGTCCATGATCAATATGGGCCAGATGTCTACTGCGAATTTTTGATGGATTTCATGAAGCGAAACAAGGATCACCCGTTTTTGGCCTATTATCCGATGGCCCTGTGTCACGATGTGACCGACGATCTCCAAGAACCGGTTCCCTATGGACCCGGCAAAGATCGTTACGACACATTCGGTGAGATGGTCGAAGCTATGGATGCCCGCGTGGGGCGATTGGTGGCAGCCGTCAACCGGCTGGGGCTGCGCGAGAATACGCTGATCCTGTTCTTGGGTGACAACGGTTCGCCGGCCCGGTCAATGATCACCGCGCAAAACGGCAAGTATCTTCGCGATCCGGTTGTTTCAAGAATGGGGGACCGCCGCATCTCCGGCGGCAAGGGGGGCCTGACCGATGCCGGCACCCACGTACCGCTGGTCGCCAACTGGCCAGGGACGATTCCGGATGGCATCACCAGCAACGACCTGGTTGACGTGAGCGATTTTTTGCCGACCCTGGCCGAACTTGCCGATACCTCACCGCCTGAGGGTGTTGTGCTGGACGGCCGGAGCTTTGCCCGGCAACTCCTTGGGTCCCAAGGCCCACATCGAGAGTGGGTTTACTCGCAGGCGGGCCGCCAGCGGTGGTGGGTTCGCAATCAACGCTGGAAACTCTACAACGAGGGGCAGTTGTTCGATCTGAAAAATGATCCTCGGGAAAAGCAGCCTGTTGGACCAGGCCAGGACAATCCGGAGTCGATCGCCGCGCGCCGCACACTACAAAACGCTTTGGAGTCGTTGCCCCAATAAAATTCCTGGAAAATAAATAGCATCACCCGCCCACGATCAGGTAAAATCGTGAAGTTAAAATTTCCAGTGCACAATCGCATGCTTCCCGGATATCCCTTTGTAGAGCAGGAGACGAAGTAATGGATCGACGTCGGTTTCTGGCGGGCGGAGTGGCGGGTACCACGCTGCTCTCATTGGGTACGGGCCGTAATTCGCTGCGTGCCGAACATGCTTCCCATGCCGACTGGCAGACTGAGCGGGCCGAGTTGAGCCGAAAGTGGCTCGAACTATTGGGCAATTTCCCCGGCGCCAAATGCCCGCTTGCCCCAGAAATGAAAAAGGTGGATGTCAAGGACGGCATTACCCGTTACCACGTAAGTTTCTCGTCAGAGACGAACGATCGAGTGACCGCCTGGCTGCTGGTTCCTGAGGCGGCCCGGCCAAAATCAAACCCGGCGATCATTTGCGTACACGCCACGACCCGCGGAACTGGCAAAGATCGCGCCGCAGGACTGGCCGGGAAATGGCCCACCGATCCACCCGACAAGCCACCCGCCAGTCGTGCCTACGGCCTGGAGTTGGCTCGCTGGGGATACGTAACGCTGAGCATTGATCTTTTGGGTGACGGCGAGCGGGTTGCCGAGGGTTTGTATGACTCGCGTGCGTTCTACCGCCGCCACCCCGAGTGGTCGATCATTGGAAAAAATACCTGGGATGTGACGCGGAGCGTCGATTTCCTCGAAACGCTCGACCTGGTCGACAACAAGCGGATTGGCTGCGTGGGACATTCCTTAGGAGGTCATACGTCATTATTTTCAGCGGCGTTTGAACCGCGGCTGGCTGCGTCGTGCTGCAACTGTGGGGTCCTGGCCTGGTTTACCGACTTGCAGGACCCCTATCACTGGGCCCGTCCAGAGTCGGCCATTCTCAAAGATGGGCCGCCCGCACTCGCCTATGTTTACATCAAAAACTTCTCCCGATTCTATGAGTCTGGCAGCACCCGTCAGGTGCCAGTTGACTTCGAGTCACTGATGATGATGGCCGCGCCCAGGCCGCTGTTGATCATGGCCAACGAACCGGAAGTTGCCGACTACCACCTGGTTGACAAAGTTGCCCAGGCGGAAGAGATTTATCGTGCATTAGGGGCTGGTGACCGCCTCGATTTGTTCTCTTTTCCTGGAGGACACAACTATCCGCCGGTTGCCAAGCGACACAGTTTCAACTGGCTAGACCGCTGGCTGGATCACACACCGGCGGTTCCCACAATTTGGCCCAACGAATCGGTTTGAGGATGGAAATGGACCTGGCACTTATCGAACAATTGCGCGAGTTTGAAACCCCGCTTGTCGCCGAAGGACTCGGTGCCCTGGGATGCAGCGAACTACACCGTTATTACATGGGTGGGGAAATTCGCATGCTGACCGAAACACCACAACCGGTTGTTGGTGTGGCAGTCACCCTGGAGGTTGACACAAGCACACCGCAACTTGAGGCCGACACCAGGGTCTTGTACGACGCTTTGGATGAAATCGCCTTAACCAAAATTCCTGCCATCTTGGTGCTTAAGGCCGTCGGTAGCCGACCTCAGCATGAATGCGTGTTGGGAGATGGCGTTGCCAAGATGGCCCAGGCAGTCGGTTGCTGTGGGGCGATCACCGACGGCGGAGTGCGCGATCTCGCGGGGATCACGAACGTTGGATTTGGCGTGTTTGCGCGGGGACCGGTTGCGAATCATGCCACTTTTGTCTTAAGGAAACCGAAGGGTTCGATCGAGGTTGGCGGGATTCAGGTCTCTGATGGAGACCTGGTACACGCGGACTCCAACGGTGTGCACCTGGTTCCGCCGGCGTACCACCCAATGATCGTTGAAGCCTGTATTCTCTCTCGAGACTTTGAGACGCGCGTGCACACGTTTATGCGCCGCAGCGATGTTTCGACGGCAGAAAAACTGCGCTATGTTGACGAAGTGCGGGCAGGGCACCATACTCAGTGTCAGAACCTTGTACAACAAAACAAGTAAAATGGGATTAGAAACATGACAGATTCAGTGGTGGATTATCGCGAACAGGATTGAATAATATGGGAACAGGAGCTTGAAGATTTTGTTCCGTCGCGCATTTTCGACGCCCATTGTCACCTGATCAGTCGGGCGCACGTTCCACCCGATATGCCTGGCATTGATCGGTTGTCGGAAGTCCATTTCTCAACGCTCAAAAATTGGGCCGCAACCGTTTATCCCGGTCGCGAGACGCACTTCCTGGTGCTTGGAAAACCTTCCTACGGCATTCAAGTGGTGGCGTGAGAGTGGTATGCGGTCAGGTGTCCACGTACCGATCAACTATGATACCTGTCCTGAGAATCCCTGCTGGACGGGAAACAACAACGACCCCTCATCTGGCTGCACATGCAATCACCACAGAAGTTGGCAAGCCTCTGTCGGGTTCCGATCACTCCATCCGGGTGGGGCTCATTTCGCAATGGCCGATGGGTCAGTACATTTCATTACCGAGAATATCGAGTATTTGACCTATCAGCGGTTAGGCGATCGCCGCGACGGCGAGCCGACAGGTCCTTTCTAAACGCGGGACTGTCAGTGCAATCGTCAATGGGATAGCGAAGCATCCGATGAATTCAACTCACCTGTGCGAGTGAGACTACAAATAAAAATCAGACTGTGGGCTGCTGTTCCACTGAGCTCGTGATCCCCAACGCTTCGTGGGCATTACGCCAAAAGATGCCCTCAATATCTTCGCGGGACAACTGTGCAATGTCGGCCGCCTGCTTCATCCCCAAGATTTGCTCGTAGATGGCCAGTATGGGTCGATCATCCGTGTGTGCATAGCTGAACTTCTCGTCCGGCGTTACCTGGTACCAGTAACGGCCAAACGCCACATACTTGCCATGAAAGAAAGTCGCATTGACGCCATCTGAGCCGAAAAAGATCCGCTTGAGATTTTCTCCTTGAAACAGTGTCAGGAACGGATGCATATTCATAACGGCCGATAAGTCGTACCAGATGTTGGGCATATCGCGCAAACGCTCAATGGCCTGCTGGATCGGCCAATACGTAAAACTGCGCGCACAATGTGCTAGGATCCATTTAATATTGGGATAGCGTTTGGTGGTGTACTCTTCCAAATCTTTCAAATTCATCTCGTCAGCACAGCCGTGAGGTCGAGAAAGATGCATCGTCACCCAACAACCTTTCTCATTGGCCACTTCCATTTGCTCATGCGTCAGGAACTCATGGATGCGGCAAAGGTCGATATCGCCCGTAACAGAAAACACGCGATAGGGCTTAAGCCCGATGAAGGCGCCGCTATCCAGGTCTGCTGCCACCTTTTCGGGCGTACAGGAAGGAGTCACCAGGCGGTTGGCGCGCGAATCGGGATCAAGAGCAACTTGTTTGGCGAGCCAAGGGTTGTGCCGATCAGGGTCGTTTCCGACAACCGGCAGGCCGAGGACGAGAAAATTCATGTCGCGTCCGGGATAGAGAGTTCTACCCCACTCTCGCAGCTTTTCCAGATCGACTTCGGAACGGCCCGTCGGCTTGGCATCAGGCCGCATATGGTCCTGCTGGAACATATGACAATGAGCGTCAAAAATGCGCTGTGGCACAAAATCATTAAGCTCTTCTTCCCAAACTTTGCGGTCACTGTCACTGTAGTCGGCAGGTGTGATAGCGGGAATTCCCATGATTTGCTCACCTTATTCAAGAAGACTTAATTGATTTAGAACATATAAGTACCTAATCACACTCAGTCTATTGCGACGGATCGAATACAACAACAGGAGGATCGAATACAACAACAGGATAAGTTAAAATAATCATTCATACTCGAAGAAAGCGTCACGACGGCATTCAGCGTTGACAAGACACGCGGAAATCTGAAAGCGCGATTTCCGGCACACCCCATTGAATCCTGGCCGATACGAGACTGTACGTTGTCCCAATCGCGTCACCCGCATCAAACTCGTCCCAAACGTTCCCCCATCCGAGCCTGGACCGTAGTCCTGCTGGTACTCGTGCTTTGCGCTGCAGTAACCCACTGGTGGATGCGCCGCAATTCGGACATCGCTTCGTCGAAAACCCCTGACGCACTCGAATCGGCTACCAACTCGGTCATGGTACCGCACCAAGTGCTGCAATATTGGAAGCAGTTGGATCGCCCCGAAGCGGATGGCTGGGAGACCGAAGTGCTTGCTCAAGCGGCCGACCAGCAGCTCAAGAATCTGGGAAAAATTTTGATCAAGCCGAAAGCACTCGATCTCGACTCTCTGGTGGGATTGGTGACAAAGCAATGCCTTTGCTCTGGATTGATGCCGGTCAAAGTCAAAACGGTTTTTTCAAGTGACCTGTTAGACGTCACCCGAGCAGCAGTTGGTTCCTCAGGTGCCGACGAGTCGGGCCTGGAATTTTCGCACACTGAATACCGGCCTATTTTGGTGCTTTACGA
>Ga0114934_10002725_pt1 | contig 11241 bp, 8 predicted proteins | sample 4SBtaG_2_FD_99695 | JGI IMG/M metagenome (GOLD analysis project Ga0114934, IMG submission 99695) | Deep subsurface microbial communities from Kolumbo volcano to uncover new lineages of life (NeLLi) - 4SBTROV10_white metaG | ecosystem: Environmental > Aquatic > Marine > Volcanic ...
CTAATTTTCTTTGCTAACTTCTCATCAATTAAATCATTCCGTTTAGCAATAATTTTTCCTTTCTTGGTCACTACATCTCGAGCTAAATAGCGCCCCCAAATAGCTTCTTCAAAGTCTTCCCCTATTGCTTCAACTTCTTTTTTCGTTAAAAGTAATCCTTTCTTTGTTCCGCAATCCTCTTCCTGAATAACTATATCTTGAGCTACATCTACCAAGCGTCTAGTCAGATAACCAGCCCTAGAAGTTTTCAGAGCAGTATCAGCTAATCCTTTCCTTCCTCCATGAGAAGCAGCAAAATATTCCAAAACATTGAATCCTTCCTGATGAGAAGAAATAATAGGCATTTCAATAAGTCTTCCTGATGGATTTACTACTAATCCTTTCATTCCCATAATTTGAGAACCTACTGCCCAACTGCCTCGGGCTCCAGAATCAAAAATCATGGCAACTGAATCAAAAGGTTGTAATACTTTAGGAACAAGCTCAGATATCTCATCTATTGCCTGATGCCACTGGGTCTCTGTTAAAGCTCGTTTTTCTTGAACAGTAAGCAATCCCTCTTTATATTGACTATTGATTTCTTCTACTTTTTTAGAAGCTTCAGCAATAATCTTCTTCTTGCCAGCCGGTACCTTTAAATCTGTTAATCCCCAAGTAGTACCAGACAGAGTAGCATAACGAAATCCTAATCTTTTAATCTTATCTAAAGTTTCTTGGTTTTGGGCAAAGTCACTATAACGATAATCGATTTCTCGGGTAATATTTTCTAAATCTTTAGCGGTCAATTGTTTATTTATAAAAGGAAACCCTTTAGGAAGAACATTATTAAAAATAATCCTTCCTCCTGTTGTATTAACTAAACCGTCTTTATCTTTTTCCCCAGAATAGGATTTGGGGAAACGAACTCTAACCATCTCTTGCAAATCAATCTTCTGATATTCCAAAGCAAGAAGTACCTCTTTTGGACTAGAAAAAATTTTTCTCTCCTCCATTTTTGTTGGTAAAGGAGGATCCATTGTTAACCAGTAGACACCCAGAACCATTTCGTGACGAGGTTTCATTATTGGATCTCCATTAGCCGGTTTGAGAAGACCGAGAGTAGAAACCATCCTTGTCTTGCATTCTCGCTGGGCTTCTTCAGAAAGAGGATAATGAATAGCCATTTGATCTCCATCAAAATCAGCGTTGAAAGGTTCGCAAATTAAGGCAGGAACCTGGAGAGCTAATCCCTCTACTAACTTTGGTTTGAAAGCCTCAATACTCAGCCGGTGAAGAGTAGGAGGTCTATTAAGAAGAACATATTTACCCTTAACTACTTTTTCTAAAATTTCCCATACTACATCTGGTCCTTCTTCAATAAGTTTATTTGCTGCTCGAGGATTAAATACAATTTCTTTATCAATGAGTTCTCTAATAACAAATGGTTTAAATAGCTCCAGAGCCATTTTCTTAGGAACGCCACATTCATTAATTTTCAACCGAGGGCCAATAACAATTACTGAACGGCCGGAATAATCTACTCTTTTTCCTAATAGATTACGGCGAAAGCGTCCTTGTTTACCCCGAAGAATATCGGCTAAAGAACGAAGAGGACGGTGCTGAGCGGCATGCATAAGAGTAGATGCCGATCCTTTACGCATAGAATTGTCCAAAAGGGCATCTACAGCTTCCTGAAGCATTCTTTTCTCGTTTTTTACAATAACTTCTGGTGCTTTCAGATCTAAAAGTTTTCGCAGACGATTATTGCGATTAATTACTCGCCGATAAAGATCATTCAAATCAGAAGTAGCAAATCTTCCTCCATCTAATTGGACCATTGGCCGTAAGTCCGGAGGAAGAACAGGCAAAATAGTAATAAACATCCATTCTGGCCTACTGTTTGATTGAAGAAAGGCCCGCATTAATTTTAAACGAGCTCGCAACTTCCGGTTGACTTCTTTGCTCCCTTTTTTCAGCTTTGCTTCCAATTCCTTCACTTCCTTTTTTAGGTCAATATCTTCTAAGAATTTCATTATTGGAGCACTACCAGTAGCAGCGGTAAAGACATTACCGAACTTTTTAGAAAGACGAAGATAATCTACCTCTGAAAGAACGGTTCTTAATTTAATTAATCCTAATTCAGCTAAGGCTCTATTCCTACTATCTAATAATTCTTTTCTTCTTTCTCGAGGCCAGTTCTTTAATTTATTTTTATATTCCCTCTCTATTTCTTTTTGGGCTCTGTCTTTGGCTATCTTGTCCACAGAAGTAATAATATAATCATTATAATAAACTACCCCTTCTAAATGAGTGAGAGGAATATTAAGAGCTAAAGAAATACGAGAAGGAATACTCCTCAGAAACCAAATATGAGCTACTGGAGCAGCTAATTTAATATGTCCCATTCTTTCCCGGCGAACAGAGGAGCGAGTAACTTCAACACCACAACGGTCGCAAACTAATCCCTTATAGCGTGCCCCTTTATATTTTCCGCAAGCACATTCATAATCTTTGGTCGGTCCGAAAATCTGTTCAGAAAAAAGCCCATCTTTTTCTGGCTTCTGAGTACGATAATTGATTGTTTCTGCCTTAGTAACTTCTCCATGACTCCAGGATAAAATTTGCTCGGGAGAAGCAATTTTAATTGCTAAAGCATCAAAATCATTACTAATTGTCTCTTTTTTTTCTATCATAGCCACTACCAATTAATGATTAATCATTTTTGTTTTCTGAAGTAGATATAGTTTGAACAGACAAACCTAAAGCTTGAAGTTCTTTTATTAAAACATCGAAAGCAGAAGGAATATTAGGACTTTTAATCTTTTCTCCCCTTATTATGGATTCATAAGTAGCTGCCCGGCCTAAAACATCATCTGACTTAATAGTTAGCATTTCTTGAAGAGTATAAGCAGCTCCATAACCTTCCAAAGCCCAGACTTCCATTTCTCCAAATCTCTGACCACCGAAATGAGCTCTTCCTCCTAATGGCTGTTGAGTAATTAAAGAATAGGGACCAATAGCTCTCATATGAACTTTATCTTCCACCATATGATCAAGCTTCATCATGTAAGTTATACCTACCGCTACTTTCTTGGCGAATTTCTCACCTGTTCGTCCGTTAATAAGGGTAACTTTGCCATCTTTTGTTAAACCTGCCTTAATAAGTTCTGTTTGAATATCATTTTCCGTTGCTCCATCAAGAGCAGGAGTAACAGCCCGGTAACCTAATTTTTGGGCTGCTAATCCCAAATGATTTTCAAAAACCTGTCCCAGGTTCATCCTCTTTCCTACACCCAAAGGATTTAAAATCATATCAACTGGAGTACCATCTTCTAAATAGGGCATATCTTCTTCAGGAACAATAATAGAAACTACTCCTTTATTTCCGTGGCGACCGGCTAATTTATCTCCCGCCATTAATTTTCTTAATCCTGCTATTTCTACACTAATTCTTTTAATCACTCCCGGCTTTAACTTATCACTGTTTTTCCGAGAGAGAATCTTCACTCGGATAACCCGCCCGTGACGACTGGGCTCTAAAAGTAAAGAAGAATCTTTAACTTCCTTCATTCCCTCTCCGAATATTGCCTGCAATAATCTCTCTTCCGGAGTCAACTCCACTTTCCCTTTAGGAGAAATTTTTCCCACTAAAATATCACCTGCTTCTACTTCCGCTCCTAACCTAATAATACCTTCTTCGTCTAAGTTTCTTAACTTTTCCTCAGAAACATTAGGAATGTCACGAGTAGTCATCTCTCTTCCTAATTTAGTATCCACTACATCAGTGCTAAATTCTTCTAAATGAACAGAAGTAAAATAATCTTTCTTTAATACCCTTTCCGAAACAACAATTGCGTCTTCATAATTAAACCCATAGAAAGGAATAAAAGCAACAAGAATATTTTGCCCTAAAGCCAGGACACCATTTTCAGAAGTAGAGCCATCAGCTAAAAGATCTCCCTTTTCTACCTTATCGCCTGGCTGGACAACAGGATGTTGAGTAAGACAAGTATTTTTATTACTTCTATGAAAATTTATTAAATGGTATATTTTTTTCTTTCCTCCCTCAAGCTGAACAGTAATATGCTTACTATCTGTTTCTATCACCTTTCCCTTCACATCACTAATTAAACATTGTCCTGATTCTAGAGCTGCTTTTTCCTCCATTCCTGTGGAGACCAAGGGCATCTGGGGATGAACACAAGGTACCGCTTGCCTCTGCATATTAGCTCCCATTAATGCTCGGTTGGATTCATCATGCTCAAGAAAAGGAATGAGAGCTACGGCGGCAGAGATAGTTTGCTGACAGGAAACATCTATTAAATCAATTTCCTCCCGGGGAACTAAAGTTGGCTCCCCTTTAACTCTCGCTCCTACTATCTCTTTTTTAATTTTTCCTTGATTATCTACATCTACTCCGCCATGAGCAATTTTATATTTTTCTTCTTCGAAGGCATCAAGCCATACTACTTCCTTAGTTAGAAAACTATTTTTTACTTTAATATAAGGAGTTTCAATAAAGCCAAACTCATTAAGGCGAGCGTAAAGAGCAAGAGATAAAACTAAGCCGATATTCTGTCCTTCCGGAGTTTGGATAGGACAAAGACGGCCATAATGGCTAGAATGAATATCACGTACTTCTAAACCAGCTCTTTCTCTTACTAATCCTCCGGGTCCCATAGGGGTTACTTTTCTCTTGTGTTCTAACTCGGAAAGCATATTCGCTTGTTCCATAAATTGGCAAAGCTGAGAAACATTAAAGAATTCTCGAAGAGTCATAACTAGAGGACGAGGATTAATCAACTTAGCAGGAGTGAGATCAAGAGGATCAAGAGTAGCCATCCGATCCTGAATTGTACGCCGCATTCTCATTAATCCCACCCGAAAACGATCAGCAACAATTTCTCCTACGGCTCTCACCCTTCTATTTCCTAAATGATCTATATCATCATCTTGGGCTTCGGGATCATTATTTAAACGAATAATTTCTTTAATAATAGCAACAATATCCTCCTGAGTTAGCAATCGTTTTTCTAAAGGAATATTAAGCTGGAGACGTTGATTAATTTTATGCCGTCCTACTTTTGCTAAATCATAACGATCACTACGGAAAAACATATTATCTATGAGATCCCGAGCATTATCATAAGTAGCTAATTCTCCAGGGCGGAGACAGTGATATATTTCTATATACCCTTCTTCTCGATTTGAAGAAGAATCCTTTTCAAGAGTCGTTTCTATTAAATGAGAAGATAATTTTTGCTCCAGGGGACGAAAAGCATCCTTGATTTCTTTATCAAGAGAAAAACCAAATATCCTTAGAAGAGCGGTTGCTGCCACTTTCCGCCGGCGGTCAATCTTTACCCAAATAGCACCATTATTATCGGTTTCAAATTCTAACCAAGACCCATGATAAGGAATTAACTTTGCTCCAAATAGTTTATTGCCTCGAAAGTTAACCGACTTAAAATACACTCCGGGAGAGCGATTGATCTGAGAAATTACTACCTTTTCTACTCCGTTAATTATAAAAGTTCCCCGCGGAGTCATTAAGGGAATTTCTCCGAAGTAAACCTCATCTTCTTTTGTACTTTGGTTTTGCTTATTTAGTAAACGAAGTTTTACTCTAAGACTAGCTTCGTAATTAAGAGATTTTTCCCGGGCTAATGTCTCGCTAAATTTTGGTTCTCCTAAATAATAATTAAGGAATTCTAATTCTAATTCCTTTCCTGTATAATCTTTGATCGGCGAAAGCTCTTGAAAAATTTCTTTAATACCCGTTTTTAAAAACCAATCAAACGAATCTGTTTGAAATTGGGTTAAACGAGGCGGCTCTAAAATTCCCCGAGAATGACGGGAAAAGTCTTTAAGAGATAAGGCTTTGAACATTATTAAAAATATTTACAGCCAACAGAAAAAGGTCCTATTGGCTTAGGAATTTTTGCTTTCTCTTAATATCCTATAAAAAATTTATCTCCACTCTTTTCCGATTTTTATAGCTTGAAGAATAGCCTTAGCTACCCTTCGCGAAGTAACACTCTTCTCTTGAGAGAAATCAAGCTGAACATCCTGAATATCTATTAGACTTATCTTATGCTTTTTTAAAAAAATGTCAAGAGAGAGAAGTAAATCCTCTCCTCGCTCTGCTTTAATCTGATACTTTTTATTTTTTACTCTAAAAAACAGAAAAATCATAACCCTTCTTGTTTTTTCTTCCATTGCTCAATTTCTTTATGGTTTCCGGAAAGAAGAATCTTAGGCACTCGCCAAGCTTTTCTTTTATTTTTTGGATAAGGATAGAAAATAGCTGGGCGAGTATACTGAGGATATTCACAAGGAAAATCTGGAAAAGAAAAAGATTCTTCCTTAAGCGATCTCTCTTTTATCACTTTTGGAATTAAACGGCTAACAGCATCTACTAAAACCATTGCCGGCAACTCCCCACCACTCAAAACATAATTACCAATAGAAATAGTTTCATCTGCTATATAACGAGCTACCCTCTCATCTACCCCTTCGTAACGAGGACAGAGAAGAATAATCTGCTTATAGCGAGAGAGAGATCTAACCCTCTTTTGATCTAATAGCTTTCCCCGAGGAGAAAAAAGAATAACCCGGCTTTTCTTAGCTTTTTTCAATTCTTTTACTGCTTTAAAAATAGGTTCTACTTTAAATATCATTCCTGCTCCTCCTCCGAAAGGACGATCATCTACCGTCTGGTGCTTATCCTTAGTCCAGTCCCGTAAATTATGAAAATAAATTTTCAGCAATCCTTTTTTCTGGGCTCTCTTTAAAATAGAAATATTAAAATAACTTTCAAATGCCTCGGGAAAAATTGTAACAATATCGAAACGCATATTAATAAAAACCGCGGTATCTTTATGATAATGATACCGCGGCTAGAACTCTTTTTCAATGAAGAAACATTAGAGCTTCAGGTCCTTCACTACCTCGTCAGCTGCTTTGTCAGCTTCTTTGGTACTTTTTGGAGAACCGACAGGCTCTTCAATCTTCAAGTTTACTCGAGCTTTATTTTTTGCTCCTACTACCCGGAGGATAGTGCGAAGCGCTTTTGCCATTGCTCCTTGGCGGCCAATAATTTGAGCCATATCTTCAGGGTCAACCCTCAAAGAAAGAAGGACACCCATTTCGTCTACTTTACGCTCAACAGATACCGCTTCGGGATGACTAACAATACTCTTTACTACAAACTCGAGAACTTTTTGATCAATAGGTAATTCTGCCATAAATCTACTAAATAAATCTTTTACAAGAAATCAAGAATCTTGTCCAGTAGCCATCGACCTTCCATTAAGCTACTTCTCTCCTTCTATGATAGGAAAAAATGAGACAATTGTCAAATCATTAATATTCTAATTCTTCTCTGCTAAGCTTTCTGCTTCTTCCAGTTTAATAGATAAAAGTTGAGAGGTCTTGTTTTTCCCTAAAGTTACCCCATAGATTATCTGAGCAGCATTCATAGTAAGATGGCTATGAGTAATAACAATAAATTGTGTTTTTTTACTTAATTCACTCAGAATACTGGCAAAGCGCTGGCTATTTTCTTCGTCCAGAGCTGCATCTATTTCATCCACTACTAAAAGAGGAGGATGGGACTGATTGATAATAGCGAAAATCAGAGAAATAGCAACAAGAGTTTTTTCTCCTCCAGAAAGCATTTCCATATTTTTCAATCTCGTCTTGGGAACATTCACTCTAATCATTATCCCAGGAGGAGAATCTGAAATCTTTACCCTTTCTAATCTTGCCGTTCCTCCCCGGAACATTAAACGAAAATAACGATTAAATTCCTTATTAATACCCTGAAGGGAATGACTAAATTCTTTTTCTATCTGCCCCTCTAATTTACTCTTTAGAATTCGCGAGTCCTCTATCCCTGTCTCTAGATCTTTAATTTGCTTACTTAAGAAATCATAACGAGAGGACACATCCTGATATTCATCAATGACATTTTGATCTTCTTCTCCCATTTCTCCCATCTCCCTCTGCAGATATAAAATTCTCTTTTCTAAAGAAGCAAACTGAGAATTAGCCTCGTTTACTAAATCTTTATTCTGAGAATAAAAAGATATAATTGCTTCTAATGTATATCCTCGTTCCTTTATTCGCCGTTGCAGATCTTCCAAATGTAAATGCAATCTTTCTTGGCTAATCTCTAATCTTTGTTGCTCTCTTAATAAGACCTCTATCTTTTTTCTTTTCTCTTCTACTATTTGGAACTTTTTCTGAAAATATTTATTTTTTGCTTGTTCTTTTTCCTGGTATTTATCTAATAATTCACTTTTTTTCCGAATTTCTTCCTTAAGAACAGATAACTTGTCCTCTTCCTCTTTTAGGGACTTGGCTGATATCCCTTTCTTCTCTTTTATTATGTCGTTTAAATATTGGCGGATATCTCTAATTCCTTGTTTTATAATATCTATTTCAGAAACATCTAAGAGAGCATCTAGTTTATCACGAAAGATGACAAGTTTCTTTTTCAGTGCCTCGGGAGATATAGATATTCCTTCTGTATGTTTCTCTCCGTCTATTTTATTCTCTAATTCCGAACGTTGATTCTGTAACTGAATCACTAATTTAGTTAAGGAACGCACAGGGTTTTCTCTCGGAGAAGAACTAAACTGATCTAATTCTACCTTTTCTTTTTCAATTTCTCTCTTTAGTTGTTTAATTTCTTCCTTGATTATTTCTATTCTCTCTCGCTCTTTTTCTTTTTCTCCTTCCTGGTCTTTCCCTACTAAACGGCTATAAATTACAGCAAAATATTTCTTCTCTAATTCTTTTAATTCTATTTCTATCTTTTCTCTTCTCTCCCAACGCTTGACTTGTCTTTTCAGAAAATGTAAATGAGGCGCTATTTCTTGTTCTCGCGCTCGCGCCTCATCTAAATTAAGAATGGTATTATTTATTTTTCTTTCTGCTTCTTCCTTTTTCAACTCTAAATCTCTCAATCCAATATTCTCTTCTATCATCATCCGTAATTCAAAAGGTGATACCCTTAAAATATTTTCTACCGCTCCCTGATTAACTATAGAAAGACCTTTTAATCCTAACTTGACTTGAGCGGATAACTTAATTACATCTTTCCAGTGGCAAGGTTGGTGATTAAGAAAATAATTATTATTTCCTTCTCTGTCTATTCTCCGGGTAATACTAATTTCGGAATAATCAAGAGGAAATACCTGGGGACTATTATTAAATACTAATTCTACCTCAGCAAATCCAGCAGCAGTTTCTACTTGATTTCCCGAAAAAATTAAATCTTTTCCCTGTTCAATTCTAATATTTTTACTTTTCTGCTCTCCTAATGCCCAACGTAAAGCATCAACAATATTGGACTTCCCTGAGCCATTAGGACCAACAATAGCAGTAACAAAAGAAGGAAAGTCTAGAATATTCTTCCCTGCAAAAGATTTAAAATTTTTTAAAACAATTCTCTTAAGAAACATTCGTAATTTTTTTCTCCAATGCCTTTCTTGCTGCTGCTACTTCTGCATTTTGTTTAGAAAAACCTTCTCCTTGAGCCAACTGCTTTTCTCCTAAGTACACTGCTACTCGAAATTGCTTAGCATGATCGGGTCCCCACTCCTTTTCTACTTTATACCTTGGTGTAATTCCTAAAAACATTTGGCTCTTCTCTTGTAATAAACTCTTGGGGTCCTTATAAGAATGATTCTTTATAATCGAATCGGTTTTCTTTAAGATGTATTTTTGAATAAAAGGTTGAGCTTCTTTCAATCCCCCATCAGAATAAAGAGCTCCGATAATAGCTTCTACTGCATTAGCTAAAGGATGAGGGCGACTACTTTCTAAATCTTTTTCTTCTCCATGAGAAACAAGAAGATAATTATGCAACCTCAGCTTCTTAGCTACCTCTAATAAGGAATCGGTATTAACTAAGGAAGCGCGGAGATTAGTAAGCTTTCCTTCTTGTAAATGAGGATAATTTTTAAACAGATAATCAGCTGCTATTAAATCTAAAACAGCATCCCCTAAAAATTCAAGGCGTTCGTTATGAGAAAGAGGCCAATCTTTATGCTCATTTAGGTAAGAGCGATGGGTTAAAGCCTCTTTAAATAGATCTAAATTAGAAAACTTCAGTCCCCATCCTTGAGCAATTTTTCTAAAATTTAATTTCATTAATAATTACTTTCTTCTTTCACCGTTTTCATTTGGCGATAGATAGTACCCAGCACACCATTTACAAAACGGCGAGAGGAGTTCCCTCCAAAAGTCTTAGCTAATTCTACTGCTTCGTTAATAGCTACTTTTGGAGGCACTTCTTTTGAATCGCCAAATAAAAGCTCGTATATCCCAATACGGAGGACATTACGATCGATAATATTAATTTTATTGAGAGGCCATTCTGGCGCTCCCTGACTAATTAAAGTATTAAGCTCATCCCAATGATCTAATATTCCCTGCAAGAGTTTCTGCGGATACTGGTCATTTGCTAATCCGGACCCCATCGTTTGAAGGTTCCTCTGAAAAATCTTTTCTATCTCCTTATTCTCTTCTTTCCGAAAATCCCACTCGTAGAGGGTTTGAAGAACAATAGAACGAGAAAGATGACGAGAGCCCATAACCCTTTTAAAAATTACTTTTCTTCTACTTCTTTTTGTTTAAGTTTCTTTTCTTTTTTAGAAAGTCCTTTATAAACATCAACTACCATCTTGCCTTTATAATAACCACAAAAAGGACAGACTCGATGAGGTAGTATTTTTGCTCCGCAGTGAGGACATTTTATAAAATGTTGAGAAGAAAGAGCCAAATGGGAACGCCCCTTATTCACTCGGGAGCGACTATGATGTCGGGAAGGTAAAGCCATAATAAAATATTAAGTCGCAAAAGAATAACATAAAAAAACTCTAAAGACAAGTTATACTTTTTTAATTTCTAACTTTAATTTCTCTCCGTTAATATTAATCCCTTTTTTAAGTTCCTCAGAATTAACTTGAATTTTTAATTCTTTAGCACCTGTTTCTTTCTTAATTAGATCTTCCCATCGTCTCAATACTAACTGTAATTTCGAGCTGGGAACTTCTATGACAATATTTATTCTGTCCTTAGGCACTAACATCTGGTCTTTTCTTTTCCCTTGAATTCTTCTTACCAATTCTCTTATTGTTCCCTCTTCCCTAAGACGAGGAGTAAGCTTAAAGTCAAGCTCTACTTCTGTTGATAAATGAGGGGAGAAAACAATTTTCTTTACATTAATCTCTTCCTTCAATAAAGCCAATA
>Ga0114934_10002726_pt1 | contig 11237 bp, 8 predicted proteins | sample 4SBtaG_2_FD_99695 | JGI IMG/M metagenome (GOLD analysis project Ga0114934, IMG submission 99695) | Deep subsurface microbial communities from Kolumbo volcano to uncover new lineages of life (NeLLi) - 4SBTROV10_white metaG | ecosystem: Environmental > Aquatic > Marine > Volcanic ...
TACAATCGGATCAGATTCAGGATCTTTCGGATCAATCAACTGAATTTGTGGACGCAATGCTGTCTTACGCGCTTCAGTATGTTGAATAATGATACGGTTCGACAAACCTGTGACTTCATCAGTTTGCTCACGAACAGTACGCCCTTCTTCCATATCAACATAACGAATCTTACCATCGACTTCTGCAATCAATGGCATCATGTATGGATCCCATTCAGCCAGCACCGTACCAAGTTTCACTTCTGAGCCATCTTCAACCAACAAGTGAGCACCATAAGCAACACGATGACGTTCAACTTCTTTGCCCTTCGCATCAAGCACTGAAATTTCAGTATGGCGGTTAATCACAATGTTTGCGCCATGTGTATCGCGAACCACAACGGCATCAATAAGTTCAACTTTACCATTAAACTTGGACTCAATATTTGCCTGTTCAGCAGAACGCGATGCAGTACCACCCACGTGGAAGGTACGCATGGTCAACTGTGTACCTGGTTCACCAATAGACTGTGCTGCAATCACACCCACAGCTTCACCCATACAAACTGGCGTGCCATGTGCCAAATCACGACCATAACATGCTGCACAAACACCTTGTTCAGATTCACATGTCAACACAGAGCGAATACGTAATTGTTCAATACCTGCCTCATCAATTTTCGCTACCAACTCTTCATTCAACATTGATCCTGCTGGAACAATCTCTTCTTCACTCACAGGGTCTAGCGCAGCTTCTAACAAAACACGACCCAATGCACGTTCAGCCAATGGCTCAATAATTTCGCCGCCCTCAACAAGTGGAGAAATAGTCACACCCTGAGTTGTGCCACAATCCTGTTCGCGAATGACTGCATCCTGTGCCACATCCACCAAACGACGAGTCAAATAACCTGAATTTGCTGTTTTCAATGCTGTATCTGCCAGCCCCTTACGAGCACCATGGGTAGAGATAAAGTATTGCAATACAGTCAAACCTTCACGGAAGTTTGAGGTAATCGGGTTTTCAATAATCGAACCATCTGGTTTCGCCATCAAGCCACGCATACCAGCCAACTGACGAATCTGCTGAGCCGAACCACGCGCCCCAGAATCTGCCATCATATAAACCGAGTTAAACGTTGTCATAGACTCTGTTTTCTTACCATCAGCAGATACAACTTCTTCTGTTTCCAAGTTATCCATCATGGCTTTGGCAACTTTTTCAGTGGTGTGTGTCCACAAGTCAATGACCTTGTTGTAGCGCTCACCTGCAGTTATCAAACCGTTACTATATTGATCTTGCACTTCGCGTACTTCTTTCTCAGTTGTACCTACAAACTTATATTTATCTTCAGGGATAATCACATCAGACAAGCAGAATGATGCACCTGAAATGGTTGCGTAGGTATAACCCAAGTTTTTCAACCTATCGGCAAGCAATACAGTTGCTTTATTGCCCGCTACCACAAAACATTCTTCGATAAGGTTGGCAACTTCTTTTTTGCCCAACACACGGTTAATACTAGAGAATGGTAATTCATCAGGTAATACCGTCGAAATAATTGAGCGACCTACTGTAGTATTTTCACGTACACCACGAATACGGCATACAATACGAGAGTGAATACTTACTGAACCTGCATCATAGGCACGCAATACTTCATCCGGAGATACAAACACCATGCCTTCACCAGGCTCAAATGGTTTTTCGCGACTCAAATAATACAGTCCCAAAATCATATCCTGAGTTGGCACAATCACAGGTTTCCCTGTAGCTGGCGATAACACATTGTTGGAAGCCATCATCAATGCACGCGCTTCAGTTTGCGCTTCAACAGACAACGGCACATGCACAGCCATTTGGTCACCATCGAAATCGGCATTGAATGCAGTACAAACAAGTGGATGCAATTGAATGGCTTTACCTTCAATCAATACAGGCTCAAAGGCTTGAATACCAAGTCTATGCAATGTAGGTGCACGATTAAGCATCACTGGATGTTCATGAATCACTTCTGCCAAGATATCCCATACTTCAGGAATACCTTGCTCAACAAGCTTCTTGCCCGCTTTAATCGTGGTCGCTAAACCACGCAATTCTAACTTGTTATAAATAAATGGTTTGAACAATTCCAACGCCATCTTCTTGGGAAGACCGCATTGATGCAATTTCAAAGAAGGACCAACCACGATCACCGAACGACCTGAGTAATCCACACGTTTACCTAGCAAGTTCTGACGGAAACGACCTTGTTTACCTTTAATCACATCTGACAATGATTTTAATGGGCGACGATTGTTCCCTGTAATTGGTTTCGAACGACGGTCATTATCAAACAAGGCATCAACGGACTCTTGCAGCATGCGTTTTTCATTACGGGTAATAATTTCTGGCGCATTCAACTCAAGCAAACGACGCAAACGATTGTTCCGGTTAATCACACGGCGATACAAATCATTCAAATCCGAAGTCGCAAAACGACCACCATCCAAAGGAACCAATGGACGAATTTCTGGTGGAAGAACTGGGATTACTTCCAAAATCAACCATTCAGGACGGTTGCCTGAACTAAGCATTGCTTCAACAGTCTGCAAACGTTTGGTCAATTTGGTTAATTTAGTCACTGCTTTGGTGGCTTGAATTTGAGCGCGTAAACTTTGACGTTCTTCGTCCAAATCAATGTCTTTCAACATTTCACCTAACGCTTCAGCACCCATACCAGCACGGAATTCTTCGCCGTACTCTTCAAAGGCTTCAAGATATTCTTCTTCAGTCAATACTTGATACTGATCCAAACTTGTTAGCCCAGGGTCAAGTACGATGTAAGATTCAAAATACAAAACGCGTTCTAGCTCTTTCAATGTTTTATCAAGCAACAAGCCAATACGCGATGGCAATGATTTTAAGAACCAGATATGCGCCACAGGTGCTGCCAAATCAATATGCGCCATACGATCACGACGAACCTTCGATTGAATGACTTCCACACCACATTTTTCACACACCACACCACGATGTTTCAGGCGTTTATATTTGCCACACAAACATTCGTAATCTTTGATTGGGCCAAAAATCTTGGCACAAAACAAACCATCACGTTCAGGTTTGAAGGTACGATAGTTAATGGTCTCAGGTTTCTTTACTTCACCAAATGACCATGAACGAATTTTCTCAGGGCTTGCAAGTCTAACTCGAAGGCCATCAAAGTCCTGAATGCTGCTAGGCTTTTGGAACATCTTAAATAATTCTTGCATGCTTATGCTCCTTCACTCGGTTTTTTAACCGTTTCAATATCAATCGCCAAGGCGTTCAATTCTTTGGTCATTACATTAAATGACTCTGGAATACCCGCATCAAACGACATATCACCGCGTACAATAGATTCGTACATCTTCGTACGCCCTTGCACATCATCCGACTTCACAGTCAGCATTTCCTGCAACACGTGTGCCGCACCATAAGCTTCCAATGCCCACACTTCCATTTCACCAAAGCGCTGACCACCAAACTGAGCTTTACCACCCAATGGCTGTTGTGTAACCAATGAGTAAGGCCCTGTAGAACGCGCATGAATCTTCTCATCAACCAAGTGATGCAGTTTCAAAATATACATTTGACCAATGGTGATTGGACGATCAAAGGCTTCACCTGTACGACCATCATACAGCATTGCTTGACCAGACTTATCAACATCTGCCAATTCCAACATACGATGCAAACTCTTCTCGTCTGCACCATCAAATGCAGGAGATGCAATCGGCACGCCGCCCTTTAAGTTGTGTACCAATTCATCCAGCTCAGCTTCAGACATCGCTTTAATCTGACCGCATGCCTTGGCATCTTCTTCATAAATTTCCAACAAGTAATCACGCAAGTCAGACTTCTTGGCGTGAGCACGAACCATCTCATTCAGGCGGTGCCCTAATTCAGCACCCGCATAACCCATATGAATTTCGAAAATCTGACCAATATTCATACGTGAAGGTACGCCCAATGGATTCAAACAAATATCAACAGAACGACCATCTTCAGTAAACGGCATGTCTTCTTCCGGTACAATTACCGAGATCACCCCTTTATTACCATGACGACCAGCCATTTTATCACCAGGCTGCAATTTGCGCTTCACAGCAACAAATACTTTTACAACCTTAATCACGCCTGGCTTTAATTCAGAGCCTTCACGAACCTTGGCAACTTTTTCTTCAAAACGTGTTTCAAGACGCGCACGTTCATTATCCATGGATTCAAGAATTTCAGCTACACGCGCATTCACATCATCGCTATCAACCGATGCTGCTGACAACTCACGTAATGGTAGTTCTGCCAAGTGATCTGCTGTCACCTTAGCTCCAGCTTTCAGTCCTTTTACACTTACAGCCTTATGACCCACCAATAAATCTTGCAGACGATTTAATACGTTGCTTTCGAGAATACGACGCTCGTCTTCTTTATCGGCATAAAGTTTTTCAACTTCTGATTCTTCGATGGACTTCGCACGCTCGTCTTTTTCATCTCCACGACGGGTAAATACTTGCACATCAACCACGACACCTTCATTGCCAGGCTTAATACGCAATGATGAATCCCGAACATCTGATGCTTTTTCACCAAAGATTGCACGTAATAATTTTTCTTCTGGTGAAAGTTGAGTTTCACCCTTGGGTGTAATTTTACCAACCAGAATATCGCCGCCTTTTACTTCAGCACCGATAAAGGCAATGCCCGTGTCATCCAAGTGACGCAAAGCTTCTTCACCCACATTTGGAATATCGCGGGTAATTTCTTCTTCACCCAGTTTGGTATCACGCGCTACACCTTCAAACTCTTCAATATGAATGGATGTGAAAACGTCTTCTTTTACCAGCTTCTCAGAAATGACAATCGCATCCTCAAAGTTGTACCCACGCCAAGGCATCATCGCAGTCAACACATTACGACCCAATGCCAACTCACCCATATCAGTCGATGGGCCATCAGCAATAATATCGCCAGGGCGCACGATATCGCCAGCTTTTACACTTGGACGTTGGTTAAAGCAGGTATTTTGATTCGAGCGGCGATATTTAAACAAACGGTAAATATCAACCCCTGGTTCACCTTCTACCTGTTCATCATCATGTGCACGAACCACAATACGGCTACCATCCACAGACTCAACCACACCTGCACGTCGTGCAACAGCTGATACACCAGAATCTCGTGCCAGAGGAGCTTCGATACCCGTACCAACCAATGGCTTCTCTGCACGCAACAACGGCACAGCCTGACGCTGCATGTTCGCACCCATCAAGGCACGGTTCGCATCATCATGCTCTAAGAATGGAATCAAGCCCGCACCCACAGAAATAACCTGTGATGGTGACACATCCATATATTCGATATCCGCTGGTTCCGACATAATAAATTCGCCGTCTTGCCTACATTGAACAAGATCAGCAACAAATGCGCCTTTGGCATCTACCTGTGCATTTGCCTGTGCCATGACATGACCAGCTTCTTCAATCGCAGATAAATAAACCACTTCATCGGTTACTTTACTATTGCTTACTTTACGATAAGGCGTTTCAATAAAACCGAACTCATTCACCTTGGCATACGATGCCATAGAGTTAATCAAACCAATATTTGGACCCTCAGGAGTTTCAATCGGACACAAACGACCATAATGAGTTGGATGCACATCGCGCACCTCAAAACCAGCACGTTCACGCGACAATCCACCAGGGCCAAGCGCCGAAATACGACGTTTATGGGTCACTTCAGATAGTGGATTGGTTTGATCCATAAATTGTGACAACTGCGAAGAGCCAAAGAACTCTTTCACAGAGGCAATCAATGGCTTGGCATTTACCAAGTCTGATGGCATCGCGTCAGTTAAATCGCTGGAGGTCAAACGCTCACGAATCGCGCGTTCCATACGGATAAGACCAATACGGATTTGATTCTCAAGTAATTCGCCAACGGAGCGTAAACGACGATTGCCCAAATGGTCAATATCATCCACTTCGCCAATACCATCACGCAATTCAAGCAAGGTATCCATAGTCATCAAAATATCTTCAACACGCAAGGTGCCTTGATCCAAAGGCACATCACTGTTTTTAATATCCAAACGACTATTCAGTTTCATGCGTCCAACTGCTGACAAGTCATAACGTGATTTATCAAAGAACATGGACTCAAACAATGCCTTGGCAGTTTCCACAGTTGGTGGCTCACCAGGGCGCATCATACGATAAATTTCAACCTGTGCTTCTTCTTTGGATTGAACAGTATCTAGGCGCAATGTATCTGCTAACCAAGGGCCACGTTGGAAACTATCGATAAACAAGCATTCAAATTCTTTAATGCCAGCACCTTCCAGCGCAGACAAAGATTCTTCCGTGATTTCATGGTTATGATCCAAAAGAATCTCACCACCATCAATCATCAAAGGCTCAGCAATCACTTCGCCAATCATGTTCTCAAGTGGAACATCCAACCACTCAACACCAGCTTCAGTTAATTTCTTAACAGCCATGCGGGTGATTTTTTTACCTTCTGCAACAATCTGCTTGCCTTTAATCTCAATCGCAGTTGCAGCTCGGCTACCCAAGAACAAATCAGCATCAAAGCGAACTTGATAACCTTCTTTTGTCACACGGTAAGTACGACGTTTGTAAAAACGGTTTAAAATTTCCTGCGTCGATAAGCCCAATGCCTTGAGTACAATACCTGCTGGCATCTTGCGACGTAAATCAATACGGAAATGAATTTTATCTTTAATATCAAACTCAAAATCCAACCATGAACCACGGTATGGAATGATTCGAGCTTTAAATAGGAATTTTCCTGAAGCATGGCTTTTACCACTATCATGGTCAAAGAACACGCCAGGAGAACGATGAACCTGCGATACAATTGCACGCTCTGTACCATTGATAATAAATGAACCATAGTCAGTCATCAATGGGATTTCACCCATATAAACAAATTGATCACGCACTTCTTTCACAGTGCGTTTAGCATTTTTGCCTTCGCCATCAGTTTCAAAAATCTTTAAACGAAGCTGTACTTTTACTGGCAAAGCATAAGTTAAATCGCGGCGGCGACATTCATCTTGGTCATAACGTGGTGCAGCATATTCCAAACCTTCAAATATTAACTCTGCATTTCCACCATAATCTTTGATTGGAAATGTATTACGGAACACTTGCCCCAAACGTGAGCCATCAATGTCAGTCTTGCCACCACCAACACCTACAAACTCCCGATAAGAACCTACCTGAAGATGGAGCATATTCGGCATATCAATCGCCGAATCAATACTTCCAAAATTTTTACGAATTCGCTTCACTGCAACTTGCTTGCCCATACAGACCTCGGATGAAAAAATATTCTTAGCTTTGTTGAAACATCAAACTAACGTGAATGAATCATTTTAATGCCGTGATATAAAACAGTTATCACGCGATAAAAAGCTACATTCACTCACTTATTAACGCAGACGCGAAAAGGCCAAACCCCAGCAGCATAACTACTAGGGATCAGCCTCAATGCGTTTCAGCGAAAATGCGCAATGCGCGAATTACTTCAACTCTACCGATGCGCCAGCTGCTTCCAACTTAGCTTTTAACTCTTCAGCTTCGTCTTTAGAAACACCTTCTTTTACTGGTGCAGGTGCACCATCAACTACTGCTTTAGCTTCTTTCAAGCCAAGACCTGTTGCTTCACGAACAGCCTTGATTGTCTGAATTTTCTTGTCCCCAGCTGATGCCAAGATAACATCAAATTCAGTTTTCTCTGCTGCTGCTTCACCACCAGCGGCTGCGCCGCCAGCTGCTGCTACAGCTACAGGTGCTGCTGCAGATACGCCGAATTTGTCTTCCAAAGCTGTTACCAGCTCAGACAATTCCAACACTGTCATAGTTTCAATTGCTTCGATTAAGTCGTCTTTAGAAATAGCCATTTTAAAATAAGCTCCTTTTACGTTTTATATATTTTTATAAATGAGCAAAGGATTCTTTCCGCCCCATGAGCAAATCACTCACAGCATGGAGAACAAAGCCTGCTTTGCGCCAGTTAAATTTGTTTATGCCGCTTCTTTCTGGTCGCGAACAGCTGCCAGAACGCGTACAAATGAACCCGGAATTTCATTCAAAGTACGTACAAAACCACTGATTGGCGATTGCATGCTGCCCAACATTTTGGCCAACAATACATCGCGTGACGGTAAGCTTGCGAGTGCTTTGATTTCTGCTGCATCAATGGATTTACCATCAAGAACACCACCTCTAATTTCTAGAGCTTCGTGATCTTTAGCAAAATCCGACATTGCCTTAGCCATACCCACTGGGTCTGTACCATAAGCAATTGCAACAGGTCCGGTGAATAGTTCTTCAGCAGCCTTAAAGCCAGTATCTTCAGCAGCACGACGTGCCAATGTATTCTTTACAACCTGCAAAGATACACCCGCCTGATTTAAGTCCCTACGTAGAGAACCCATTTCAGTTACTGTCAAACCACGGTATTGTGCAACAACACCTGCGGAAGATTCAGACCAGGCAGCATGAAGCTCTTCAACAATACTTTGTTTGTCTTGTTTATTCACTTCTACCCCCTTACAAATTCGACCCGCGCAAGAAAACTTGCACTCCATCTATGCAGGACAGTTTTACCCGATTAAGCATCCCTTATTTAGCAAAGTTCAGCTCCGGCAGTCATGGACGGATCGTTTTTTCAGCTATTCACTTCAATATTCTTTCGAACATCCAAGCCAACAACTAACTTTTTTATATCTCACTCAAGAGATACTAAAAGTGCCGCCAAAGGCGACACCTTCAATTCTTATAACGTTGTGCTGTCCACACGAACGCCAGCACCCATGGTTGAAGAAAGCACAATACTCTGCATATAACGGCCTTTTGCCGATGCAGGTTTCATGCGATTCAATTCAGAAAATAGGAACTCAATATTTTCAAGCAATTTAGCATCATCAAATGAGCGGCGACCAACAGGGGCATGAACCACACCCGCTTTATCAACACGCACTTCGATTTGACCCGATTTAATCGCGCCAACTGCTTTGGTTACGTCCATAGTCACAGTACCCAACTTAGGGTTTGGCATCAAACCGCGAGGACCCAACACACGACCCAAACGACCCACAAGACCCATCATATCAGGTGTTGCTACAACACGGTCAAAGTCCATAAAGCCGCCTTGAACTTTTTCAAATAAATCATCAGAACCGACAATATCTGCACCTGCCGCAGTCGCCTCTTCAGCTTTAGGACCTTTAGCAAACACTGCAACGCGCACTGTTTTACCTGTACCATTCGGAAGAGAAATGCTGCCGCGAACCATCTGGTCAGCATGACGAGGGTCAACACCCAACTTCACAGCCACATCGACTGATTCATCAAACTTTGCTTTTGGTTGTGCTGAAACTGCTGAAACTGCATCAGTCAAATTTACTGATCCCGCAGGTACTGCTTCACGAGATGCCTTCATACGTTTAGAAAACTTTGCCATGATCGCCCCTTATCCTTCGACAACCAGACCCATTGAACGGGCCGTGCCAGCAATAATTTTTGCTCCTGCTTCTACATCGTAGCAATTCAAGTCTGCCATTTTTGCAGTGGCAATTTCTTCCAATTGCGCTTGGGTAACTGTGCCAACTTTATCTTTATTCGGAACAGAAGAACCCTTTTGAATCTTCGCTGCTTTCTTCAAAAGAATCGATGCAGGCGGCGTCTTAATTGCGAATTCAAAACTTTTATCCGCAAACACTGTAATCACTACAGGCAAAGGCATACCCTTTTCCATTTCCTGAGTGCGAGCATTGAATGCTTTACAGAATTCCATAATATTTAGACCAGCCTGACCCAATGCAGGACCAACTGGTGGGGCGGGATTTGCCGCGCCCGCTGCAACTTGCAGCTTCACAAACTTTTCAATCTTCTTAGCCATTTGACTCTCCAACCGACTCGCGGCATTCCTTGCTTAAAGTCTTTATTCGCAGGTTATTTTAACAAACAAACTGCTTCCGCTCACACGGTAAGCCCTACATCCTTGTAGAACTAAAAACTATATAATCAGCCTTTTTCCACCTGTACATAATCAAGCTCTACAGGGGTAGGACGACCAAAAATAGATACACTTACTTTCAGTTTCGCCTTCTCTTCATCCACTTCTTCAACCACACCATTAAATGATGCAAAAGGTCCATCAATCACACGTACCGCTTCACCAACATCAAACAACACCTTAGGTTTCGGACGCTCAATACCTTCTTCAATCTGCTGACGCAACTGATCAACTTGCGACTGCGGAACAGGGCGTGGCTTTCCTCCAGAGCCTAGAAAACCACTCACTTGACGCGTATCTTTCACCACATGCCATGTTTCATCGTTAAGAACCATCTCAACCATAATATAGCCTGGGAAAAATTTACGCTGCGAAGTAATTTTCTGACCTTCTTTTAATTCAACCACTTCTTCACGCGGAACCAAAATCTCGCCAAACTGCTCGGCATGACCCGCACGCTCTGCATTCTCTCGCAACATACCCTCAACTTTATCTTCAAAGCCAGAGTAAACCTGAACAACATACCATCGCATAGTCATAACTAAATCACCATCTGGACAAGCGCACTAAAGCTAGAGTCAACCAACCACAGAAAAAGCGCCAAAACCAAAACCATCACTACAACCATCAACGTTGATTGCATCGTTTCTTTACGCTCAGGCCAAACAACCTTGCGTGCTTCAGCGCGAACTTCGCCGAAAAATCTTGATACTGTCGCAATACTCATCGCTCAACCTCTTCCTATAATTAGCTCATTTGATACAAAACTGGCAGGCGAGGAGGGACTCGAACCCACAGCACCCGGTTTTGGAGACCGGTACTCTACCAATTGAGCTACTCGCCTATACTTTAAACTTTTCCTTCTTTATGAAGGGTGTGCTTACGACAAGAATTACAATACTTCTTCAACGCCAACTTTTCAGTCATCGTACGCTTGTTCTTATCGGTTGTGTAATTACGACGCTTACACTCTTCACATACCAAAGACAATAATTCGCGCATATCTCTACTCCAACGACAACAAAGCAGCAGCAGTAAAACTGCCGCTGCTTATGTCGATTACTTTTTTAACTTATTCGCTAATTTCGGTAACGACGCCAGCGCCGACCGTACGACCACCTTCGCGGATAGCGAAACGTAGCTCTTTATCCATTGCGATTGGTGTAATCAATTCAACATCCATAGA
>Ga0114934_10002728_pt1 | contig 11235 bp, 13 predicted proteins | sample 4SBtaG_2_FD_99695 | JGI IMG/M metagenome (GOLD analysis project Ga0114934, IMG submission 99695) | Deep subsurface microbial communities from Kolumbo volcano to uncover new lineages of life (NeLLi) - 4SBTROV10_white metaG | ecosystem: Environmental > Aquatic > Marine > Volcanic ...
CAGATCAACCGCCGGTTTCCCTTTCTGCCGGCCAGCTGGCGGGTTGGAGCAATACGATGCTGAAACGGATCAAATCCCAGAACGGCGACGCGTTTTACACGCGCGAGCGCTGTTTTATCACCGAACTGCTGAACCACGCCGACAGCCCGGGATTGTCGATTGCGCGTTGCTGCGTGAAACCCGCCGTGATGACCGAGCTTCATCGCCTGAAAGCCACGCATGAGACCTATCTGATCGAACAGGGCGAGGGGGAGATGGATGACGCAAACTCGCCCCCGATCCCTGTGGCTGTGGGGGATTGCGTCACGATTTCCCCCGGCCAGGCGCAGCGCATCCGAAACATTGGACAGGACGATCTGGTGTTTCAGGTCATCTGCTCGCCGCGGTTCCGGCCCGAATGTTACGAGCCGCTCGAGCCGGATAACGGCGTTTCCTGAGGGGGGCCGCAGTTTGGCGGTTGTCTGACGTTTTGGCAGGTGTTTGGCGATGAGTTTTGGTGGTTGGCCTCCGTCAGGCGATATCGGCTTTGCATCTGGCCAAAAACCATCCATCAGAAGGACGTCGATAACACCGGCATCAAGGGCTGCACGTGCTTGGGAGGGCCGGCACAGAATCGGGTTTTCGTGCTTGTTTAACGACGTGTTCACCACGATCGGAATACCCGACAATTTTTAACCAGCAACGGTCAACGCGTGATCTTCAGGGCGGGCTGCCATCGCTACCGTGAATATTATTGCTCGGCCGTTTACACCTTATGCGGCGCGGGGCTGGAAAGATGCCGCACGAGGGCCTGCAGTAACAGGCCGATCATTACCCCGTTCAGGCAGTGCCAGATGAAATGCGTGCCGATGGGCAGCGGGTCGCACACAGCGATGTCGATCGTGCGAAACGCCAGCGCAGCTGTGAAAACTACGGCGGCCCAGCCCAGCCAGCGCCCCGCCGGGTGACGTTGAACAAGGGTGATCGCAGCAAAGATATAAAGCGCCAGCAAGGCTGGGGCGTATTGCTCGGAGCCGTTCAGGCGGGACGTGACCTCCTGTGCGCCGGGCCCACTCACCAGCACGCCGGAAGTGAACCAGAACACGATGCCGACGAGCGCAAATATCTTGACTGCGCCAAATGCGGCCCGCATCAGGCTGCCGCCCGAGACCGCCCAGATGATCACCAGGATCATCCAGACCACAAAGGTCCAGATCGGGATGACATCGGCCAGTTCGGACCAGTGGTTTGCAAATGTATGAAACAGGAACGAGCCGACCCCAATCGTGCCGGCCAAAAGGATTGCAATCCAGATCGGCCCGTTCAGCCGCCCCATACGCCGCGCGGTCAGATAGCCCCAGTAGGCTGCCAGAATGAAGGCGATGTTGCTAAAGGCATTGAGCGGCTCGTTCCAGAGGCCGACCGCCGTGCGCTCGCAATAAATGTCAATCGGGGTGGTCCAGTCCATTGTCTATCCCTTGTGTCTCTTCATCGCTACATAAAGCCCGACGGCCGCCGCATTTGAAACGTTGAGCGAGCCAAACTCGCGCGAAAAGTCAATTTTTGCAAGGGTATGGCAGCTGTCCTTGGTCAGTCTTCGCAGCCCCGGCCCCTCGGCCCCAAGAACCAGCGCGGTTGCAACGGGCGGAAGTTTTTCCAGCGCCGCATCCAGTGTCTCATCAGCGGTGCCATCCAGCCCGATCAGGAAATACCCCATTTCCTTGAGCGCACGCATTGCGTTTGCAAGGTTTTGCACCCGCAGATAGGGCTGGCGTTCAAGGGCGCCGGAGGCCGTCTTGGCCAAGGCGCCGGTTTCAGGGGCCGCATGGCGCAAAGGCGCAATGACAGCGCGGGCGCCAAAGACCTCGGCCGAGCGCAGGATCGCCCCGACGTTATGGGGGTCTGTCACCCGGTCCAGCAGCAGAACGAGCGGCGCCTCCTTGCCCGGCGCGCATACCTCCGAGACCGAGCCCCACACCAGCGGCCGCACCTCAATTGCGGCCCCCTGATGCACCGATTGCGGGTCCAGCGGCACCGGAAAACGCCGGGGGTCGGCCAGTTCCGGTGTAATTCCGGCGGCCTCGATCGCGGCTGACAGCCTGTTGGCGGCATTGCGCGTGACCACCAGACGCAGTTTTTCGCGCCTAGGGTTCATCAGCGCATCGCGCACCGCGTGAAGGCCGAACAGCCAAAGGTTGACTGGGCCTTCACCTTTGTGGGCGCGCTCTTTTTCGACAACCCATGCCGGTTTCTTCTTGTCGCGTGCAGCCATGGTCTTTCCCGCCTGAAACAGGTCTTCCCCATGCCAGTTGTCGCGCGCAAAAGCAAGCAAGCCGCGCCGCCACCCGGTTCTGCCGAATTTCCTGTTGACGTGTCTGGCCGCGAACAGTATCCACGCCCTGTTCAACGCGGGCCGGTATCGGCCCCGCAGGAACGGGCGACGGGCTGCAAGGTGCGGCAGCGGACTGTAACTCCGCCGGGGTGACCCACGCCTGGTTCGATTCCAGGGTCGCCCACCACTCTTCCAAACGCCTTATCTTATTGGCCTTCTATCTTTGGAAGAGATCGCCGGACAAAGATTTTCCGTACTTTTTCCTTGTCGCCGGGCAAGCGTTCCAAGGTCTTCGGGCGGTTCCTCGCTTTCAGCGACATCAGAACGGACAAAAAATACAAGCGGGTCATAACCCTGCGTGGTCCGCTATAACCAAGAGGGGGAACGGTCCGCCCCCCGCCATCACATGAGAGCCTGGCTATTTATATGACAAAAGGGCACCACGCCCCGAATGCCGCCATCCGCAACCGCATCGGTCCCTTTTAAACGGTCTGTTCAGCCATTCCGAACCGGACCGCGAGACCCCACGCGGGATCATCGCTGACCTCGATGGCGGCAGGGACTTTCGGCGGCGTCGTTGCCTTTTTTGTGCAGCCGAATCATGATCCATCCCCTCCCTTGCAAACGGCCCCCAAAACCCGCTTTGCCATGAAAAGTGCAGAGCCGCGAGGGTCGATGTATTCATCCGGGACGGAACACATAAGATGGTTTCCGGCTCCATGGTGTTTCGGAAGTTTATGCACTTTTCGAAACGCATTTCTGGTACCCGAGGCCGGACTCGAACCGGCAAGCCTTGCGGCGGCGGATTTTGAATCCGCTGCGTCTACCAATTCCGCCACTCGGGCACACGCTGGATGCTGATTTAGCGGTCCCACCCGCAGGCGTCAACGCCCAAAGCGGGCTGTCCGAGGCGGGCGGCGCGCTTGACCTTGCCGCGCTATCATGTTGGAAGGGCGGGAAACAATGGGGAAGGCGGACGGATGCTGCGTGGAGTTTATGACTGGACGATCTCGCTGGCGGGGTCGAAAAATGCGCTCTGGGCGCTGGCGATCATCAGTTTCGCTGAAAGCTCGTTCTTTCCGATCCCCCCCGATGTCCTCTTGATTCCGATGATCATCGCGGCCCCGCGCCGGGCGTTCTGGATTGCGACGGTCTGTCTGGTCTCGTCGGTTCTCGGCGGGCTGTTTGGCTATTTCATTGGCGCGCAACTGTTTGACACGGTCGGCAAGCCGCTGCTCGAATTCTACGGCAAGACCGATGCTGCGGCGCGGTTCAACGCACAATTCCGCGACTGGGGCGCCTGGGCGGTGCTGATCGCCGGGGTGACGCCGTTTCCCTTCAAGGTGATCACGATCATGTCGGGCTGGACCGGCCTCAGCCTGCCGGTGTTCGTGGTGTCGGCCATCGTTGCGCGCGGCCTCAGGTTTTTTGTGGTTGCGGCGCTCCTGTGGAAATTTGGCGCACCGATCCGGGATTTCATTGAAAAACGGTTGGGGCTAATGTTCAGTCTATTCGTGATCCTGCTGATCGGCGGATTTTACATCGTGAGGTATCTGTAATGGCACTGGCAGGCGGGGTTCTGAATTCGGGCCGGAACACGGCACTGCTGGCGGCACTGCTATCGGCGGCGATGCTGGCCGGAGCGTTTGGCTTTCAATATATCGGTGGGCTTGCCCCGTGCCATTTGTGCCTGCTGGAACGCTGGCCCCACGCAATCGCGCTGGGGCTGGGGATCGTGGTTTTCTTTCTGCCAAAGCGCTGGCTCTATCTCGTCGGGGCGCTGGTGCTGGCCTATGGCACGGGCCTTGCCCTCTATCACGTCGGAGTCGAGCAGGGCTGGTGGCAAGGGCCGACGACCTGCACCTCGCAGGGCATCACCGGGCTGTCGCCCGATCAGTTGATGGATCAGATCATGGCGGCGCCGCTGGTGCGCTGCGATGTGATCGCATGGAGCCTGTTTGGCATATCCATGGCCGGCTGGAACGGGCTGCTGTCGCTGGGGCTGACGGGCCTGTGGCTGCATGCCTTTCGCCTGAAACGCGCGCGCTGAAAGGGGGCGCCCCAAGGCCGTAAACCTAGGCGTCGAGTTCGGCATCCCAATAGAGAAAATCCATCCAGCTTTCGTGCAGGTGATTGGGCGGAAACCTGCGCCCCATGTTGTGCAGTTCCGATGCGCTGGGCCGACGCGGCGGGCGGCGCAGGCGCATCCCGGCCTGGGCCAGCGTGCGTGACCCCTTCTTCAGGTTGCACGGCCCACAGGCGGCCACCACGTTTTCCCAGACGGTCCGCCCGCCGCGGGCGCGCGGGATGACGTGATCAAAGGTCATGTCCCCCTTGCGCCCGCAATACTGGCAGGTAAAGCCATCGCGCAGGAACAGGTTGAAACGGGTAAAGGCAGTAGATTTCGCAGGTTTTACATAGTCCTTCAGAACCACGACCGAAGGGATTCGCAGCGTGATCGTGGGGGAATGCACCTCGGCCTCGTATTCGGCGACGACCTGCACGCGCTTGAGAAACGCCGCCTTGATCGCCTCCTGCCAGGACCACAGCGACAGCGGCAGATAGGAAAGTGGCCGGTAATCGGCATTCAGAACCAGCGCCGGATGCCGCGTCAGCGCCGGCGGCTCGTGCACGAAACGCGCCGCAAAACTGCCATCCATGGACATGCGCCCCCCTTCCGTTGACAGCACCGAAACGCCCCAGACCGACCGGAACCAAGGGCGCCACCCTCCGGACTATATATTGACAGGCCCGGCTGACAAGCCCCAGATGTGCGAAAATTAGGTGCACAAATTTGCGGCGCGGGCCACTTATCCACATGTGAATAAGTCAAATCATGCCTTTTTATCCGCGCGTTACACCCAGTTTCTCACGCAAGAACCCCAGCGCAACCCCCAGGCCGTCGGGCGCGATCCCGTGCCCCATACCCGGCGAAACATGGGTCTGGACCTCAAACCCCGCCGCCCGCAGCGCCTCTGCCGTCTCGGGCATCGAGGCGGGGGGCACCATGTCGTCGCGGTCGCCATGGACCAGCAGGATCGGCGGGCGGCTTTGCACCTCTTTTGCGAGGCGCTCGGGCGCAAGCAGGCGACCGGAAAAGCCGATCACCCCGGCCAGCGCGCTGGCCCGACGCGGCGCGATATGGAGGCTCATCATCGTGCCTTGGGAAAAGCCCAGCAAAACGGTCCTGTCGGCGCTGACGCCCTCGGCTGCGATTGCCGCGTCAACGAAACCGTTCAAATCCTCGATCGCCGCGCTCATGCCCGCCTGCGCCTCGGCCTCGCTGGAGCCGTCCAGCCACGGGATCGGAAACCATTCATAGCCCATCGGATTGCCCGAACAGCGGTTCGGCGCGTTGGGGGCAACAAAGACCGTGTCGGGTAGATGCGGCCCCAGCGGATCGGCCAGCCCCAGCAGGTCTGCCCCGTCGGCGCCATAGCCATGCACGAGAATGACCAGGCTCTGCGCCTGACCAGAGTGCGCCCCGACGCGCTGTGACTGAAGTTCCCGCATCTACCTTATCCCCTCGCGCTGTTTGACATGCCGATAATAGGCCCAGAGGGCGCGTGCCGCAATGGCCCGCCAAGGCGACCAGGCCAGGGCTGTCTTGCGCAAGGCCGCCTCGCGCGGGCGCGATTGCAGCGCAAACAGCAGCCGCACTGCCTCTTGCAGGGCCAGATCGCCGGCGGCGAACACATCGGCGCGCCCCAGTGAGAACATCGCATAGATTTCGGCGCTCCAGCGCCCGATCCCCTTGACCGCAACGAGGCGCGCGATGACCTCTTCGTCGGGCAGAGCGGCAAGGGCGCCATAGTCGATACCGCTGCCCGCCAGCGCCCGGGCATAGGTGATTTTCTGGCGCGACAGGCCGCAGGCGCGCAGACGGTTCTCATCGGCGCCAAGCAATACTGCGGCCTCTGTCAGGCCGGCCTCCTGCAGGCGCGCCCAGATCGCATCCGCCGAGGCGACCGACAGTTGCTGCGAGACAATCGCCGCCAGAAGTTGCGAGAACCCGCCCGCGCGCCGGCGCAGCGGCAAGGGGCCGGTAGCCTCGATTGCCTTGGCAAAGCGCGGCTCGGCCGCGATCAGCCAATTGGTGCCGGCGTCGATGTCGGCGCGGGTTTCGATGTGCTGTGGGCGCGGCGCGCTCATGTCTCGGGCGCGCTGGGCGGGATGACCTCCAGCCCCGTCCGAAACACGCGCATCCGCGCCGCATAGCCACGGGCCGAGCGTTTCAGCAGCGCGATTGCCGCCTCATCCAGCGCGCGCAGCACCCGCCCCGGCGCCCCCACCACCAACGAGCCTGCGGGGATCTCCTTGCCCTCGGTCACCAGCGCACCGGCCCCGATCAGACAGTTGTCGCCAATCCGCGCCCTGTTCAGCACCGTTGCCCCCATGCCGATCAGGCAGTTGTCGCCGATCAGACAGCCGTGCAGCATCGCCTTGTGGCCAACCGTCACCCCGCGCCCGATCGAAAGCGGCGCGCCGGGGTCGGTGTGAAGAACGGCGTTCTCCTGGATATTGGTCTCGTCCCCGACAACGATGGGTTCGTTATCGCCGCGCAGAGTAGCGCCAAACCAGATGCCAACCCCCGCCCCCAGCGTCACATCGCCAATCACGTGGGCACCGGGCGCGACCCAGTAATCGCCGTTTTCCGGCAGGCGCGGGGCAACGCCATTCAGTCGATATAGAGGCATATCTTTTGAAACTCCTGAAATTCACGGGCCAGCGCGCGGACATGCTCGACAAGGCCGGGCTGGCGTCTGCGGCGCAGGCGTTCGGCCTGAACGATGGTTTTCAGGCGCTGAAGGCATTGGTCCAGATCATCATTGACCAAAACGTAATCATATTCGGCCCAATGGCTGATCTCGCTCTGGCTTTTGGTCATGCGCGCGGCGATCACCTCGGGGCTGTCCTGCGCGCGCGTCCTCAGGCGCTGTTCGAGTTCGGCAATCGAGGGCGGCAGGATAAAGATCGTCACCACCGCATCCTTCAGGGCCGAGTTGCAGATCTGCTGCCCCCCCTGCCAGTCGATATCGAACAGAACATCACGCCCGGCCTCGATTGCCGCCTCGACGGGGGCACGGGGCGAACCGTAGAGATGGCCGAACACCTCGGCATGTTCCAGCATTTCGCCCGCCTCAACCATCTGGCGAAAGCGCGCGCGGCCCTGAAAGAAATATTCGCGCCCGTCAACCTCGCCCTTGCGCGCAGGACGGGTCGTGGCCGACACCGAAAAGCTGAGCGTCCTGTCCCAGTCCATCAGACGCCGGGCCAATGTCGATTTGCCCGCCCCCGAGGGCGAGGAAAGGATGATGAGAAGGCCGCGCCGTCCTGCGCGGGTCTGTTCTGCTGTCATGTCATTCCACGTTCTGAACCTGCTCGCGCATCTGATCGATCACGGTCTTGAGGTCAAGGCCGATCCGGGTCAGCGCCGCATCGTTCGATTTTGAACACAGCGTGTTGGCCTCGCGGTTGAACTCCTGCGTCAGGAAATCAAACTTGCGCCCGATCGGGCCGTTTGCCGTTAGCAGATCTCGCGCGGCAGCAACATGGGCGGACAGGCGGTCCAGCTCTTCTGCGACGTCGGCCTTGACGGCGATCAGGGCCAGTTCCTGGGCCAGACGCGCGGGGTCAACCCCGTCGCTGTTGTCCATGACCCGTTGCAGATTGGTGACAATCGTCGCGCGCACCCGCGCCTGCCGATCCCCCAGAGCGTCGCGGGCGGCGTCAATCAGCGCATCAATCCGTATGATCCGCGCCTTCAACAGCGCCGACAGGGCCGCCCCTTCGGCGGCGCGCGCGGCGATAAAGGAATCGATCAGGGCCGGGATATCGGCCTTCAGCGCCGCCAGCAGATCATCGGGCAGGGCCGCATTGGCGCGCCCGCCATCCAGGACCCCACGCAGCGAGAGAATCTCGGCGGCGGTGCTGGCGGTCAGGTGCAAATCATACGCATCGCTGCGTGCCTCGACCGCCTTCATTGCCGCCAGGATGGTATCAAGCTGCGCCTCGTCCAGCGACAGCGCCACGCCAGCCGGATCGTTCTGCAGGCGCAGGTTCAGCGTCACGTTTCCCCGGCTCAACCGCGCCGCCAGCGCCTTGCGCAAAACGGGTTCCAGCGCCTCGGCCCCCTCGGGTAGACGCAGCCGCAAATCCAGACCGCGCGCGTTGACCCCGCGCATTTCCCAGGCCCATGTCTTGCCGCCGAAGGCCCCCTTCACTGCGGCAAATCCCGTCATAGAATTAACCATTTAACAGTTTTTGCCTCACTTTTTATCGAAATTTGTGCAATATTAAGACTTGGGTAAGCATTGCGAAGATAGGGTTAACAAATCCGGCCCGTTTTCACAACACGGCTTGCGGCAAAACGTGGGGGCGTTCGTTGTGGAGAAAGGCATGGAAATGTTGAACAATCGAGCCGAGGCAAGCAATGTCATCTTTTTCAAACCGCGTGAAAACCCCATGAAAAATCCCCTGATGCAAACGCTATTCGCCCATTGGGACAGCCTGCGCGCCGGGCGCCTGGCCCCCGGCCGGGCCGAGATCGACCCGCGCAAGATCGAAAACGTGCTGGAGCATGCGTTCATTCTGGAGCAGCGCGACGGCGGCTCTACGCGGTTTCGCATCGCTGGAATGCGCCTGTGCGATCTGATGGGGATGGAGCTGCGCGCCATGCCCGCAACCGCCGCCATCGCCCCGGAAAGCCGCGCCTTGTTCAGTGAATGCCTGGCGCGCGTTTTTGGCATGCCCGAGATCATCGCGCTGACCCTGGCCGCCCCCTGCCCCGGACAGGCGCCCGTCAGGGGCGAGATGCTGATGCTGCCGCTGGCCGATGACGCCGGGCGCATCACCCGGCTGCTCGGCTGTCTGCTGGCAACGCCCCGCGAAATGACACCGCCGCTGCGCTTTGCTATAACCGGACGCAAGACGACCCGCATCGTCACCAAGGTGAAAAACCGCACCCCGCAAAAGCTGGCCGGGTTCGCCGAGACGCAGGACGCCTTTATCCCGCCCAGCCCGCTGAGGGGTCAGGCCGGGCATCTGAGATTGGTCGATACGCGCGACTGAGAGGCGCTCGTCAGGGGCAGACCTAACCGGCCTTGCGCCGGGCCTCCAGCCGATGATCCAGTTCCTCGGCCACCAGAAACGCCAGTTCCAGCGACTGGCTGGCGTTGAGGCGCGGGTCGCACGCCGTGTGATACCGGGCCGAAAGATCCTCGTCGGTGACAGCGCGCACGCCGCCTGTGCATTCGGTCACATCCTTGCCGGTCATCTCGAAATGGACGCCGCCGGGATAGGTGCCTTCGGCGTTGTGAATGGCAAAAAACTCGCGCACCTCGCGCAGGACGTTCTCGAATGGGCGAGTTTTGAAGCCGCTGGCGGATTTGATCGTGTTGCCGTGCATGGGGTCGCAGGACCAGACCACCTTGGCGCCTTCCTCTTCGACCGCGCGGATCAATTTTGGCAGATGATCGCCCACCTTGCCCGCGCCGAAACGGTTGATCAGGGTCAGGCGGCCCGGCTGGTTTTCCGGGTTCAGGATCTCGATCAGGCGCTTCAGATCGTCGGTGCTGATCGTCGGGCCGCATTTCAGCCCGATCGGGTTTTGCACACCCCGGGCAAATTCCACATGCGCCCCGTCCGGCTGGCGCGTGCGATCACCGATCCAGATCATGTGCCCCGAGCCGGCCACCGGCAGCCCGGTCGTGCTGTCGATCCGGCAAAGCGCCTCTTCATATTCCAGCAGCAGCGCCTCGTGGCTGGTGTAAAATTCAACGGTGCGCAGTTTGTTCGAGTTGCCGCTGTTGACGCCGGCCGCAGTCATGAAATCCAGCGAATCGCTGATCCGCGCCGCCAGATCGCGGTATTTGTCGGTCGCCGCCGCATCGGCGGCAAAGCCCAGTGTCCATTGATGCACCTTGTGGATATCCGCATAGCCCCCGGTCGAGAACGCCCGCAGCAGGTTGAGCGCCGACGCCGCCTGCGTATAGGCCTGCAACATGCGCGCCGGATCGGGAATGCGCGCCTTTGGGTCAAAGGCGATGTCGTTGATGATGTCACCGCGATAGCTGGGCAGTTCGACCCCGTCGATCACCTCTGTGTCGGCCGAGCGCGGCTTGGCAAACTGACCGGCCATGCGCCCCACCTTGACGACCGGGCATTTGGCGCCATAGGTCAGCACCACCGCCATCTGCAACATGACACGGAAGGTGTCGCGGATGCTGTCGGCAGAGAATTCGTTAAAGCTCTCGGCGCAATCGCCGCCCTGCAACAGAAACGCCCGCCCCTCGGCCACTTCGCCAAGGCGCGCGGTCAGGCGCCGCGCCTCGCCCGCAAACACCAGCGGCGGGTATTTCGCCAGCTGCATTTCGACCGCGTCCAGCGCCGCCGTGTCCGTATAGGTCGGCATTTGCACCCGGGGCTTGTTGCGCCAGTCGGATTTGTTCCACGCCCGTGTCATTTCGGTATCTCCGGTGAACCATATAATGAGATCGGCGTTATAGGAAAACATGCGCGGATTGACCAGTGAATATAACGCGATTTTGCAAACGCAGGGCGGCAAAGCCCTTTTTTCGCTTGATCCCGCCAATTTCCTTTGATCTTGCTGGCAGGGTAAATGTCGTAGGCGCGACTCGCGGCACCCGGCGGGTCACGCCGCCCCAGAGGAGGCCACCCGAGAGGAGTGAGAGAGGTCATGTCCGGTTCCAAGGCCCCGCGCAGTCGGCATTTCGTTTTTCTTCTGCTCAGGAGATTCTCGATGGCGACGTTCGCCGTTGCAATCGAAAGCCTGCGTATCGCCAACCGCGTCTCGGGGCAAAACCTCTACCGCTGGACCCTCGCCAGTGAGGACGGCCACAGCGCCACCGCCTCGAACGGCATCACACTGCTGGTTGACATGGGGCTGGACCCGGTTTTGCGCG
>Ga0114934_10002729_pt1 | contig 11233 bp, 9 predicted proteins | sample 4SBtaG_2_FD_99695 | JGI IMG/M metagenome (GOLD analysis project Ga0114934, IMG submission 99695) | Deep subsurface microbial communities from Kolumbo volcano to uncover new lineages of life (NeLLi) - 4SBTROV10_white metaG | ecosystem: Environmental > Aquatic > Marine > Volcanic ...
GCTAATAAGCCATCAAAGAAATCGAAAAAAACACCTAGAAAAACAAATAAAGCTGTAAGTTTCATGTTTCCATTTACAGCAAAAATCACTGCAATACTTCCGCAGAATACATTTAATAGTGTAACAAAATTTGGAATGTGTCGTTTCATACGCAATATATTTGGTAAAGTAAAAATAACAAACTATTTCTGTCTAGCATAAGTAAAAGGCAATATCTAACGCAAATTAGAGTTTAAATGGTTGAAAAATTATGTGCATCTTTGTACAAAAGAATTTGCCTTTGAAAACATATTTTGTTATTATCCTCTTATTAAGTGCATCACTAATTTTTGCACAAACCACACGGAAGTATTCGAATGAATTTATGAATATTGGTGTTGATGCTGCTGCACTTGGTATGAGTAATACTGTAGTTGCTAATACTGGAGATGTAAATTCGGGATACTGGAATCCTGCTGGTTTAGTAAATCTTGAAGATAATCAAATGGCATTAATGCACTCTAGCTACTTTGCTAATATTGCCAATTATAACTATATCGCATTCGCTAAACCTTTGGATGACAGAAGTGCCATTGGAATTTCAATTATTCGCTTTGGTGTCGATGATATTTTAGATACTACACAGCTTATAGACGAACAAGGCAATGTAAATTATGATCGCATTAATTTGTTTTCGGCAGCAGATTACGGTATTACCTTTTCTTATGCAAGAAGGCTTCCTGTTCCAGGTCTAAATTATGGTATAAATGCAAAAATAATTAGACGTGTTATTGGAGATTTTGCATCCTCATGGGGCTTTGGTTTTGATTTGGGTATCCAGTTCGAAAAAAATGACTGGAAATTTGGATTAATGGCTAGAGATATCACAACTACATTTAATTCATGGGCTATTGATGCAGATAAACTTGCCGACATACAAGCAGCTATTCCCGGACAAAACCAAGAAGCACCAGAAACTACCGAAATAACCTTACCAAAATTACAATTAGGCATTTCTAAACAGTTTATTTTTAATTATGATTATTCACTTAGAACAGAGCTTGACTTAAATATTAGATTTGCACAAAACAATGACATTATTTCATCATCTTTTGCGAGCTTAAATCCTGCACTTGGTTTTGAGTTTGGTTATACAGATATGGTATTTCTTAGAGCTGGAGTAGGAAATTTTCAAAATGAAATTCAGATAGATAATAGTGAGCAAGTAACATTTCAACCTAATTTTGGTGTTGGTTTTAAATATAAAGGCATTGAAATTGATTATGCATTTACAGATATTGGCGACCAAAGTGCTGCATTGTATTCTAATGTATTTTCCCTAAAGTTAGATTTTAGTATTTTTAGATAATCTATGAAACTAAAACTAACCATATTACTTCTACTTCTTTTTACATCATTAATAAATGCTCAAAAAAAGCAGCAATTATCACCTGAAGCAGAAATAAGTGTTTTAACCATTGGTCCTGGAAAATCATTAAATGATTCTTTTGGGCACAATGCTTTTAGAATTCGGGATAATGCTAACCTCATCGATTTGGTATTTAATTATGGTGTTTATGATTTTAATACGCCTAATTTTTATACAAAATTTGCTCAAGGAAAACTTAATTATAAATTAGGCGTAAATTATTATAATGATTTCTTTGAAAGCTATATAGCTCAAAATAGAACGATTAAAGAGCAACTTTTAAATTTATCTAGTAGTGAAAAACAGCAATTGTTTAATTTTTTACTAAACAATGCCAGACCTGAAAACAAATATTATCTCTACGATTTTTTCTATGACAACTGTGCAACTAGAATAAAAGATGTTATTAATAATGGCTTAAATGACCATTTAATGTTTAGTGAACCTGATGGGTTTACACCAAAAACTTTTAGACAATTAATTCATAGTCATTTAAATCAAAATTCTTGGGGAAGTCTAGGTATTGATGTCGCGCTAGGTTCTGTAATAGATAAAAGAGCTACAGCTGAAGAACATATGTTTATACCAAAATTCATCTATACGTTTTTTGAGACTGCTACATTTTCAAATTCAGGTAAACCCTTAGTAAAGCAATCGAGAATTTTATTTAAAAAGAGAGAGAAACCTATTTCTTCATCATTTTTAACAAGTCCGCTAATGATATTTGGTTTTATTGGACTAATCCTATTAATAATTACGTATCGTGACTATAAAAATGGCAAACAAAGTAAATGGCTAGACATTGTCTTATTTGCTATAACTGGTTTAATTGGAGTATTTATTTTATTACTATGGTTTGCTACAGACCATAGCGCCACAGCAAACAACTACAATCTTTTATGGGCATTCCCAATTAATCTTTTTGTTATAAGCCAGTTATATAAAAATTCAGCTAAAAAGTGGTTTATCAAGTACTTAAAATTCTTGGTAATACTATTTTGCCTCATGACACTACATTGGATTATTGGCATACAAGTTTTTGCAATTGGATTGATTCCATTACTGGTTGCCCTGTTGGTTAGATATATTTTTCTTGTAAATTATTTTAGTAAAAAAGTATAATTAAATTGTTTATTGGCCTCTATAATAGATCATTGTATTAAGTGTTTTTACTATAATATTTATATCCAAGAAAAAACTGCGGTGTTTAATATAGAATAAATCGTATTGAAGCTTTATCAAACTATCTTCTATAGATGATCCATACCTACTATTAACTTGCGCCCAACCAGAAAGCCCAGGCTTTACAGTATGCCTTGTTTCATAAAAAGGAATGATTTTAGAAAGCTCATTTACAAAAAATGGTCTCTCGGGTCTTGGTCCTATAATACTCATTTCTCCTTTTAAAACATTTATAAACTGAGGAATTTCATCTAAACGTGTATTTCTTAAAAAACGACCGAAAGATGTTACTCTACTATCGTTTTTATCAGCCCATTTTACACCACCTTTTTCGGCATTTTCAATCATGGTTCTAAGCTTAATAATAGTAAACGGTTTACCATGTTTGCCAATACGCTTTTGTGTGTAAAATAGACTGCCTCTGTTTCCTATTAAGTTTCCAATAATAACTAATGGTAATAAAATAATGCCACATAAAATACCTATGGCTGAACATATTATATCCATTCCTCTGTGATAGAACATATATAATTTATTTTGGTTGCTTCTACTAAATGGAAAATATTTATAGAAATCTTTACCAACAAATTGTACTGGGACACGTTTAGTTACTTCTTCAAAAACTTGAGTATACTCTCTAATTGTAAATCCTTGCTCAAGGAGTATAGTAAGTTCGTTATATATTTGAGGTGTAATGTTATCGGAATCATTTATAGCAATTACAATCTCTGAAATCCACTCTTTCTTGATAACGCTTTGGAGTTCTTCTTGTTTGTATTCTTTTAATCCTGTAAACTTAATACTATCATCATGAGCGCTATCACTATTTATAAAGCCAACAATCTTATAATTTGGATCGGATGTACTAAAGGTTTTAACAATATTTTCAACATTTGAAATTTCTCCTAAAACCAGTACTCTTTTATAAAATCGAGGTGAAGAAATAAATGTTGTATAAGCGATTCGCCATAAAAAAATAGATCCAACAATAGCTAGATAAAAATATATAATTTGAATACGCTGATTTGGTAAAGTAGGTGTAATTATTGGAGTTAATAAGTAAAAAAGTACTGTAACAGAAACGGTTAGAACTATATTTTTAAAAGTAGTATCTAGTTTACTTGATTGTTTTAAGTTATAAAGTTCAAAAATGGTACCAAAAATGGTAAGGTATAAACTTAATATTAGAGACCAGAACCAATATACTTTTGTGATTTTAAAATAGTCGAATTCAAAACTATAACTAATACCATATAATGCAATAAAAACTGCCAATAAGTCAAACACACGCAATAATACTTTGCGCTCTGAAACTTCAAAATGGATTCCCGTTTTCTGAGGCATAATTAAATTATGATTTGATAAAGATAATAAGTAAAATGGTTTATTATATTAAACTATTGTAATATCTTATCCCATAAATGTTTAATCTTGTTCCAATCAAATTGCTCTACTTCTCTTCTTGCATTAATAACAAGGTTTTTTGCAAGTTCCTCATCTTTACAAATCTCAATAATAGCACTAACCATTACATCAACATTGTCTCTTTCTACTAGTAATCCGTTTACTCTATTTTTAATTAAATAAGGAATACCTCCAGCATTTGTTGATACAATTGGCAACCCTAATGCCATAGCTTCCATAATACTTACAGGTGTATTATCAATATTGGTTGTATTTATAAAAATATTATAGTCTTCAGCTCTTTTATGCCATTGTGGTTTAGATAACGTTCCTGTAAACTCCACATGATTCTCAAGGTTTAATGATTTCACTAGAGCTTTACACGACTGAAAAGACTCGTCCTTTTCCGGACCAATCATACATAACAATGCCTCTGGATATGTTTTAAGCAAAACCTTTAGAACTTTTATTGCCATTTCTGGATTATAAATTTTATCAAATGCTCTTACAAATAATAACTTAGGGTCTTCAATTTTTCTTTCTAAAAAGGTGTAATTTTTTATTTCTAGAACGTTTGGAATAAAAATGGTGTTATAGCCTCGGATTTTAAATTCAGCTTTTAAAAAGTTTGATGGTGTAATATTTTGATAGGAATTAGAGAAAATTAAACGGCTTAATTTAGGCGAATTATCTAATCTCTTAGGTAAATTTCCTCCATGTAATATTGGTAGATACTTCAACTTTAAGAAACGACACAACTGACTAGACATTAATGCATAGTAAAAATTTTTGGTACTATAAGTATCTATTAAAACATGAGTAGTTTTTTTTCTATATTTTAGGATTGCCCATAGCATAGATAATAACCTAAAGAATTGGTTGTTGTGTGAAGATTTAACCTTTATATTAAGACCTTCTTTTTTTAACAACTCGCTTAAAGTAGATATCGTTGTAACTGTTACTGTTGAAGATTTTATATTATTTCCTAGGTATAAAATCATTACTTAAGCTTTAATAACTGGTTGCTGTGATTTAATGCCTGTTTTAAAGTTCACATCTAGCAAACATAAGCCATAAATAAAAGATGGAAACGCAATTCGCATAGCCGAATGATTTATAGTTAAAAACCATAATATAAAAAACGAATAGAAATAAATATTTTTGCTATTCTCCAACCTAAATAAAAATGGAATTAATAACAGAATTAAAAAAGCTAGAATACCTAATGATCCATGCTCAGCCAAAAGCCGACTAATTTCGTTATGTGAAGCAGAAATTCTACCTGTTTTTTCAAATCGGTAGTCTTTATTTTTACCTACTCCTATACCTAAAACTGGATTATCTAAAAAAGCTTCAATTTCTATTAAAAATAATTCTTTTCTTCCGGTTGTTAAATCTTCTTTTTCTACTCCAAATGCATTTTGATTATTATACCTATTCTCAATAAATCCTGAAGTTCTATTGACCGCATAAAGCCAAATACTTACACCTAAAACAACCGACCAAAATAAGGCCTGACTAATTTTAACCCGAAACTTCCGTTTTCCTTTGGTATATGTAACTAAAACCAATAATAATACTGCTACAAACGCGGTTAATATCCCGCCTCTAGAAAATGTAACCAAGCCTCTAAACACCATAAAGCACAATAAAACAAGTTCTATTATAGATTGCAAACCCTTAAATTTATTTAATAGCAATCTGGAAAACAAAATAAAAATTCCTACTCCTAAAATAGTAGCTACTTGATTAGGACCAAAACCACCAGATGTTTCGAAATTTGAATCTGCTCCTGTAACTACATCCTTTACACTTGGTGCATATAAAAACAAATACACTACCAAAGAAATAACTGGAAGTAATGCATAAAAAAGTACTTTAGAAAGTTGTTGCATGGTAACCTTCTTCTTATAAAAATAAAACGCCACAAAGCCCAAAGATATTGGTCCGGCTAAATTAAATGCAATCATCCGTCTTACCTCTTCAGTTATATTATAGGTTGTTAAAGTGATACTCAATAATAAAATCCCAACATACAGTAAAAAAACATAGCCTTTTACTCTAACATGGTCTAACATTACACCAAATAAAACAAAAACAATTAATAAATATTTGTGAAGCTCATAAAATAAAAGCCCATCAGTCATTCTTAAAAAGACATCACTTGTAGCAATGTAGGCACTAGCAATAAGTACAATATAAACTTTGTTTTTAGAGGTTAAAATAAAAAATATAGATAATAAAATAACTGAAAAACTTAAAACCTTAGAAGTAATTGGCAGTAGGTAAATTACCAAGCCTAAGACGGCATGTAAAAGTATTAAAGTTAGTTCGTTATTTTTATTTTTTAATACGCTCATAATAATACATTATATACATCTAGCAAAGTCTTAACATATTTTGTTATAGAATATTCTTTTTCTACTTTCAATTTCAAGTTATGTCCAAAACCTCTTGCTTTTTCTTGGTCTAGCAACAATTGTAAAACACCTGTTGCTAATGCTTCAGAATCTTCATTAACTACTACAATTCCAGATTTGTTGTTTTCAACAACTTTTGTACAATCTCCAACATTAGTAACTACTACTGGAAGTCCAGCCAAACCATATTCTAACAACGCAATTGGTAATCCTTCAGATCTAGAAGACAAAACCCCAATATTACTTTGTTCTAAAATATGAACGATGTCGAGTTTGCTTCCATATAAAAAAATGGAATCGCTTAATCCTAAATCTATAATCTTAGTTTGCAATGATTCAGAGTATTCATCGTTAAAATCCTTCCCAACACAATGTAAAGACCAACCTGGACAATCTTTAACTATTTTTTTAAAAGCATTAAATAGGGTAATATGATCTTTTTGAGGTCTTAAATTTGCCAAATGAATAATCCGCTTATCATTTTCTCCTTTTAATTTTGTAATAGGATTTATCTCATTTAGAACTACAAAATTTGGCAAATAACTTATACTTCTTGATTTAAGGTATTGCTTTGCCCAAATTTCTAACTTTTTATTTACACAAAATACATGTGAGAAATAAGATGAACACAAACGTAATACTTTTGATTTTCTATTATTTATGTACTCACTATTACCATAATGATCATGCCATACTATTTTTAACTTAGAATTTAATAATTTAATAAAAGTCGCTAAAAAAAATGAGGTAGAATGAGCATGAACAATATCAATTTTGTTTCTCTTTATATAATTATTCAAACTTTTAACAGCTGTGAAATCTATAGTTTTGGATTTATTTAAAAACAAGTAATCTACATTAGTCTGTAAACTTTCTTTTAGTAAACCTTCTTTACGAGTTGCACACAAAAAAGAAGCATCTATTTGGCTTGCTAAAGCATTTGCAATATTAACTGAAACTCGTTCCGCTCCTCCTGTTTCCAATGAATCTATTAATTGTAAAACTCTCATTTATTATTTAGTAATTTAGCAATTTCAGTTTCAAACTTGTTTAAAGTATATATTCTTGACCAATCGTAGGCTTTTTGAACTTTCTCTTTATATATTGATTGGTTTTTAATATAGTATGTGATTTCATTAGTAACTGCATCTAATTTAGGTGTAACTACGCTGCCTCTTTCCCCATGATTAAGCATTTCAGGAATACAAGATACTTGAGTACTTATTGGCAAACATTTCCAAAACATGGCCTCTGCAACTACTTTAGGCCAACCTTCAGATTTAGAAAGAAACACTAAAAAATGTGCTTTTTGATAGGCTAATTTTATAGCTTCTTTATCTTTATTTCCGTGTAACGTTATATACGTCTCTAAATTATTATCGGAAATATATATTTTAATTTTTGTTTCTTCTTCACCTTCACCATACATATTGAAATAAGCTTTATATCCTAGCTTTCTTAACTCATCAACAACTTTAACTGAAAGTAAAGGTTGTTTTCCTTTACTAAGTGTACCAACAAATAAAAGGTTTATTTTGTCATTAAAATCTTTACTTGCGATATCTTCCTTTTCTGTTTCGCGGTAGGTTGCTGTAAAAAAGGGAACTATATTTTTAGATGTAACATGCCAATTACCATAAACTAACACAGTCATTTTTTTAGTTAAAAACGTATTTTTTAAAATCCATTTTTGAAGTTTATAAGAGAAGGGTTGTTTTGAATTTGGATCCCAATTACCTGCATATTTAGCAGTTTTTATTTTATTTGGAAACAAAATTTGCACAAAACAACCTAACAATCCAATATTTCCAGGACAGCGCAAATGTATATGATCAGCGTTTTTGAAAGCCTTAAATATTGTAAATAATATGATAGGCAACTTAAAAAAAGACAGCAATGATTTTAAAACAGAGGTGAACTCTATTTCAGGAACTTTATTAAATATAATTTTATCGTGGTTGTAAATTGCATCGATATTCCTTATTTTAGAAAGTGAAAATGGTGCAACTATTTCAACTTCTTCAACATATTTTAACCACAAATTCATTTCTCGTACATAAGGTTCATAAGCAAACAAGCCATCTTTATGTTTTTTATGTCTAACGTGAGAAATGATTGAAAACTTCATTACTGAACCTTTGGTTTATTAACCATTAAAGATAACCAACCTATAACTCTTCCCAAACTTTCACTAAATGCTTCTCTTTTTTTATTGGTGTTAACCACATTACCCAATCTTATTAAAGTCAACAAAAGTGAAGTTGTATTCCATTTAACTCTATCTTTAATTTTTGGTTTAGGGCATTTCACTCTCCAAACATACCACCCATTTCTAATAACCATTTTTCCGTAATTATACATATTTGGTCTTCCCGATTTATCATGAAAATGGCTTAGTTGAGCATTTGTGTTTATATATAAACTACCAATTCTCGATACTCTCAAGCAAAAATCTAAATCTTCATATAAACCATAACCTTCAAAGAAGGTAGAAAATTTAATGGTATTTAAAAGTTCTTTCTTAAACGAAGAAGCACCTCCCATGATATACTCTACTTGATAGATTTTTCCTGAAGGCGGTAAAAAATTTACTGATAACCCATTAGAAAATTCTGGCATAAATCCTGGATGTTTATTGCTAAACAATCCTAATTTTTTACGAATAACATTTCTTTTTCCAATATTACGCTTAAACCCATCTATTTCAAATTCATCATATTGTGTTTTAACTTGACTTTTTTTCCAAGTTACTTCATTATTAATATAACCACCTACTCCAATTGCATTTTGGTGTATTGTATATGTATTTAACAACGCTTTAAAATAATCTCTTTCTAAAACAATATCATCATCTAAAAAGCAAACAATATCAATATTTTTAGCTACTTTATCGTTACCAAAATTTCGCTGTTTTGTTAAGCCTCTATTAATCTTATCGACCTTATAATATTTTAAGTTTTTAAACTTATTTTGTTCAATAATATCTTTAGTATCATTATTTATAGAGCCATCAATAATTAAAATTTCATCTGGATATAATACTTGTTCTTTAACCGAGTTTAGTAAACTCAGTAATGGTAAGGGTCTCATGTAAGTACAAATAACAAGAGAAAATGTCATTAATTATTAATGTATTTTAGTTGATATGATAAATTTACACTTTGTTTCCATTGCTTCAAAAAAGTCTTATAATACGTAATTGGATTCTTTATCTTTTGTTTTCTATAATATTTGAAAAACAACACTGTTTTATATCCTAATAATTGCTGTTTTGAATTATTTTTTATTCTATTTAGCATAACCGTTGGAGAGGGTTTTGGTTCTATTTTTAGATTATTCCAAGGGTTTACATCTTTTGTTCTAAAACCTCCTAATGTTGCTTTTAAATGCAATAACTTAATATGAGGGAAATATAATATGTCTGTGCCTTTATTACGCAACTGCATACCAAAATCAGAATCTTCTCCAAAACCATGTTCAAAAGAAGTATCATATGTTAATCCAGCTAATGCTTCTGATTTTACGATACTACATCCAGACCCAAATGATGACCATTGAATAATAGACTTCTTCTTTTCAATATCATTAGGCATTAAACAGCTTAAAGTTACAGCAGAAACATTATAAGAATACATTTCACTTATTGTATTGTGTAAAATATTTTCGTCAAATCTTATATCGTCATCAGCAAAAAAAATATAATCTGAATTCGTATTTTTTAATGCAATATTCCTAGCATTACAAGCTCCAGTTTTATGTATAAATTGATGTGTGATTTTGAAAGGCCATTTGTTATCATACAAATAATTCAATTCAGAACTACTATTTATTTCAGGGTTTTGTTCAATAATTATGACTTTTCTTGGTAATAAGGTTTGTTTTGACAAGTCATGCAGTACGTTATATAAATAGGCTTTTCTTCCAATTGTTGGAATAATTACATCAATACTTACATCACTAGTATTTATAATAATACTATTTACACTTTTGGTTTTCAATACTGTTTTTAAACTTTTTTCTTTATAAAATAGACTATTAATAAAAGAAATAATTGGAAATTTATTTTCATAAAAAATATAATTCAAAAAGAGTAATACTGTCCATCTTTTTTTAAAATGTTGTTTTACAAACTTAAAGAAAGTAGAAGTAGTAGCTCCTTTTGTAGTACAATTTAATGAATTGTCTTTCAATAATTTTGGTTCAGAATAACACAATAATCCATTAGATATTCCCAATTTAGAGATAGAATTTAAGGCATATTCAAAAGGCTCTTTGATTAAGGTATTATCCTTAAATTTTAATAATTGAGAAGCATAAATAGCACCAACATTTGCACTCATTAACCAAGTAGGATATTTTACTTTTTTATTAATATTAATAAATGGTGAATCTTCTACATAACCAATTTGTAATGGCAAATACTGCTTCTTAGAATAGGAACACATTATATTTTTAATATAAAAAGAAGCTTTTATAGCTTCTAAATTTAAATTATCCTTGTGTAATTCATGACACCAAATTATAATTCTTTCAGAATTCTTTTTGGCTATTTTAAATAATGTAACCACAGGGTTTTGAAATGAGATTTTCATTTCAATATTAGTATCTAAATCTAATATTTGAACTATTTTATAAGTATCATGAATTAAAAGAATCATTTTTTTATAAATCTTTTATAATATTCTATATTAACTTCTGCATTCTTAACGATATCAAAAGTTTGCTCTACTCTTTTTCTCGCTTCTTTTCCTATTTGAAAACACAATTCTCTATTATCCAAAAGTTTTAAAATGGTATTTGCATATACATTGATGCTAGA
>Ga0114934_10002730_pt1 | contig 11233 bp, 8 predicted proteins | sample 4SBtaG_2_FD_99695 | JGI IMG/M metagenome (GOLD analysis project Ga0114934, IMG submission 99695) | Deep subsurface microbial communities from Kolumbo volcano to uncover new lineages of life (NeLLi) - 4SBTROV10_white metaG | ecosystem: Environmental > Aquatic > Marine > Volcanic ...
ACCGCGTCGCAGACGAGGCGGAGGCGAGGCGAAGGGCGTCTGGAGAGCTTGCTCATCAGGACGCCTTCGACGAAGCATCCGAGGGATTCGCCGCAGGCGAATTCCGGTGCGGGCGAGTTGAGCTCGTCTGATTCCGGACCCTTTCGGCTCTACTCAGGGTCTTCGACAAGCCGGAATGACGGCTGGGGTCGGTTTTCTTTGCCACCTTGGCGAGAGGGGCGGGTTGGCAGGTTTGCAGATACCGACACAACGAAAAGGCCGTCCGCCCAGCGGGCGTCCGCTACGGGTGGAGAACGGTTCGCTTTGCAGAAACCACGCTTCGGGACGAGGACGCCCCTCTTACGGGTTGATGGTTGCTTTGCCTTTTCTCCTCATCTCCCATGCTCCCCTGTCGCCGTTTCCTTACTCCCCCGGTCCCCGGTGTTACGAGAATGGGTCCCACGGCGGCATGACGAGGGGCGCGGTGTTGTTGTACTTCATCAGCTTCTTCGGGACGTACTTCTTGTTGACGATGAGTTCGTAGACGTGCAGGTCGAACCAGTCCTTCGTGATGATGAAATAGCCTTTGTCCCCGGCCTTCTTGCCCCAGGAATTCTCGACCTTCCACTTGACGGGCACGTCGTTCTCAACGTCAACGCCGACAAGAACCATGGCGTGATTGGGCGCGCCGTTCCAGTACGCCAGGCGATCGGCCTTGCTCATGGAGAAGTCCAGGCCAAAGAGGTCGGAGTAGTCCTGACTGCCCTCGACCCAGTACCCGTGCTTCCTGTCGCCCTGGATGGAGGCGTTGCAGGCGAACCAGACGGCTTCGTCGGCCATGATGGAATCCTTCGCCATCGCGCCCATTTCGGCGGGGGTGACGTTCACGGCGGCCATGTTTGGGCCGTCGGCGGAGTCGCGGTTCCAGTCCCATTCTATCTTCGCGTGCATCGGCTTGCCGGGGTAGTTTGTGAAGGCGACGTAGTCGTCAAGGTTTCCTCCGACGAAATCGGTGTAGAAGCTGGTCGGGGTGTAGCTCTTCAGCGCGCTCACCTTTCCGTCCTTGTCCTTGAAGCGCCACTTGAAGGTCATAGGCGGCTCGCCGAGACAGAGCACGAGTACCCTGTAGACCTTCTTCAGCGTTTCTTTCTTAATCTCGCGCAGGCGGGCTACGTCGGCGCCCTTCCCGGCGGCCGTGCGCATATCGAGGATACCCTTGCGTACGAGACCTGCGAGTAGCGTGTTCATCTGGGAGGTGTGGCCGGCGCTGTATGTATCGGGCATGAGTTCCTTTGGCACGACGCCGTACTTGTTCACCAGTTTCACGACGTAGTTCCAGTCGCCGCCGTCTGATATCGGCCGCTTGAGAAGTATCTCGTTCTTCCTGCAATCAAGCGGCTTGTCCCTGAGGGCGATGGCGAGTTCAAGGGTGCGGTTGGCTCGTTCCATCTTGTCCCAGAACTGGTCGTAGGCCTGCGAAAGCTCGAAGTCCTTCAGTTTGTACTTGGCTATGACCGGCGAACGCAGGAGGTTCAGCCCGGCGTAGAGCCAGCACCTGCCGGTTCTGTCCTGGCTGGTTATCGAACCGCTTTCCTTGATGACGTGGGTGAAGAGGTCGTCCACCTTGAGGAGCCTCCTGTTGTTGACCACCACGGCGGAGATCTTGTTCCGGGCCAGGGCGTTGCGCGCCGCTCTGGCGCCGGAGGTCATGTCCATCGAGGCCGCTATTGCGGCGAGATCTTCGGGCGTCAACGCGCCGGCCTCCGAAGGCTGTTCAGCGGGTGAAGGCTGATAGACCTTCACGGCTGTCTTTTGCGGTCCCCGCGCCGCGGCGAAAGCCGCGAACAGCAGGCAGGTGATAGTCCCGATAATCAGGTTTCTCTTCATGGTTCTCTCCTTTCCAGCTTGCTTTACTTCCTCGCAAATCCGGGTTGTCGGGTTGTTCAGGCCAAACCCATCTCCCTCAGCACCAGGGTGTTCTCGCGCCAGTCGGGCCTCACCTTGACGAATAGTCTCAGGTCAACCCTGCATCCGAGTAGACTCTGGAGCTCGGAGCGTGCCCCCATGCCTATCTTCTTTACGTTTTTCCCCCCCCTGCCTATGAGGATCGGTTTCTGGCTGTCGCGCTCCACGAGCACGGCGCAGTAGATGACCGCCTTCCCACCCTCCCTGGGTTCGTCAAAGCGCTCGACGAGTACGCCGACGCAGTGTGGCACTTCCTTGTAGGTGTTCCTGAAGACGTGCTCCCGGACAATTTCGGCGACGAGCTGTCTTTCGTACTGGTCGGTGTAAACTTCCGGCGGAAAGAGCGGCTCCCCCTCCGGCAGGAGCGGAAAGATTCTGTCGAGCAGAGCCGCCCTGTCTTTTGTAACGAGGGCCGACATCGGAAAGGGGGAGTTTTCAGGAAAGAGGTCGGAGAGTTTCTTCATCAGCGGAAGGAGCCTTTCCTTTTCAGCGAGTTTGTCAACCTTGTTGATGACTGTAATCAACCTGTCGCCGGACTCCTTGAGCCGTTCCGAAATCTGCTCCTCTTCATCCCTCCAGGGTCGGCGCGCCTCAAGCATCCAGACGACCGCATCCACGCCATCAGGGCTCTTTAGCGCCATGGAAACCATCGACCTGTTCATCCTAGTGCGGGGCTTATGGAAACCGGGGGTGTCAAGGAAAATCACCTGTCCCCTCTTTTCGTTGAGAATGCCCCTTATGACGTTGCGGGTTGTCTGCGGCTTGGGCGTAACTATGGCGACCTTCTCGCCGACAAAACCGTTCACCAGCGTCGATTTGCCGACGTTCGTCCTCCCAATGACCGCCACGAATCCACAGCGCACGAAGCACCTCCGGTACAACAGGATACTCCTTCATCTTTCTGAGGCCAAATCCGAGGCGGGAGGCGGGAAGATGCAGGCATTCAAAATTCGTTTCCCCTTGTCCCCTGGAACGAAAGGCACTCCTGTGCTATCCTCTGGGACTGGGAGGAACGACATGGATAAGCTGGATAAGATCGAGTACGGAATCATCGGCGGCTCGGGCTTCTACGAAATGCCGGGCTTCGAGGAATCCCATCGCATGAAGCTTAGAACTCCCTTCGGTGAACCTTCGGACGAATACGTCATCGGAAGGCTCGCCGGTCGGAGCGTGGCCTTCCTGCCGCGCCACGGCGTGGGCCACAGGCACCTCCCCTCGGAAATCAACTTCAGAGCCAACATATACGGCTTCAAACTCCTTGGCGCCGGGGCTCTCGTTTCCGTTTCGGCGGTCGGCAGTCTCAGGCAAAAGTTTCACCCCGGTGAAATCCTCATTCCCGACCAGATGGTGGACAGGACGCGGCGCCGTCCGGACACCTTCTTCGGCGAGGGCATCGTGGCGCACGTCAGTATGGCCGATCCTTACTGCCCACACCTGAGGGAAGGACTGCTGAACGCGTGCAGAAAGCTGGACCTCGCGGTTCACGACGGTGGAACCTACCTCTGCATGGAGGGACCGCAGTTCTCCACGCGCGGCGAAAGCCTTCTCTACCAGCGCTGGGGAATGGACGTAATCGGCATGACCAACCTGCAGGAATCGAAACTGGCGCGTGAAGCGGAGATGTGCTACGCGACGCTGGCCATGGTTACTGACTACGACTGCTGGCATCCCGAACACGATTCCGTAAAGATAGAGGACGTACTGCGAGTCCTCGCGCAGAACACCGAAAACGCCAAGGCGGTGATAAAGACCCTTCTTGGCGCCGGAGAGATTCCGAACGGTTGCTCCTGTCGGCGCGCCCTCGACGACGCGGTAATAACTTCAAGGGAATTCTGGCCCGAGGCGACGGCGAGGCGCCTGCGCCCGCTTCTAGCCAGAATGCTGGAGGATGAGAAATGAGCGCCGATCTCCTCATCGTAGGAAGCATGGCCTACGACAGCGTAAAAACACCCCACGGCAAGCGTGAACGCATCCTGGGCGGGTCGGCCTCCTACTGCAGCATGGCGGCCTCCTATTTTTGCGACCCTGCCATTATTGCAGTCGTAGGAGAGGATTTCCAGGCCGCGGACAGGGCCCTGCTCCAGGGACACGGCGTTGACCTCTCGGCCGTTGAAACGGTGAAGGGAGCGAAGACCTTCCACTGGAAGGGCGAATACGGAGACAACCTGAACGAGGCTGTAACGCTGAGGACGGACCTGAACGTTCTCTCCGACTTCGACCCGGCAGTGCCGCCCGAGCTTCGCGGGGTTCCATTCCTCTTCCTGGCGAACATCGATCCCGACGCCCAATTGAAGGTGATCGAACAGGTTGAAGCGCCGCGCTTCATCGCCGCCGATACGATGAACTTCTGGATCGACAACAAGCGCGAACGCCTGATGAGGGTTATTCCTCTGGTGGACGCCCTTATCATCAACGAAGCCGAAGCGAAGGAGCTGACCGGCGAGCACAATACCTTCAAGGCGGCGCGCGTCATACTCGAGTGGGGTCCTGAAACCCTCATCATCAAGAGGGGTGAATACGGGGTACTTGTGGTTTCCAGCGAAGACCTCTTCGCCGCGCCCGCCTATCCCATCGAAAGGGTGGTTGACCCAACCGGGGCGGGCGATACCTTCGCGGGAGGCTTCATGGGATTCCTTGCCGGATCGGAACTTCCACGCAATCCCTCCGTTGTGCGGCAGGCGGTGATAGCAGGGAGCGTCATGGCTTCATTCGACGTGGAAGATTTTTCCCTTTCGAACCTCGCCTCGTTAGACGTCGCTGCGAGGGAGAAACGCTTCAGGGACTTCAGCACGTTGACGCGTTTTGAAACGCCAAAGGCCTTTCCGAAGGCAGGACGGAAGTAGGGGCGGGGGAAAAGCCCCCGCCGATGGAACGCATCCGGATATCCGGGTGAGAACAAGAGGAGTTCCCAATAGGAAACCGACTCGAGGAGTAAAAAATGGTTAAAACTCTTGAGGGTGTACTTTCCGCTGAAGGAATGCGCTTCGGCATCATCGTCAGCCGCTTCAACGACATCTTCTCGCGAAAGCTTCTTGACGGGGCGCTGGATTGCCTCGACCGCCACGGTGCGAAGGACAAGGACATAACCGTGGCGTGGGTCCCGGGAGGCTTCGAAATCCCTATGGCGGCCAAGCGAATGGCTTCCTCAGGGAAGTACGACGCCGTAATCGCGCTGGGTGCGATAATCAGGGGCGCAACTCCCCACTTTGACTACATTGCCGCCGAAGTGGCCAAGGGGGTGGCGCAGACTGCTTTGAACTCCGAAATCCCCGTTCTCTTTGGCGTTCTCACGACAGACACCATAGAGCAGGCCGTTGAGCGCTCCGGTTCAAAGGGCGGCAACAAAGGCTTCGACGCAGCCCTGGCGGCCATCGAGATGGCCAATCTCTACAAGTCCATTTAATAACCGGCATGGGAATCCATCGTGAAGGCAGGGAGGTGGCGCTGAACCACCTCTACCAGCTCGACCTCGGGATAGAGTCCATAGATTCGGTGCTCGACCTCGTCGAAAAGGAACGGAGGAAGTCTAACAGGGTCAAAGCATTCGCGAAGCACATAATCGAAGGCGTTTGGGCCAACATGGAAGCCGTCGATGAACTGCTCTCCCGCCACCTTGACCGGTGGAAGCTTTCCCGTCTGAACAAAACCGACAGGGCAATACTGAGAATGGCTGTCTTCGAAATGAAATTCGATCCCGACGTTCCTCCAAAACTGGCCTTGAACGAAGCGCTGGATATTGGAAAGAAATACGGGACCGTCGAGTCCGGCCGGTTTCTTAACGGCGTCCTCGACGCCGTTCTGCACGACCTCTCCTGAAGAATACCCGGGAGCGCGAGTTTTTCATGAAAACGGCTCTATTCCTTCTCTTTCTCCTCTCTTCAACTGCGGTCCTCCCCGCTTCGCGGCCGGGAATCGGCTGGGTTACCGGTCACGCCGAAGCGTTCTACCACCTGGCGAACAGCGGAAAAGAGGCGCCGCCCGAGGTAAGGGCGAACGGATACGTACAGAAGGTGAAAAGGGTCAGGGACGGATGGCTCATAAGCGTCAAAGTCTCCGCCGCATCCTTCGAGGTCAAAGGGACCTTTACGCCCGGCAGACTCCCTTCTTCTCTGCCCCTCTCTTCGAAGCAGGCACACCTCCTGCGCGCCATGCTCAACAGGTGCGAAAAAGCGGACGACGCGGTTAGGACCGTCATCTACTTCCTGCGCTCAGAGCTTAGTTATTCGGCGAGACCGGATTTCGCGGAAACGCCCGCCAACGTTTTGAGGGCGAAGCGGGCCTCGTGCGTCGGCGCCACGAGGACCGCCGTGGCCATACTCAGAGCCCTGGGAATCTCCTGCGGACCGGTTATAGGGATAAGCTTCCCTGAAGGCGGAAAAAAAAGCCTCTTGCTGGAGGGCGGCGTCCTGCACGCGTGGCTCGAGGTGAATTACGGCGTTGGCGGACCCGTTTTCTGCGATGTCTTCTCTTCCATAAACTGGGTGTCCGACGGGTACGTGGTGCTGAAAAGGGGTGATAACCTTTCGGCCGAAGACCTTAAGTTTCTCCTCGGAGCGACGCTGGAGAGGGTCCGCCGGCGCGACCGTCTCTTCTTCTCCGCTCCCTCTTCGAGGCTCTGCTCACTGTGGGAACGACCGTCAACCGCACCCCCGCTCGAAGGCGGGCTGATAAGCGGTAAGTTCCTTCTGGAGGGCGACCTGCCCGGAAGCGGTAAGGCGGTTCTCGTCGGAAACGACGCTTCCGTCAGCACTCCCCTGTGGCGCGGAAACTTCTTCTTCACCGGACTCAGCAGCGGCGGCTACAGGATAATTATCGAACCCGACGGCGGAAAAACCATCGCGCGGAGGGTCCAGATTCGAAACATGGACAAGCGCTTTGTTATACTCTATAATCGCGGCGTGTGTGAAAAGGAGGCTGGAGAAGAAAAATGAGTCTAGGCGGAAGTTTGGAGGATCTCTCCCTCCTGGATATCCTGCAGATAGTCAACGTCTCCAGACGTACCGGAGCACTCCGTCTCGACCTGCCCTCCACCGGACGCACCTTCATATTCTTCTCCAACGGAAGCGTTACCGATATTGTGGGGGGCTTCGACGAGCTGCCCTTTCTCGACTTTTTCCTTGAACAGGGTCTCCTGGAGAAATCCGAGCTGGTCCAGGCGCGCAATGCCTGCGACGGCAGTCCGGAGGCTGTTCTAAAATGGCTCCTTGACGAGAAGATACTCAACAAACGGCTGGTTGAGCAGGCAAGGGGACTCGAGATATCCCGACGCCTGAAGTCTCTCACCGAAGAGGAGAAAGGCGAGTTCGATTTCTTCCTGACCGAAAGCGGCGACAATCCCGAAGATGGAGCCCCTAAGCAGTTCTGCCCTCTCTCCACTCCGGCCTCGCCCCAGAATCTCCTGACCCAGACCGTTACGGCCGACAACTTCTCAGAATGGGTTCCGGCCTCCAACATGGTTGCTCCATCTTCTCCGAAAACCGACCCCAGGGTATCGGCCTCCTCTTCTGAAGAGAGCGAACCTGCCCCTCCCGTCGAGACACTGGAAGTCATCGAGACAATACCCGAGTCCGAGGAAGCGGTTGAAGTTGAACCAACCGAAAAGCAAACCGCACATAAGCCTTCCCCCAGGGTCACTCCGGCCAAAAACCAGATAACGATACTGCTGGCCTCCGGGCAATCCATCTTCGTCACACTGCTGAAGCGAAGGCTCATGGAGCACTTTGCCGACGTTATCCTGGTGTCGGGCAAAACGGAATACCTGTCGGTGTGCGAGAAACTTCTCGCCGACCACTCTCCCTTCCTCGGACTCGTTGACCTGCTGATGGCTTCAGAAAGCGGGGAGGGGTACCTCGGCGGGCTGGAAATAATCCAGGCTTCCACCACCCGATTCCCGAAGGTCAAGGTCATGCTGATGTCAGACCTCCAGGACGAGGAGATATTGAATGTCGCGCGCAATCACGGCGCCATCGAAATCCTGCAGAAACCGGGGCTGGCCAACCTCCACGTTGACGAGTTCGAAAAGTCGATCAAGGTCTTCTCCGAAGATCTATGCCAGCGGGTTGACGCTCTCCTGCCGCCCCAGGACGAAGAAATAGCCAACTTCCTCCGCGATCTCGGCTCCGAAGGCCGCGCGGACAAGATAACAAATCAGCTTACCCTGCTGAAGGGCCTGATGGGAGAACTGGCCAGTCCGAAAGAGTCGAGCGAAATATCGCTTCTGGTCCTCAGGCTCGCCGCCGAATACTTCGAGCGCGCCATACTTTTTCTCGTCAAGAAAGACACTTACGCCGGCCTCGGGGGCTTCGGTGAAACAGGCGAACCCCAACGGATGATGGAAAAGGTCCGTTGCCTCTCGATGCCTAACGATGCGGATTCCATCTTTGACGAAGCGGTAAAGACCAGGGCCACCGCCGTTCGGGAGAAAGCCGATTTTTCTGAATCCGACACGGTGTTCTCCTCCGCGCTAGGCCCCTACACGCCCTCCGTCATAACGGCCATTCCCATGGTGAGCAGGCGCAGAGTCATAGCCATCCTCTACGGCGACAATGCCGTCTCGGGCAAGCCGCTGACCGACCTCACCGGTCTGGAGATATTCATGACGCAGGCCGGAATGGCCATGGAAAAGGCGCTGCTTGAAATGCAGCTCCTACACCTCCAGCGCCACCTTCCGAAAAAAGATTCCTGACCCTGCCAAAGCGATCCGAAAGAAAAGTTTATTTCAGGGGTGGGCGTTGATCAAAACTCCAGGGGCCGCCCCGATGGGCGACCCCTGGAGCATAAGGCTATTCGCTCTTGCTGAGAGCCGCCTGGGCGGCCGCGAGCCTTGCCACCGGAAGGCGGAAGGGCGAACAGGAAACGTAGTTCAGACCGATGATGTGGCAGAACTCGACCGAATCGGGTTCACCGCCGTGCTCACCGCAGATTCCGACCTGGAGGCCGGGCCTCACTCCCCTTCCCTTAGCGACCGCTATCTTCATCAGTTCGCCCACGCCGTTCCTGTCTATCCTCTGGAAGGGATCGACGGGATAGATCTCCATCTTGACGTAGGTGCCCATGAAACCCTTCACGTCGTCTCTGGAAATTCCGCACGTCGTCTGAGTGAGGTCGTTGGTGCCAAATGAGAAAAATTCCGCTTCAGAAGCTATTTCGTCCGCCACCAGGCACGCGCGGGGGAGTTCCATCATAGTTCCCACGAGGTATTCGAGTTTTACACCCTTCTGGGCGATTATTGCGTCCGCTATCTTCCTGACCTGCGAACCAACTATCTTCATTTCTCCGGCTGTGCCCACGACCGGTATCATTATCTCCGGCTTTACGGCGGTCCCCCCCGCAACCACCTCACTGGCCGCTTCGATGATGGCCCGTATCTGCATTTCGTAGATTTCGGGATAGCTTATCCCGAGACGACAGCCTCGGTGGCCGAGCATAGGGTTATTCTCGTGAAGGGCTTCGATGCGCTCCTCGACCTCCTCAGAACTGATGTTGAGCGAGTCGGCAACTGCCTTAACCTTCTCCTTGAATATATCAGCCCTAAGCCCCTCTTTTGACGGCAAAAACTCGTGCAGTGGCGGATCGAGCAAGCGCACCGTAACCGGGCGGCCGTTCATCGCCTTGAAGATACCGATGAAGTCCTCCTTCTGCATCGGGAAGATGGACATCAGCGCTTTCCTCCTCTGCTCTTCGTTCTCGGAGAGGATCATCTTCCTGACGTGGAGAATGCGGTCTCCCTCGAAAAACATGTGCTCCGTCCGGCAGAGACCAATCCCCTGGGCGCCAAGCTTCACGGCCAGAGCGGACTGCTCCGGAGTGTCAGAGTTGGCCCAAACCTCAAGGCGCCTGTACTCGTCGGCCCAGGTCATCAGCTTCATAAACTGCTGGTAGTTCTTCGACTCTGCCGCATCGAGTTCCCCGTTGAAAACCTGCAGAACCTCGGAGGGCATCGTTTCCAGTTTTCCCAGGATGACTTCGGCCGTAAAGCCGTCTATGGATAGCCAGTCCCCTTCCTTCACGATGTGTCCACCAACCTCCATCTCGGCCTTTTCATAGTCGATGTTGAGGGCGCTGCAACCGACGATACAAACCTTGCCCATCTGCCTCGCAACGAGCGCGGCATGTGAAGTCATCCCGCCCTGTGCTGTGAGAATTCCCTCGGCGGCGTCCATTCCACGTATGTCCTCCGGGCTTGTGAATTTGCGAACCAAAAGTACCTTCTCGCCCTTCTTTTTCATGGCTTCAGCGTCCCGGGCGTTGAAATAGACCCTGCCGCCCGCGCCGCCGGGACCGGCCGGAAGGCCCTTAGCTATAACCTTTCCTTCTTTAACTGCCTTGTTCTTTGCTTCAGAGTCGAAGATAGGAGCGAGAAAAGCGGCCACACCATTGGCATCGGGTCTCAAAACCGCTTCCTTTTTGTCTATTAGGCCTTCCGCTTCCATGTCAACGGCCATCCTGGCCGCCGCGAAGGGGTGCCTCTTCCCGGTGCGCGTCTGAAGCATCCAGAGTTTTCCGTCCTCTATCGTGAACTCGAAGTCCTGCATATCCCTGAAATGGGCTTCGAGCTTCGCCCGAATTTCCTCGAGCTGTGCAAAGGCCTCCGGCAGGACCCTCTCCAGTTCGCCAATCGGCCTGGGGGTTCTTATGCCCGCGACGACGTCCTCTCCCTGCGCGTTCATCAGGAATTCGCCGTACATGTCGTTGTCCCCGAGGGCAGGGTTCCTCGTGAAGCCTACACCCGTTCCCGAACGCTCTCCCTTGTTGCCGAAGACCATCGTCTGCACATTGACCGCCGTGCCCCAGTCTCCGGGAATGTTGTAGAGCTCCCTGTAAGCGACGGCCCGGTCGTTGTTCCAGGAGCCGAAGACGGCCCCTATCGCCCTCATCAACTGTTCGTGGGGATCTTCCGGAAAGTCCATGTTCAAACGTTTCTTTATCTCTGCCTTGTAAAGCGAAACGAGCTTCTGCAGTTGCCCGGCGTCGAGGTCCGTGTCCCAGTTCGCCCCCGCTTCCTTCTTGACCCCATCGAGAATCGCATCAAATGGATCGTCGTCCGTCTTCTTCTCAGGCTTCAAACCGAGGACGACGTCCCCGTACATAGCAACGAAGCGCCTATATGAGTCCCACGCGAAGCGCTCGTTGCCGGTCTGAGCGGCGAGCCCCTTCACCGTATCGTCGTTGAGGCCGAGGTTCAGCACCGTGTCCATCATCCCGGGCATCGAAACCCTGGCTCCCGACCTCACCGAAACCAGCAGAGGGTTGTCGGGATCGCCGAAGCGCCTTCCCATAATATCTTCGA
>Ga0114934_10002731_pt1 | contig 11231 bp, 18 predicted proteins | sample 4SBtaG_2_FD_99695 | JGI IMG/M metagenome (GOLD analysis project Ga0114934, IMG submission 99695) | Deep subsurface microbial communities from Kolumbo volcano to uncover new lineages of life (NeLLi) - 4SBTROV10_white metaG | ecosystem: Environmental > Aquatic > Marine > Volcanic ...
GTAAACCACCTAGACCAAGCAATAGAGCAGCTCAGTAGAGAGCCTAAGGCTCGACCTACGCTATGGCTGTCTAAAGAGCCTAAGGAGATTGATGATTTCCGATGGGAACATATCAAGCTACAAAATTACAAGAGCCATCCTGGAATCAAGGCTCCAATAGCGGTATAGGAGTATGGTTAAAGGTCTTGTTATATGGATAGGGGCTGTATTCTTCGCACTACTGGTACCCTCTACACCCCCTACTGCGCCGCGACCGGAATCAATAACTACCACCAGTTGCGAAGTACCTACGCACTCCCCCGTTCACATATTACACAAAGATACTACAATAGAACACACCACCCCCCTACCAACCACCACTTGCACATCTACACCGAGGACGTATTTCGATATAACCTTATGTAGCTGTGGTGAAAGGCACTGCAATAAAAACCATAGCTGCTGCCAGTGCACAAAGGAGAACCTATGAGACCTAAACACTACCAACACGGTGGGATAGAGCCCATCGACTACATACAAGCTAATGATATGAATTTCTGTGCAGGTAACGTTGTGAAATATGTGACTCGCTACCCTTACAAGAGTGGGCTAGATGATTTAAAGAAAGCCAGACAATACTTGGATTTCTTAATAGAAACAGAAATAAAGCGTATTGATAAGCTACAAACTCCGGTACGTCTTCCAGGACATACTGACAGCCGTCGTCAGGCTGCCCTAGAGAGAAAGTTTAAGACTTAAGTATCCAGGCGAGTATAGCACCAAAGCATAATTGAATCCCTGCCCAGAGAGCTATGCCATAAGCTTTGAAACTATTTAAAGATTTAACGTCCTCTGAAAGGGCTTCTACCTCGTCTTCTACACCTTGTAAATGTACTATTTCCTCATTTAATTTAATTACAGAGGCATTGAGATTCAAGCACGTAGTATCTAGACGTTTAAGCTCCGCTAGAACTAATCGACTGTATTCGTTCCATCCGTTCTGGGAGCTATCCGTTGGCATTTAGTAAGTATACCATTTTGTTACAGTTATTTCCATAAGAAAGAAAATCTGCTATAATGAGGGTGTAGATAATTAAGGTGATAGTATGAATGCAACAGAGCTGGCTAAATCTTTTATCGCTATCTGCGCTGCGATTGGACTGTTTTGTTCAATAGTCGGCTCAAGTTTTTGGGGCGTGACCAATGTGCTCGCCCAAATTTCGGCAATCGAAGATACTCAAAAACAGCAAGTGCAAAACACTGCAGCTATCCAACAATTGGAAGCCGGTCAGGAAGAAATAAAAGAAGAGATGAGCAAAAACCAGAACGAACTTAAGACCTTACTCCTAAACCTCGCTCCTCCACCAGAACAATAATGCTAAATACACTATCAGGTTACAAGCGTAGATTTCTACTGTACCTAATTGAGACTAAAATATACGCGTACCTACTCAAGCACGTGATATGGCGAATTCGTATAACCACTTACTACACCAGCTTTCCGGGTTGGAAGTACCATTGGATTTATAAACGTATTCAGCCCGGCGACATTATCTTAGCAACCGACGCGAAGAAGCTGACTTCTATGCTTATTCCCGGAGAATGGACTCACGCAGCGGTATGTATTAGCAAGGACCAATGGTTCGAAGTGGCAGAGATGGTCCACACGGGCTATAGAAAATCCACCGTCAGCGATATTTGCTATGAAGCTACTAAGCTTGTGGTTCTTCGCCCTCGCTTTGACGACGTCTATAGGCGTCGGTTCATTACTAATATACTTAACTTTGAAGGGGCAGACTACGATATAAAGTTTGACTTAGGAGTTAAAGGGCTGTATTGCTCTGAATTAATCTACCAAGCTGACACCGAGAGGAGACTAGGAATATCTTTAGACGACTTGGCTGGTCTCGGCAAACCCTACGTCAGTCCTACTGGTGTTCTTAACGCAGAAGTAGACATAATTGCGGATAGCAGGAAGCTTAGCTAAAAGATAGTCACTTGACTGCTAAACATATATTTGATAAATTAATTGTTGTTCCCAACTGAAGGTAAGTCTTTCGGGCGTGATATTGAGCTGTTATTCAACGCTTTAAAGAACAAGGAGAAGTTTGCGTTCTCTAAATACGCAGATGGCGAGTATGCCATACTCCTGAACCAGTACATAACCAATTGCGATGGTTGGACGTTTGACCCTGCCACAGACGAGCGATTTCGCAACGAGCTTTTTGAGTCGTTCATATTCAACGAAGCGGGCTACTTTATTGGTGTATCCTGTCCCTGTTGTGTAGGAGAGGCCACGAGTTATGCGATGCGGGCCGCTGTAGACGCTGCGGATGATCACGTCACGTGGGCTAACTTATTTGTTAACAATAACTACGCGTATTTTGAAAAGAACTTCATCCCAGAGTTTAACAACCACGACGTTGTTCTAGTCTCTAGTGCGGACTCTAAAATTGACCGGCTACCCTTCGAAGTACAAGAACATATAGCTATTGGGCCTACAGCTTGGAAAGATGACTTTTACCTTGTTGATGAGCTTTCCCATATGTCTTGGAAAAATAAGCTGTTCTTATACTGCGCAGGGCCGTTGGGGAACATGTTGGCTGCTCGTCAGTGGAAGATAAACAAAGATAACACTTATATTGATATAGGCTCTACGCTCAATCCTTATCTGATAGGTAAGAGGGACAGGGGCTACTTGAAAGGGGTTAACGCACAAAAGGTGTGTACGTGGTGAATTATTCTGATATAAAGATTATAATTCCGACATGTAACCACTACCTACACTTAAACGAGGGGCTGCTATGGACCTTGGATAAGTTTTGGCCAAATCACGGAGATGTGATTTTAGTGGGATATGAACACCCAAAGTTCAAACTAGGAAAAGGGGTAGAGTTTGTATCTATGGGTGAGCAGACTGGGCCAGAAGATTGGAGTAATGATTTAATTAGATTCTTTAAAGACTTTACTGACGCATTCTTTATTAATGCGATAGACGATAGCTTAATGACCCGAAACGCTGATGTAACACAACTAGAGTATCTTTTTAATATGCTTAAAAACGACGAAGATATAGGTAAGATATTTATACACGGTTCATTAAATTATCCGAAAATGCGTGTTAGATTAGAAGACCCTAAGTACAGCTTGGTAACTATAAACCAAGATAGTAACTATAGAACTAGTATACAGTCTGCTATATGGCGCAGGTCTTATTTTCTACAATTACTTAAACCTAATCTTGACCCGTGGGCTTACGAGATGCAGCACGTAAAGAATGACGGAGTTACTATCCTATCTACTTCGTCAAACCACCCAACGATGTATTCTCACCTTTACCGCAAAGGCGGGCACTTTATGAAGACAGCTTGGTGGAAGTCAGTATTCGAGCCCACAGAATTAGGAGAGGAAGACAAGGCGCATCTTAGTAAGATGTTAAATTTAAAATGAAAAAGATATACTCACTAGTAAAGCCTGAACTTCTGCTGCACATATTAAATCGTAAAGAAGACATACAGGGACGCACGGACCTAATAGAAGCTGACCAATTTCTCCAATGCGCGACATTGAACATGAACAAAGGTACAACGTTCAGGCCTCATGAGCACTTAAAGAAAGACAGACACTTTCCGGAGATGGTAGCTCAAGAGTCGTGGATAGTAGTTAGTGGAAGTGTGCGCTGCACGTTCTACGACATTACTGGACTAGTAATTGAAGAAGATGTCCTTGAAGCAGGAGACGCAAGTTTTACACTGTATGGCGGACATAACTACGAGGCCCTTGAAGACAATACGCTAGTATATGAGTACAAGACAGGGCCATACGAAGGTCAGATCCTCGATAAAAGATTTCTTATGGAGGAGTGTAAATGAAAACAGGTAAAGATGTAAGAATACACGAAACAGTAATTATATCTCAACCTGACCTTGTTACTATTGGGAACCACGTATCAATTGACCCTTGGACCTATATTTCTACTAAACTCACTATACACAACTGGGTACATATTTCACCCCATGTAGCTATAATAGGAGGGGCAACGGCAGCCTTGACAATGGAGGACCATACGAACCTTTCTGTAGGTACTAAGGTAATATGTGCTTCTGACGATTTTACTCAAGGACTAATCTCGCCCTCTCCCCTAAAGTACCGGAGTGTTATTAACTCTCCCGTGGTATTTAAGAGCTTTGCCAACACGGGTGTTAATTGTGTCATATTCCCAGGAGTAGTATTGGCAGAGGGTACAGCGCTAGGCGCGAATACGGTCGTGACTAAAAACACGGAACCTTGGACCGTATATGTAGGCTGCCCTGCACGACCGGTGAAAACTAGGGATAAAAACGGGATTATTGAGTTAGCAAAAAAGTTAGATGATGAATCGAACAATTAAACTAGAAATTGATGGTGGAGGAGTTTTTTCTAAATATATGCTTGGAATTGCCTCGGCCACACGGGCTAACTTTGAATTTCAATCATTATATTTTAATGTAGTTGACCCTAGATTTTTGGTTAATGGCGTCAATCCATTTAACTATGTTTTAAAACAACAGTTTGATAAAAATAGTGTTAAACGTGTGGCGGATAGGTTGATAACTTATCATAGCCTTAACCCTATAGAAATGTCTTATGACTTTAAACTATACAAGGGCATTATTAGTAAGATACAGTTTACTGACGAGTTAAATAGTTTACTTGAAGATAGTATAAAAAGACTAAACATTAGTAAAGACACACTAGGTGTACATGTTAGATTAACAGATATGAATACTACACATGGAAGTCAGTATGGTATTGGTACCACTAAGCAATACATAGAGACTATTAGAGGCCTAACGCCTAAACACAATATATTTGTTGCTTCTGATAACAATGAATCTTTAATTAAACTAAAAAAGGAGTTTGGTAACAAAATAGCGTCTATTGATGACTGTATACGAGCAGACGCAGAAGATAGCTATGCTATATCGTTGTGGCTAGACGGTAATAACTTTAAGCAGTTGTGGATTGAAGCGTTCTTAGATATGCTACTGTTGTCGAAGTGTGGTACTATAGTTTGCCGGACTAGTAACTTATCAAACACTAGTATTTTGTATGCAGACGATGATGTTAATGTAATAAGACTACCTCCTTACCGGCCTGCCCCGCTCAATTTACAAAGACGTATGGCAAGCGTACGAGAGATACCTATTGATTGTTCAAATCTTACCTCAGAGTTTTGTGAGAAAATAGGAATAAAAAAAGAGGAATAAAATGAATACTGTTACAAAGTTTGAAAACGAGATTGCTTCATTTTTCGGCGCACCACACGCTGTAGCCGTAGACTGCTGTACTCATGGCCTTGAGCTGTGTCTGCGTTACACAAACGCCAAAGAAATAAAGCCACCTACACACACATACTTGTCCGTAGCTATGTTAGCTGATAAACTAAACATTAAAAGGACTTGGAGAGAGATATACTGGAAGGACTATTATTATCTAACAGATGATATAATAGACGCCGCAGTATTATGGGAAGCGGATTCTTATATCCCCGGAACATTCATGTGTATCAGTTTTCAATTCCAAAAGCATTTAAGCCTTGGGCGTGGAGGCATGGTACTGTGCGACGACCCCACAGAGGCTTTGATTTTAAAGAAGATGTCGTATGACGGCAGAGTACCAGAGGTGCCGTGGAGAGAGCAGAACATCTACACGGTAGGGTACCACTACTACATGACTCCGGAAACGGCAGATAGGGGTCTAGAAAAGCTACAAGAGGCAATTGATACCCCTCCAAGGAGTTGGGTACCTAACGACTGGCCAGACCTGAGAACCCTAGAGGTATTTAAGAATGGATAAAAAAGCCTTTATAACCGGCATCAGTGGTCAGGACGGTAGTTACCTGACGGAGCATCTTCATTCGCTAGGTTATGAGGTTCACGGCATAGTTCGCAGGAGCTCTGTTGCGGAAAACCAGCAGACACGGCTAACTGGCATGACTCCTCCTCCTACGGTTTACTATGGAGACTTGCTGGATCAGTCTAGCTTAGAAAGACTTTTAAGCGAAATACAACCTGACGAGATATACAACCTCGCAGCGCAATCACACGTTCGCATCAGTTTCGATATACCTCAGTTCACAGCGCAGACCAACGCTCTTGGTGTGCTTAACCTCCTAGAGGCTTATAAGCACACATGCCCCAACGCTAAGTTTTACCAAGCCAGCTCCTCTGAGATGTTTGGAAACTCTGTTGACAACGATGGCTTTCAAAGAGAAACCACGCCGATGACGCCTGTCAGCCCTTATGGCTGCGCTAAGCTCTACGGTTACTCTATTGTTAGGAATTACAGGAGGTCGTACGACCTACACGCGTGTAACGGTATTTTGTTTAACCATGAGTCTCCTAGGCGCGGAAGTAACTTTGTTACGAACAAAGTGATTAAGGCTGCTGTTGAAATCAAGTATGGGCTGAGAGAAGTGTTAGAAGTAGGGAACCTAGACTCATATAGGGACTGGGGACACTCTAAGGACTACGTTAAAGCCATGCACATGATACTTAACCATAGTGTACCCGACGACTTTGTAGTCAGTACCGGGGAAAGCCACAGTGTCCGTCAGATGATTAATGTAGTCTTTGATAAGTTAAATTTGGACTTTGATAAGCACGTTGTTGTTAACCCCAAGTACATCAGGCCAGAAGAGCTTAAATATCTAAAAGGGAACTCCACTAAGATAAGGCACACTCTAGGCTGGTATCCCGAGTACTCTTTTGAAGACTTGTTATATGAAATGATAGAGTTCTGGGAGAGTACGCTAACACGATGAAGACTATTTTCGAATTACGTGATTATCGGAAGTAAAAAGTAGTAAAGCTTGACTCAGTGCGTCTTTAGTGTTATACTCATAGTATGAAATACGAACAGAAACAGAATGGTCGTCATGGTTTCGCTTTAATTGGTGTTTTTGGATTCCTCGTTGCACTCACGTGTATTGCAGTGTGTTCTAACAACTTTTGTTACTGATATATTAACTCTCCTGATGGAGAAACTAAACAAACACGACTGTGAGATGCAAATATGCAGCTTCAAAGATATTAGGAGTATCTTTGAAGAATTCCATTATAGGAAGGGGCACATGGGGGGCGGAATCAGTCAGTGCTTTGCAATGCTTATTAACGGAGACGTCGTCGGAGGGGCTGTTTTAGGTAAACCGCGTCATGAAAAGACGTACAAAAACTGTATCGACATCAGGCGGTTGGCGTGCCTTGATGAAGCTCCCTTTAACAGCGAAAGCTGGTTTCTAGGGAAAATCATAAAGTGGCTAGTCGCTAATACAGACTACGACGCCGCGATGTCCTTCTCAGACCTGACACAGGGTCACATCGGCACAATATACAAAGCATCCAACTTCACAGAGATGGGAAGGTCCGCTCCACAGAGATATGTCATCTGGGAAGGCAAGAATTACCATATGCGCTCTCTGACCATAGACCGACCTTACTCCTACAGAATGAGAGAAGCCGTGAAGGACGGCTCAGCTGTTATTCATAGAGGAAAAGAGAAGATTATCTGGATGTATGATTTGAAGGCTCGTAGAGGTAGAAAGTCCAGACAAATCCCTATGGTATTGAACACATTACAATAAAGGTCCCCATTGGGACGCCATGGCTTCAGCGAGCCCTCGGGGGGTCTCAGAACGTATTTTAGCCCTTGCCTTCGTTTCTGGGGCTTTATGAATCTTATCCGATCTGCCTGCCACCACGTTTGTGGCCGTTAAATCGGGTAGGCCCTTCAGCCATAGTCCTGGCTTCTTTGTGTAGCCGTGTCCGAACCACCAAGGGTGCACGTATTGGCTTGGTTTTCTTATTTTACTTGAAATAATGCCAACTGGGTTCTCCAGGCATATTCTCTTTATTGGCGCATTTAGCAATTGTGATACAAATGAAAGTGCTTCCCTCTGCTCAGCCTTCTTGTCTTTAAACCACCTAGCGCCAGAAGAGCATAGGTGGGTACAGGGAGGGAAGCATATCATGATATCCCAGTTATGATTGGATAGGAGATTAAGGACGTTTCCTTGGAAGTGCGGGCCGGGACGGTCTGAGGGGAGGATGTCGCAACTTATTGCGTCGTGCCCTGCGGCGATGAAGGCGTCCCGGACCACGCCCGACACCTCGCAGCCTACGAGTACATTAGCCACTACCGTGATTTCACCCCGTAGTCTTTGATAACCCTCGCTACCACGTTATTCGACACGTTGTTGCGTTTAGCTACCTCCTTAGTTGACATCCCCGACATGTAGTCACTCACTATCTGGGGGTGCCGCGCCTCCGTGTTTCTATGGAGTTTATCGTGGGCCTTGGGGCTAATCCATACCAGGTTACTAACATCATTGTTAGTCTTGTCTTCGTCTAGGTGGTGTATGTGTTTTAACTTGTCTGGGTTGGGTATAAATGCCTCTGCTACGAGCCTGTGGACTAGTTTTGTAACGTGGTGTTTGCCCTTAACCTTAAGACTTACTTGACGATATCCTTTCTGGTTAAGGCTTCCCTTCAATTCTTCTGCCCTGCCTGTACGGCAATCAAAAACTCTTCCCAAGTTGGTGACCGAGTAGTGTGGAAAGCCTACTATAGCGCTAGTCTCTTCCGCTGTTATTATCATGTTACTTCTACTGTCATCCAGCACGAAGGAGTATCTCCCTTGGCTTGTGTCACTTATAAACTTCAAAAATCACTTAAATTTACCACGAGAGCCTGATTGGTCCTGCCTTGAACGCCCGTAGTGTTACTTTCATCTCTATAATCCTTCAATTTTCAACTCTTAGGGTATTCCTAATTGTTTACGCCGTGCTCCGTATCATGTAAAAAACTCCCCACAAACAAACCTAGCTGTAAAGTCACCACGAGAGCCTGAGCGGCCCCACTGACAGGCCGAAGGTGGTCTTTTTTGGCCATCTCCAATCAAAAGGAAACAGCTCAACCCTTATATTTATGCCCTCAAGCCACTCCCCCCAAGAACCAACTTCCTCAGCATCATACGGCTCTATGGCTGATTTTCTGTCTGGATTATCCCGGCATTGTTCCAGCAGGCCTATCACTTCATCAAGATACTCGGAATCAAAATCGAAACATAGCCCCGAGTTGCTATCATCATCGAATGGCTGCCAGATACATATCGATTCGCCATCATCACAGGCTATACGCTCCACGCGTAGGTGGCCGCCCACGAATATGCTCTCTGTCTCTATAATAGTAACCTTCTCCATTAGTTCAAATCTTCCAAGGTAACCGCGTACTTGATGAGTACGCTGTTAAATAGTTCTAAATCAATTTCCACACCCCTAAAGAGCAAGGACTATATACGCTTTAAGGCTAGTAGAAGTCCAGGTACTTCAGTACCGCAACAGCTTCCTCTAGCTCACTGGGCTCATTTGTATCAACAGAAAAGCGTATCTTCATTCTTCGCAGTCCTAAGTCCCTTCGCAGCTATATAGCAGGTTGCACAATACAAGTAGCCACCCTCATCTATGTCCGCCGAGTTATCCTTACACGAAAAGCACAATGCTCTCCCATACTCATCAACCCTTGTTCTCCTACGCATCATGTTACCTAATGCTCTTTCTTCATACAACTAGTACAGAGATGAGGGGCCACCTCGGGATGCGGCTCCGAGTCTTTTCTTACCACCTTACCACTAGCATCCCGTCTCGACTTCTTCTGCCGGGCAGCAGGACGCCCTTCCCACCCCCAATGAAACCCCTTCGCCTTGACCTTCTCCTCAATCGCTCGAATATGGGCAGCTGTTTTTGGATACCACAGCTCTATTTCTGACAGCTCTCCCTCCTTTGCAAAGGCGCCACACAAGCACTCCCCTGACATATGCAACAGGTCAACCACCTCGTTTCTCCTTAGCCCGGCCCACGTGATGTACTCGTTACAGTCCAGCTTAGACCAGTCGTGGATTGGATTCGTCCAAATACGGCACTTTCGACGTTTTTCCTGCTGGATAGGCTCAACATGCCTCATGCGTCTAGAGCTCTCTTGGCTCCGGCTTCCCCCCGCCAAGATAAGCCTCTCCGTTCTGAAGTCCTTGTTGTTCTTGGTGAAGTTATCAATACACTTATCCTTCAGCCTGCTATACATCATGTAGTGTAGCGGAGGACCAGGAAAGCCTCTTAGCGTAACCAGCTCTTCATAATGCTGTCCCAGCTCAGCCGCGAATATCTCTATCAAGGGCCAGCCATGCTGCTGGCAGGTCTCCCTGACGAATCTCCGGGTATCCTCAATGCCTATTCCCGTGTTAATATGTAGAACAGCCTTGAAGTTGGGGTGGCTGCTGGCTACATGAGTAGCACACAGGGAGTCGTGGCCACCGGAGAAGAGCGCATACACCTTCGTGGCGTTGTAGGTCTCCAAGGCACTATCAAGCAGTGCATGCGCCGCCTTGACCCTCTCCTCAAACACCTACACATGATACCACACCCAGGCACGCCAAGCAACATCAGTCGTACCTCGGCTCTGGGCCAAGCAGGTTACAGTAGGTGTCATTCTCCCAAACTAACCGATTCAAGGCTAACAGGCATACAGCCAAGTCCTCTCTTCCCTGCAGCAACCTAGACGCTTTTTCTGCGGCTTCATCAGGTACCGTGTGCATCCATCTCAGGGTAGCTGAGCACCCGAAACGTAATGCACACAAGCCCACTATGTTGTCTGTATTGACACGCTCATATTCCCGTAGACAGACATCGAGATTGCAGGTAGCCGAGGCGGGAGGGACTGCCCATAACAATAGCATAGTTAGTAGCATAGTTAGTGCGAGCCTACTTACCATAGCCCGCACAGTCCCCGATGCACGAGATGAGCCTTTCTAGTGGCCTGAATCTCTTTAGCACGCCACACGTAGCTGCCCGGAAGCCCTGAACGACATATACCGCCATCCATAGGGCCATGTAGTCTTTAGCCGTCATTAGCTACTTAGTATAGCGACCTCATCAAGACAAAGCCTAGTATACCGAGGCCTACTACCATCACTAGAGTTTCCATATGCCTATTATACCATATGCCTGTTTACCATATGCCTGTTTACCCTATGCCTGTTTACCATATGCCTTTGACATAAAAGTGGGGATGTGTGTGCTATTTGTAATAAAAATGATATGTGTGCTATTTTTTATAATATGGCGCGGGGGGCCTAATGGGGGCCTGCCCGCCTGGAAGCGGGTAAAAAAAAGCCCCCCACCCGGCGAGGGTGGGGGGCGTGGTGATCAATTCACCTAC
>Ga0114934_10002737_pt1 | contig 11219 bp, 6 predicted proteins | sample 4SBtaG_2_FD_99695 | JGI IMG/M metagenome (GOLD analysis project Ga0114934, IMG submission 99695) | Deep subsurface microbial communities from Kolumbo volcano to uncover new lineages of life (NeLLi) - 4SBTROV10_white metaG | ecosystem: Environmental > Aquatic > Marine > Volcanic ...
AAAATCAGGGCTTTCATATAAGGGGAGTTCTAATAATTACTTTCTTTCAAGAAATAAAGATAATGAAAAAGATGCAAGGCACAAATTTTTATTAATAGCTGTAGCTATTTAGAAAAATTTTAACGCAGTCAGATTGTTTATTATCTTTGTTCCCATGGGGTTTTCAGAATCTTTCATATCCTTCATCAAATTTATTTATAGTATCCCGATACGATTACATAAATTTTCTTTGCCTATTAAAAATTCTGAAAATCTTGATGCAAACTAATTATTAGAACTCCCCTTAAGTTAATTCATACCGGATAATTAACAACTGGTACAAACTTTTTTCTATGCTTTAGCTTTTGCTTTCTCAACAACTTCTTCAAGCATGGCTGTTGTCAAAGATTTAGGTCTTTCAATAGCATAACCTAAAGCTCTGTCCCAAGTGATATTAGCTAATACACCAATAGCACGACCAACACCAAACAATACCGTGTAGAAATCGTATTCTTTAAGTCCGTAGAACCATTGAATAACACCTGATTGTGCATCAACATTTGGCCATGGATTTTTAGCTTTTCCGTGTTCTCTTAATATATCAGGCACCACTTGATAAAGCATATCGACATATTTGAAAATTTTATCATTTGGTAAATGTTTAAGACAGAAATCGCGTTGTGATTGGTAACGGGGATCAGTTTTTCTCAATACGGCATGTCCGTAACCAGGAATAACTTGGCCGCTATTCAGTGTGTCCCAAACAAATTGTTTCATCATTTCCGGTGTTGGCTCTTTGCCATCTAATTTGTCCATAACACCTTGTAACCAACGCAAAACTTCTTGGTTAGCTAAACCATGTAATGGTCCTGCCAATGCATCCATTCCACCGGAAAGTGAATAGTAAGCATCTGATAAAGTAGAAGCTACTAAGTGTGTGGTGTGTGCTGAAGCATTTCCTGATTCGTGATCAGAATGCAAAATGAAATACATACGAGCCACATCGTCATAAGGCGGTTCAATTCCCATCATGTGAGCAAAGTTACCACCCATATCTAATGAATTGTCAGCAGGAATATGCTTGTCATCTTTGTATTTCAAACGATAGATATAGGCGGCAATAGAAGGTAATTTTGAAAGAATGTCTGTAGCATCTTCATACATGGAATCCCAAGCATCCATTTTATTAAATCCTTTTTCATAGAATTTTGCAAATTTACTTTCTTTTTGCATCACTAATATAGCAGTGGAGAACATAACCATAGGATGAGAGTCTTTCGGCATGGTTCTCAAAACATCAATAACATACTGAGGAACATCTCTTCTTTTTTTGAATTCCTCAACAACTTCTAAGGCTTCTTCCTTGGTTGGAACATCACCCGTTAAGAGTAAATACCAAAATCCTTCAACATAAGGATAATCTTTCCCATCCGGTTTTGGAAGTGCTTCCATTACTTCGGGAATGGTCATTCCACGAAAACGAATGCCCTCATAAGGATCCAAATAAGAAATGTCAGTTACTAAAGATTTGATACCACGAGCACCACCGATTGCCTGTTGAACCGTGATCTCTTGGACTTTCACATCGCCATGTTCTTTTAATAATTTAGTAGTCCGTGGACGATGTTCTTGGATTTTTTGAAACAATTTGTCTTTTAAAGCTGTCATATTTATTAATTTTAAATTTGTTTAAAAATAGAATGATTTATTAAAACAGAAAAATATTTTTTTATGTTTGAGAATTATGTTATACGAGTCAAAAACAGATTTAAACCAAAGTCCATTGAAATAAGGAAAAATACAAATTGCAAAATAATTATCTATGTATTGTTAAGGAATAAAACTTACAGAATAGACGAAGTTATTTTTGTTTTTTACAAGGCATAGAAACTGCGAATAGCCACAGTTTACCCTGTGAAATATATACAATGCAATTTCACTGGGTGAATTTAAAGTTTTTATAACGAAGTAAAAAGGACAAGCCTAAATGTAAAGATTATTTTTTAACAATGCCTTAGAGCCTACTCTTTTCCGGAATAGACGGTAAAATGTAAATACCCTTAAATGATATTTTTAGTCATTATATCCTAAAATTTCAAACATCTCACTAACAGATTGTTCTTCTCTGTAAACCGTATCAACAATGTTTCCTTGTTCATCTCTATCAATAATAACTTGTTTGGGCGAAGGGATTAAACAATGTTTTATGCCGCCATAACCACTTACCGCATCTTGATATGCGCCTGTATGGAAAAACCCTAAGTATAGCGGTTCTTTATCTTGTTTATCATATAAAGGTAATAATACCTCCTGATTTAAATCTTCCGAATTATAGTAATCAGAATGATCACAGCTAATACCGCCAATATTTACACGACCATATTCATTATGCCATTTATTAATAGGTAACAAAATGAATTTTTCTTGTATTGACCATGTGTCGGGGATTGTGTTCATAAGGCTGTTATCGATGATATACCATTTTTCATTATCGTTTTGTTGTTTTTGTTCTAAAACCCGAAAAATTATGGCGCCTGACTCGCCTACAGTATATTTGCCAAATTCGGTATAAATATCGGGTTCAGAAATATGGTTGTCGGCACAAGCATTTTTTATATTGGTTATAATTTCGTTAACCATGTATTCGTAATTATACTCAAACCCTAAATGGTTTCTAATGGGAAAACCGCCGCCAAGATTGAAGGCGTTCAAGTTTTTGCTTTCTTTTTTCAGCTCAACATATAATTTCAACGCTTTTTGAAATTCACCCCAATAATATGGCGTGTCTTTAATGCCCGAGTCAACAAAAAAATGCAACATTTTTAGTTCCATATTCTCATTGTCTTTTATGTTTTTTTTGAAAAAATCAATTATTTCAGAATGAGGTATTCCCAAACGGGATGTATAATATGCAGATTGTGCTTCTTCGTTGATAGCCATTCGAATACCAATTTTAATAATGTGATTGGTTTCTATTTTTGATAACCTAAAATACTCGTTGACACTGTCAAGCACAACAATGGAATTTTTAAACCCCATATTTTGCAGTTCTACAATTTTTTTTAGATAATCATCGGTTTTATAGCCGTTATGTATAATCTTTATCTCCTTTGTTATTTTCCCTTCTTCATAAAGAGACAAAATTAAATCAATATCAAATGATGAGGAAGTTTCTAAATCCACCTTATGCTTTAAAGCTTCATTTATTACATGATAAAAATGATTACACTTTGTACAATAACTAAAATAGTACTTTCCTTTGTAAGCATTATTCTTCATTGCACTCCTAAACAAATTGCGGGCTTTTTTAATTTGATCTCCAATTTTAGGTAAGTAAATCAACCGGAATGGTGTACCATGTTTATCTATTAGATGTTTTAATGAAACACCATGAAAGGTAAGATTCCCATTCTTTAAATCAAAACCATCTTGAGGGAAATAAAAGCTTTGTTCTATTAAATCAAAATATGTATTCTTCATGTGTTTAAAATTTTCCACTTTTCTTGACATTTATTTGCTTTTAATTTATTCATGTTTAACACATAATCAAACACAAAGCAACGACAATGTTAAGCACCGTTTATTTATCTAAATATCTTTTTAAATTAAAAAAGCAAAGTTATATTAAAGAACTGTACTAAAAAATATTGTATTACTAATTGTAAAATTATTTTGTTCATTTAAAAACGATTAATTTTTCCACATATATAAGATACTTTTTTTGTTTTTTACAAGGCATAGGAACTGTGGCTATTCGCAACTTTTAGGACTCGAAAACAAAAACAATAACGGCGTCAATTCTGTAAACTTTATTTCTTAACAAACACTTAGTCCCAATAATCTTTTTTTATATCAATTTTATTATACCTGCCAAAATATCTCCAAGTTGTCCCATCATAAAGACAGGAAAGTTTCAATCCAAGAAACTCTTAGAATAAATGCAATATATTATATTAAAAATAACCAACAATAAATTTAATATAACTAATTTTACAATTATTATACATTTGTAAATAAAATTCATATTATCAACCATGATTAATTTAAAAGTCAAATCTATCTTATTTGTCAATATATTTTTAATAATATTGATTTCTTGTAAAAATACGACAGAAAATATTGAGGTTATATCCAATAACATTAGAGCAAACAAAACATATTATTTAGATTACACTAGTGCAAAACTGGATGGTTTCATAATACCTTCCAAACATCTTGATTCTACTGATTATTTTAAATTTGAAATTAAAGCACCTAATTTAGAAGACGATACTTTATATTATAAAGTTTATTATCAAAATGAATCGTATAAATTTAAAGAAATTAATGAAAAAGGCGAATATAACCCATTAGCATCAGAAAATTTTTATGGAAGCTGGGCAGAAACCGATATTGGGTTTAAACAAGGATTAAAAAGTAATAACAAAATTACAATAAGCTTTAAAATTGTTGGAAACCCCAGAAATGAAAAAAGATATTTTGATAAAATTATTAATAAAACTTATGTTCCAACTTCATCAGAAATCAAAGAATTTGTTGATAAAATAAAATTAAATAAAAAATGGTTTAATAGCATTAAAGAAAAAGCATTAGCAAATAATTATTCTTTAGATAAACAATTAAAGGATGATGCTATTTGGAGTATTCAACATCAATCAATAAATCAGAGATGGAAACGAAATCCAAGGGTAGGAAAATACAGTTTATTAATTGTAGTAACTGATAAAACAGGCTTAAATTTAATCCCAGAATATATAAAGCATATTAATAAGAAAAAAGATGGAAATTTTATCGATCCCTATTTCTTTTATCTATACAAAAACAAAGATAATAAACATATCAAATTCTTAATTGTACCAGATTTCATCAAAGTCAAAGCCGCTCCCCCACTGGAAAATGGAATATATGTTGACAGCAGTAGATATTATTACAGTAACACTTCAAATTTCAATAATTATATTAATAATTCTGCAGAAAATTATAAAAAAGCTGCTTTTCAAACATATAAAGCTGCACAGGAAAATAAAGGCACAATCCGGAATTTGCCAATCTGTGTAGATTTTGAAAATGGAGATTATACAAAAAAAGGATATTTAAATAATATTAAAAAATTTGATAAAAAAAGAATAGTCGTTAATTTCTCTAATTCTTTGGCTCCAGGAGATCTTATCAGTTACGATTCTGTTAATCATGCAATCACATTGAAAAATCCCGGATGCGATAGCACGAACTATAAAAAAGAAAATGTAGGAATTTGTACCAGACATGGATTTACTTATGGTAAATATACAGTAAAAATAAAAATGCCAAAATTATTAACAAAAAGTAATGTCTGGACAGGTATTACGAATGCTATTTGGCTATTGGCTGAAAATTTTGAACCGTGGAATAATCGGAGAATATGCAATGGGGAAGGATATATGCCTTATTACGGTGCCCCTAAAGGCTCAAAAAGGATTCCTAAAATATCTTACTCAGAGATTGATTTTGAAATATTAAAAACTGCAGAGGTTTGGCCTTACACATCATATCCAGATAAAAAAACAAGAACAGATCCCTTAACAAATATTAATAAAGATATGATTTGTTGCACAAATTGGGATATGGCCTGTAAGAACCCTATAAAGTTTGACAGAGGCGTAAGAAGTATTTTCTATGGTAAAAATGAGTTCAAGTTACATCGTTGGTACTATGATTATAATGCACTCACCTCTAAATATCCTGAATATGATACATCAATGTTTGGTAATCAATATTATTATTTTCAAATTGAATGGAAACCAAAGGAAATCATATGGCGTGTAGGACCTGAAAAAGATAATTTACATATAGTTGGATACATGAATGATTCTGTCACATCTATTCCTAATAATCAAATGATTATGGTAATTACACAGGAATATCATTTTTCGAGATGGTGGCCTATGGCACCTTTTCAACAAGAAAATATTCCATTTCCTGCAAAAGATTTAGTAGGGAAATTATATAGTATTGAGATTGAATAGTATCTTTATTTTCTTTTCCATATATTATATTTCAATATAGAATAAATAGCTCTAAGCCCATCTTTTGCACTAATTTTCTTACCTTCATCATAAGTTCTCCCATAATATGAAATACCAACTTCATATATTTTTATCCCTTTTATCCTCGATATCTTAGCTGTTACTTCAGGTTCAAAGCCAAATCGTTTTTCTTTTAAATTTAATTGTTTTAAATATTCTGATTTGAACAATTTGTAACAAGTTTCCATATCTGTCAGATTCAGGTTGGTCAACATGTTAGATAATGTTGTCAATAATTTATTTCCTATACTGTGCCAAAAAAATAAGATTCTATGCGGGTTTCCCCCCATAAATCGTGAACCATATACCACATCGGCAAAACCATCTACAATTGGTTGTAGTAATAAATTATATTCACTTGGATTATATTCCGTATCAGCATCCTGAACTATAATGTAATCCCCTGTTGCCAATTCAATTCCTTTATGAATAGCTGCTCCTTTTCCCTGGTTTATTTCCTGATTATACAATTTTATTGTAATATCGTTGTGTTCATTAATATACTTTTCTACAATTGCTCTTGTTTTATCTTTAGATGCATCATTTACAATGACTATTTCTTTTGTAATTTCGTTAATTAATTTAATATTAATGACTTTATTTAAAATTGTTTCAATGAACTTTTCTTCATTATATGCCGGAATAATAATTGATAGTATTTGTGACATCATTCTATTTTTAAAAACAACAAAAATATACTTTATTAGAAATAAATTATATTTTTAAAAAGATTATTAATGTTATTGAATTCTAAGATTAAAATTATCAATATATACCTCTTTCTTTTCAGGACACCAAATATAAATATTTAAAACCGCATCTTTTGGAATATTAGCAGGATAGTAATTTTGACTAACTGATGTCCATCGCCCAACTTTCAATACTCTTTTAAATAACCGGATACTTCTCCACCATAAAGTAGAATCGTTCAATTGAAATGTGAGTACAATATGTGATTCTGAAATCACTTTAGGAAACTGTACATCGGAATTAACAATAATCTCGTGTATTGGATAATGGATATTTATTGCTTCCTTTTTAAAGATACCTGTAAATTCATGATTATTTGCTCTTAAAAGATTATTCTTTCCTGAATCATTATTTACTTGGAATATATTTTTGTTCGATTTATCATGTTCAAAATTATCTGACCACTGATATGACGGGATAGGAGGAAAAGGAATAATATTATTTTCATTGATATATTTTCTATATCGGTACCAATCCCAAATATCGCCTTCGAAACACTTTCCATAGGCATTATAAAATGCCACATTAAAATAGGTAAAAAACAGAAGAAAAAAAATGGATACCGTCTTAGTAATAAGATGTTTAGTATTAAGTGTAATATAAACGATATATGCCAATCCGATAGCAAGTAATGGTAAAAAATCCACAACCGGTCTTAACCCAAAGCTACACCCGAAAGTAGGAAACCACCACGCAGCGCACACATAAATCGTAAAAACAAAAACTATCGTCATCAAAAAAGCATTCTTCTTCCTTTTAATAAACATCAAAATTATTCCTAAAATAATAATAAAATACAGAGGATTATAAGGAAACAGACCATTATTGGTTGAAAACAAAACTTGTAAAATTTTAGGAGCATCCCAATATATAAATCCTTCTCCTTTGTACGAATAAAAGATATACGATCCGCTAATAAATTTCCAATAAATCATTTGTGGTAAAAAAACAAGTAGGAATGAAAAAAATAAAATAAGAATGTATTTTAATTTAAATAAATTAATGATCCTTCTTTTTAGAGCTTTAAAAGTCGTAATATCCAATAAAGGTATCGCAAGTCCAATAATAAAATCAGTTGGCCTGAGAAGTACAATAAAAGCATATAAAATACTTAAATATATCCAGTATTTTAAGGGCTTCTCTTCATTATCCAAAAATTGTTTCAGGTAATAAAGAAAAACACTTATTAAGGTAAATAAGTAAACATGAGACATAAAAGTGTCCGTTATCTCAAAATATAACAAATTAGTACCTACAGCAATAAGTAGTACTGTGATAAAAGAAGTTGTTTTACTAAAATACTTTTTCAGGAACAAAAATAAAAACAGAAGCCCAATTGAAACATAAAAAGCTGCTGTTATATCCGCCATTTTGAAATACAATGGACCAAAACCATCCGGTTGTAAATTAAAAATAAGTGAAAGAATATGAACAATAATAAAAAAAGGTAACGCTAAAAATGCTAAGCCATAAGTATATTTTGTATATAATTTATTATTTTCAAAATGAAATCCTTTTCCGGTTTTTTCATCTATATCTTTAGGATAATTTGTTTTGTAAAAACCGTCTATAAAAACTGCAGGCAAATAAATATAATACCCGGCTTTATCTGCCCAATATTCTGATTCATGACTAAATCTATCGTATTTATTATTATGGGCTATTGATAAAAATGAAAAAAGTATAAATGAAATTACCGGTAAAATAAACCTTGATTTAAATATTTTTTTTAAACAACTCATTATAAATGAATGCGTTTTTCAGGTAAAATTATTATTGTCGAATCATTTTTTATATATTCAGGTAATTTTTCATCATTAATAACGACAATTTTTTTATGATTATTCTTACAATATTTAATCAATTTTTTATTTAACTCATATGAATAGAGCCCTGAGTAAAACATCGCTTGTACTTCATGATTATGTGGGACATTAAACAATAAATAAGTTTTATCCATATTTTTCTTTAGTTGGCTATAAATCCATTTATAATAACATTTTTTCATTCTAATTTTTTCAACTATTGGTTTATAGTTTGTATGTTGATATTGTACTTCCTCAAAATTAAATATATAAATCGATATACCTAAAATTAAAATTGAAGAAAATATTTTATTATAAACTACTGATTTTCTTAAGTTTTGGTTAATTCTAAATATTTTAAAAAAATAATCAAATAGTGATGCTACAGCAATTAATAAAAATGGACTGACAATTGATGTAAAAGAAATCATTTTAGTTTGGGCAAATGAAAAAAACAAATAAACTATAAAAACATATGTAAATATCATTAATTTAAGCTCTTTGCTCTTTATCTTTTTAAATAAAACAAATAATGCAAGCAATACCAAAATGACATTGAATCCTAATGTTGCAGGCATATTCTCAAAATAATAAGACCATTTACCTGAATGTCCCTCAATTACTTCGGTAAAATGTCTAGAACTCAGTTTTAATTCATGTAAATAGTTATCGTGGAAATTTATAAAACAATAAATTTGCCATGGTAAGGCTACAGCAATTGATATTACAAAAGATAATAAAAACTCTAAATAATTAGATATTTTTTTTCTGTTGCTATTAATAAATAAAATCGATAATCCCCAACCGGAAAACACTAAGAATCCTAATAACCATTTAGTTAAAATAGCAAAACCTGAGAATACACCTATTAATATTAGCCAATATTTTCTTTTTGTGTTTTTATATTCCAATAATGCCCATATACTTGCAGTAATATAAAAAATAAAGGCGACATCATTATGATCTGTATGAAATACTCCCGATATTATTTCTAAAAAATAATTACCAGTAGTAAAAAATATTGCAGCATAAAAACCAACTCGTTGATTAACACTTAATTTTCCTATCCTATAAATTATATAAGTTAAGAATGTAAACATCAGAACATCGGGTAACCTCAGGGTAAATTCGCTTACACCAAATAACCTAAAACTCAATGCAATTTGCCACAAAAATAATGGTTGTTTATGTAACCATATTTCACTATTCATCCAATTTTGTGAAACCGGTAATAATTGATGAAAATATAATGATGGTCTTAATGGGTTCTCCATTAAATTTTTAGCAACCATTGCATGAAATTGCTCATCCCATAGATGTAAATAAGGATCAAATAGTGCGAAAAGGATGCGTAATATTAAACCGGAAAATATTAAAATTACTAATGCTTGTTTTGAACGATGAAAAAAATTAAAAATTAATACTGATATGAGTAATAAATATAATGTTAAAATTAAAATAACAACCTGTCTTTTAGTAAAATACGAATTAAATAAAAGATTTTTTCTTTTAATGATTTCAAATGATTGAGGAACATCACTTGCAATAATTTGATTTACGTTATTAACAAAAAGAAATTTTTTATTATATGTTTTTATATTATATACATTGTCGCTTACTTTAATTAATTTAAACTTTGAGCTATTTTCTAATGAACTTGAAGATGCTGAAATAAAACCATTTAAATCAGCTCTCAAATAGTTGTTTTTATAATTTTGAATAGTAACATAATTATTAAACTTGTAGGTAATAATAAAATTTTCCCAAGTTGATGCTTTTTTTCTATCTGCAAATAATAAATCTCTTTTATCTGAGTCTGATGAAACATATTTATTATTGCTCACCGAATAAAAAGAAATGACATCCTTATTATTAGTAACATACATTATTATAAGAAATATAGCTAATAATGTAAATGAAACTATGTAAAACTTTTTTGTTTTAATCATTTTAAATTTTATACAAAGTAATTGTATTTTTTAAATAAAATTTATCGTTGTATTTAAAAATAGTTTTAAATAACAATAATTGAAAAAATAATTTAAGAACATAAATATTTTTTGTACAAATTTAATGTTTTTTTAATGTACTGAATTTATGTCTGATGAAATACCCTATAATGAATATTGAAAATTTCGTAAATTGTGAAAAAGTCATAAAATCATAGTATCTCAACACAACAAAAAATAACAATCATAGATAATAAAAAAGTTTTCTTTTCTTTGTAACTTCTTATTTGATTACTCGTTTTTTCAATATACTAGTAAAAGATATAAAGCGAATGTTTTTGATTTAACATATCACTAAGTGTGAAGAAAAAAACCTGCTTATGCAGGGCTTTTACAATGATTGAGCCGGGATTCGAACCCGGGACCCTTCCGTCATAAGTCGGAATGCTGTACTCAGATTTCATGATACAGCAGGGAAATTAAGTGACACCCATTTTTTACACCTATAATTACACCAAATTGATAACCAATTTATTAGTCCCGTAGGGAACAATTCTGATAAATAACAAATAGTCATGTTTTTTTTGCAAATTTAAGGTGTCATTTTCATTTTCCTATTTATTTTTTCAACAACTCTGTAACTCGCTGTAAATCTAATTGTTAAAAATCAT
>Ga0114934_10002738_pt1 | contig 11215 bp, 8 predicted proteins | sample 4SBtaG_2_FD_99695 | JGI IMG/M metagenome (GOLD analysis project Ga0114934, IMG submission 99695) | Deep subsurface microbial communities from Kolumbo volcano to uncover new lineages of life (NeLLi) - 4SBTROV10_white metaG | ecosystem: Environmental > Aquatic > Marine > Volcanic ...
AAGCGAAGAGATATTGTGTTATACTTATTCATTTATTTTACCTATAAGGATTATATGAAATCATAAATTTAATCTGATTTTTCAGTTATTTTACAAAAATAATTAAAATATATATGTGAAATATTATAATTTTAAATGAGTTTAAGTATCTATTTAGAACCATTATTCATTATTGATATGTAGTTCACAACCAAATAACAAAATATTAGTATAAATAAAAATAGTTTAAAATAAAATAATTAAGGGTTGAGATATATGTGTACAATTAAAAGTTTATCTAACATTGAACCAGTAACACTCAAAAATGAAACAATATTTCCAACTAATCCAATACACACTCAACTTGTAAGTATACATGATCAATTATATATTTATTTGGATGTGATAGGTAAAAAGGGTTGGTTTTTATTAACTGATTTACAAAATAATGAATATATTAGAAAAAATAATTATAAATTAGTGATAGATTTCGATATAGATGACATTTCATTGAAATTATTTGAAGAAGATAAATATATACCGGAATATTCTGTTACTATTATTGATAACAGGGTATATATTACATTTGATAATATTTATGAAACTCATTGTTCAATGACAAATGTTAATATATATGATTATGTCGATAAACAACTATCTGTATTATTATCTCCTTTTAAAGGTAGATACAATAGGAAAATTATTTGTGATGAATCAAATCACCAAGTCATTGAAGCTAATCAATCTAATATTTCTGTTTATGATTCTGATCAAATTTTTTTTGGTAAAATGGATATTGATGTTTTAGGCACATTAATAGCACATGCTGACATAAATGTGTTAAAAAATGATGAAAAATTTCATATATTTCATAGTGGTAATGATGGATGTAAAAGTGGATTAAATGCTAGTCATTTAAATGGGATATTATCGAATAATATAGTTGATCCAAATCATGAACATAAAGAATATTTGAGATTGAGTCATAATACATACTCTAATAGTCATTTGAATATAAGAGATATGATTAACAAAAATAAAAAATTTTTAGAAAAACCAACAATAATTGGTTTTGAAAGAAATAAAATGTGTGAAACAGTATCTATTCAGGATGTTCAATCAGCAGGTAGTTCATCAGGTTCAGGTAGTCCATCATGAGCTACATGGCACCAATAGCATTAGATATGAAATATATAAATAAAATTAATATTCAATCTAAATTAATTTCAACAAGATTTACTACAAAATTATTTGATGGTGTATATACTCATTCTGAATGGCAAATATCTAAAGATAAAGATTTTAATACTTTTATAACTAAAATATCAAAAGTATCAGATAGTTTGAGTTTTGATGAGAATGAATTTGAAAGCGGTGCTTATTTTGCTAGAGTTAAACATTGTAGTAATGAAATTTCATCCGAATGGAGTGATATATATAGTTTTGAAATAATTGCCAAACATATTCATAATCCTGTAATAATGGAATGTACCTTTATTGGTAAAAAATTATTTGTTTCTTTAGATGATTTTAAAATTGATATAGGTTTAAACGAAATACATAAATATACAATTTTCTATTTGTATGATATTTTAAATAGAGAAATATTCAAAGAAATTGTTACTTCACCTGATAAATTATTAGAAACGGAAATATCGTTTGATTTTAAACAGAATACAACTTACTATTTAGGAGTTCAATTTGGTGGAATCAAATATAAAAGTGATATTACAAAATATAAGTTTTATAGTCCAGAATTAATACCAATTTCAATATCAAAAGGTGTAATGCATGGTGATGCAGTTGGTACTAATGGTGATTATCTTGCAAAATATGTATTTGATCATGCACCAATTGCTGTAGTTGAAATTTATAAAAACCAACAATTAAGTTTAAATAAAGTATTTGAGATAGAAATAATCGGTGCCGATGGTAAAGAATTTTCATCATTTGTTTCAAATATAGTAATAACTGATGATTTGGATATTATTATAACTGAAAATCCATTAGATAGAATTTTTTATCAACATTATCTTCAGAAACCAAATGATATATCTGGTTTTACTCAAGAGTATTCAGCCAAAGTATATATATACAAAAAAGTAGATGGGAAAGATAAATGGGAATATAATAGTTCAATAAAACAACCAAAAAATACTGGATTTAATATGACTTTTGGTGTTGCCAGAGATGCAATTTCTGTAACTGAAAATGGTAACAGAATTGCGATTATGTCTACATATTTGAGTGATAATTTATATAAAGGATTAGATGAACCATTTCAAGATGGTGATTTAAAAAAAACAATTTATATTTTTGAAAAAAATGATAATGATGATTGGGAACCTGTATTTGAAACATATATAACTTTACCAAAACCATATTCTGTGAGTTTTTTTTCAATACTTGAAAGAGCAATATTTTATCCTATCCTGAGGTTGAAATTTTCTAAAGATGGAACTAGTCTTATATGTGTAACATCAAACTATAATTTTAAATATTTTGATAAACCAATATTCAAGAATAATTTACTGGTGTTTAAAAAAAGAACTAATGGTATATGGACTGAAGATTTAATAGTTAATCAATTAAATAATCCAACTGCAATTTTTGGTAATAATAGTAAAAATTGGGGAGATTTTAATTTTGATGATTATGATTATGATGACAATAATTGGGATAATGCAAAATGGAATTATGCAGACTATGATATTAAAGATTTTTACAAACAAGTACCAATTGAATACATTAGAACTTCGATAGGAGATGGATTTTCAATATCGGATGATGGTTTAGTAGTTGTTTATAGTATAAACCAATTAGATTTTAATATATCAAAAATTATAGTTAAAACCTTTGATGGCATTGTATGGTTGACTAAAGTAATTGATGAAATTATGGATTCATTTGTAGTTAGCTTGACAATTAATGATAATTATATAATGGTGTTTATATATCACCCAAAGAATGGAAAGTATTCAATTAGATATTATAAACAAAGAGATGGTTTGAAGGATGTGTATGATCTAGTATATGAAAATAGTATTCATCCAGCAATACAGCACTTTGATAAAGAAAACTGTTATTTTCATAACAAACGATTGATACTTAAATCATCTGACAACTTTGAAATATTTGAATAAAAATAAGGGGAAAGTTTATGGCTATAATATATTCGATACATGAAAATGATGAGTATATAAGATATGATACAATAATATTACCAATATCTTTAAATAAAAAGGAAAAAGTATTAAATATTCATGGTGTACCATATAAATCACTAGGAAAAAATTGGATACCGTTAATTGAAAAAGATTCTATTAGAGAAATACCAATTAAAAATAGAAATAGTATTAATATTAATACATATAATTTATTTGGTACATATAGAGATATTCAAGTGATGGTATATTTGGACAATGGTAATATGTATGAAAAAAGATTTAATGTACATATAACTGATTATTCGATGGATGTTAATTTTGATGAAGAAATAAATGGTATAATTGTGCTTGTAAGAAATATATCTTATAATCTTAATATTAAAAATGTTTATTTTGATTTTGAAAAAAGATTTGATAAAACAAATTTTACTGGAGCTTCAGAATCAACCATAATGATTAAAAATGATTATATTCATGTAGATATTTTGAAGTCATTAATTGTTTTCAAAAAAGATTTGGAAATTGAAGGTGATATAGATATTACTGAAGATATTTTGATAAAAAGACATAAAAGTAAAACATTTAATACTCATGGTGAAAATAAAATATTTTATTATCCAGTATTTAATGTTTTGAATGATTATCCAGTTAATGATGTTTATGCATCAAAATTATGTGGTCATGATATTACGTCATTTGCATTATTAGGACATAAACATCCAAATTATATGAATAGGGAGCATGATTATGATTTAGAAGCACATCCTTATTTACATAAACTTATGAATGATATGACATTTATAAAAGCACCAAAAATTATTAAAGATAATACACTTATCACGTTAAAACCATATGAAACTGTAAAACCCTTTATTGGTAAACATACGCATACAAATTGGCTAGTTTCCAGAGATAAAATGTGTCTTGATAAAATTTTGGATTTTGAAATTTCTGAAAATATATCAAAGAGTAAACCTATACTAACTTATAAAACAACTATTGATGATATATTTGAAAAAGTTTATGATGGTTATAATCAAGATTATGATGAAATAGGTTCGGCTTTTGCAATAGATAAAAAATATTTTGTTATTTATGCTAAAAAACAAGACGACACAAAACCATCATTACATATATATTCAAGGAAAACAAATAAACTTATACTTGAAAAGTCAGTATATTGTGAATTGAATAATGTTGAAACAATTTATGATTTATCTATTGCTATCAAAGATAATATAGTAGTTGTTGGAATAGCAAATTCAAATAATTTATTCGTTTATAATATCGAAAATGATATGTATAATTGTATTAAGCTTGAAAATTCTTCAATGGATAAAGGAATTTCTTTGCATATGACAAAAGATTTCTTATATGTGGGAAATTCATCTATGAATTATACTTTTTATAATGATCATGATAATGAATTAATTGATGCCGGTGGGATTTTAAAATTCCACATTTCGAGATTATTTTCGTATAACCCACCGAGGAAATTAATACTCCCATGCGATATTAATAATGGGACAATGTTTGGTCATAGTGTATCTGCTAATAATACACATTTTGCAGTAGGAGCACCTGGGGTTATAACTAATAATGTTAAAGGAGGAGCTGTTTATTTGATCGATAAGAACAATGAGAATAATGAAACTAAAATTGTCTCATCAAGTCTTAATGATAATGATAAATTTGGTTATAAGATTATTCTTACCGATAACGTTTTGGTAGTATCTGCTCCAAATAAAGATAATGGTACACTTTTTGTATATAATATATTTGGTGGTGAGGAAAGAGTTATTAAGGCACCATCTGGTTCAGAAAAATTTGGTAATGTATTTACAGTTACAGAAAATAATATATTAGTTGGAGATGAAAAAAACTCTACAATTTATGTTTATGATATTGAAACATTAAAATTTAGTAAACTTGCATCTCCGGCTTTAGGACTAGGTGAAAATATATCTTTAATAGGCTTTGGTCTCGCTTCATTTGAGAATAGTTTATTAGTTTCATCAATAATTGAAAATCCAAATAACGAGTCTAAAATACACATTTTTTTATATGAGGATACTGTTTTAAAACCTAATGCTCTTGATACTATTAATGAATTAGATTTAAGTCATTATTTACAAACTACTGATAATGTTTATTTATCTGTTTCTGTCAATAGTAATGGATTTAGTTCACCCATGATAACTGAAAAGCTTGAAATTTCACCATTTATAGTACCACCAGTTTTAGATATAGACAAAGATTACAATAATGTATTAAATAATGCTACTATTTATAGTAGTGAGTATAAGGCTGTTGGTATGGATGAACCTCATTTACAAACAAAATGGATTATTACGACTTTGAAAAATGATACTGTATGGAAATGTTTGGTGGATGTTGATAAAACATATAATGGAGAAATTAGCATACCCTCCGGAATATTAGATGAACTAACGGAATATTATATAGAGTGTATTTATTATTCTAAAAATTATAGCAACTCCACAAAAATAAAAGTAAAAACTGCTATGTTTTTGCCAATACATCTAACTCAAAAAATATCATTGCCATTTTTTGTGATGGGAATGGTTGGTAAAATGGGGAGTATTCAAATATCTGATGATAGTAATGTTATAATTGTTCAAAGTTTTATGGCTGGATTGCATTCAAATGATCAAAGTACAGTATATGGTGAAGTAGCTATTTATAGGAGAATTAAATCACAATATATATTAGAAAAACAAATAAAAGGAGTACAAGCTACTAGTTCTAATAATTCGCAATCATCACTAGATTCATATGATGGAGTAATTGGATATATTGGGTGTTTATCTAATGATGGATCCCATTTTATAACTGGTACATATACTAAGTTTTTAGTTTATAAATATGAGAATAGTGATTGGGTATTGAAACAAACAATAGAAAGAAATCTTGGTGGTTTTCCAAGAAATGAAGTTATGAATATCAATTGTAAAATATCTTATAATGGTGATAAAATAGTATTAGTTGAAGTTTATAATGATAGAACTAGAAATTCTTTGATAAGAGTATTTGATAAAGTCGATAATATTTATATTGAAACATTTTCAGATTTACATCCGCAAGCCGGTTTTGTATCTAGTATGTCACCAAATGGGGAATATATTGCAATTCATTCACAAGGACCTGAGAATGAACAAATATTTTATATAAAAAATGGTAATACTTATGATAAAGTTTTAAATACTACAACTCCTTTGACTTATTCATCTAAAATTTTTAATGATGGGGAATTTTTCGATGGTGAAAAAGCAAATGAAATTATAATTATGAGTAAAAAAGGTTCAAATTGGCAAGAAAAAGATAGAATAGTTTTTGGTGATTTATATAGTGAATTTGGTAGAAATGAGTTATTTTCTACAGATGTTTCTCAGAAAAAAAGATTAATTCTAACAAATACTATGATTATGACGGGTGATAATTATCAATTTAGATTTATAAACAGTTTATTTAGTGATAACACTGGTTCATGGGATGAAATAGCGAGAGATTTCTTTAATCCAGATGAAATGTGTTGGGTTGGATTGGTATCGGCTATTAGTGGTGATGGAACTACTATTGTCATGACGTCACAAGATAAAGATACATTTGGTATGAATACATTATCTGATAACCCACCAAAAACAAATTTATTAATATTTAAATAAAAGGAGTTATTTTTGAAATATAATAAAAAACTAAAAGTTGATGGTATAATAACTGCTAAAAATATAGAAATTATTAAGAAAAATTCACTGACATCTGTTGAACCTTGGGGTGAATTGAATCAAGGTTCTGATACTGATTTGGATGCCGCAACGTTGAATGGTAAAAGACCAGAAAATTTCGCAAAAAAAGTCCATACTCATAATTATCTAGAAACTACCCATAATTATGATAAAAGTGCACACCCAGATATTATAAAACTTATTGAAGAAACTGAAAATATTCTTGGTAAACCATCTATTATTAAACCACAACCAAATTCAATATACGCTGGAGAAATAATAGGTACTGATATAGAATATTTAACAGAAAAATATAACGGTGCACATTTATCTACAACATGGGAAATTTCACTAAATGATAAATTTACCTCACTAATATATTCAAGTTATAACGATACATGTAATATCACTAAACTAATGATGGGTGACTATATAAAACCAAATACCATTTATTATATCAGAATAAAATATCAAACAGAATATTTTGAAACTCCATGGTCTGATATAGTAAAATTTAAATCTCAAGAAAAAATAGTATATGCACCAACGATAACATTTTCTGATAATTTTGATTGTAGTGATGTCAAATCAGATGACACATATGATTTAAACCTTGACTTTAAATATCAAGGAGCAGATATTACATATCTTAAAACTATTATTAATATACGAAAAGATGGGATAGTTTCTAGTAAGAGTATTAATGTTTTATCTGATAATTATGTTGAAAAATTACCTGATATTTTTAATTTTTATAAAGAAATTGAAATTTCTATTTATCACATTACAAACATTGGTAATGGCTTAGAATTATATATGAAATTCAAAAAAAAATTAAAAGGTGAAAAAATAGAATACAAAAGTGGGTATATAAGCTCTTCTACGGATTATTTTTCAATTGATCCTGAAGCTAAATCACTTATTAAATCTAATTCGAATTGGAGTTCTGGAACAGGAAAAGTATATTTGGATTTAGAAAGAAGTGAATGTGGTTTTAATTATCATAGATGGGGTAGTGGTTATTCTTGGATTACATCACCAAATTCAGGGAATTGGTATAGTTTTGGAAAAAGAACTAAAATTACAAATGATTGCAACACTTTATATATCAGTGAACCAAATACTCACAAAGATCTTGGTAGAAGAGGTGCTGTTTTTTGGCAAGTTGGAAGGATTTTAACATATACAATAAATAGAAATCATTATGTTAGATATTTGAATGAATTTTCATTACCTAATAGTATTTCATATTCTCAGCTTGGTAATAGGTTTCTGGATATCTCAGATAACAATAAATATATGTGTACATCGGTTCAAAAATATATTGATAAATTTGGGAATATACAAAACTCAAATGCGGTAGCGATGGCAAAAAGAGATAGGATTGATTCACAATGGCAGTTTGATACTTTTATTGAAAATAGTGATTTGGCTAAATTTTATGGAAATACACTATATGTATCTAAAAATACTAATGATACTGAAAAATCATTAAATATTTATGAATATGTTGATGATAAATTGGATTTGATGGAAACTGTTAAAACTAGATTTTTGGAATCTAGAAATTTTGCTAAAAGTTTTGACACAAACAATATGTATTTAGTTGTAGGAGCACCAGATGATTATAAATTTAATTCTGGATTGGTTTATATATATGAGAGAAAAGATAATATGTGGAAAATATTCAAGAAATTATATCCACCAAATGAGATGTATATTAAATATGGATATAATGTATGTATAAGTGATGACTCAACTGTTTTTTTAACATCAGATATTTATAATAAACCATCTGAAATTTTAATTTACAGTTATAATGACGATTTAAAAGACTGGAAGGTTTCAAATAAAATTGAAAACGAAACAGAGTTAATTGAAGATGCGGAAATTTTTATTTCTAAAGATAAATCTACTTTGGTGACAAGAGTAAATTCTAATCAAAAAATAATTCAATATTGTTTAACAAACAAAAAAACTAAAATTGAAAAATAAAGAGGAAAAATAATGGGTATATCAGATTTATATGCCATAGTAGATGGCGGTGAAGTATTAGAATTTGGATTAACACAAGAACAAACACAACATAGAGTTGGAATAAAGAAGAAATTAGTCAAATATAAAAGAACTGTTTCACAAAAATTTATAAAAGAAATAGAAATATGCAGTGAAATTCCGCCTGTGCCTGATGATGATGGAACATGGTATCAACAATGGTCCATTGAAAAATTAAGTATTGCAGAGGCAAAAAATAACATTATCGAATATTATAAAAAATCAACTTATGATGAAATAATTTCTAATTATCCTGAAGTTAAACAGAGAAGTGATATGGTTGATATAGAATATTCAAAATTAGAGTTGATGATTGAAAATAATAAATATACTTCAGATATTATTAAAAAAACAGCTTTAAATAAAAGTATTGAGTTTGATAATGATAAAACTACTTTAGATTCATTAGTTGATGAGTTTCCTGAAACGGAAAGAGAAAATTGGAAACAAATCATTAAAGCATATATAAGAGTATCATGGCTTATTTCTTGTAAATCACTATATAATAAAAAAATACAGAATATTAAAAAAATTGATGATTATAATAAACTTAAAAGTAATTTCATTGACATAGATTATCCATCATTCCCTTTTGAAAATGATTTACAAACATATTTGAAAAAAATATCAAAATTAAAACAATTTGGTATATTTTAGAAAAAATTAAAGACTGAATTATTTTACTAAACCTATCCGGAAAACCTCATCTTCATTTAGGGTGTGAGATAGTTCATATAAATAAATTATTTTGAGTCCTTTTTCTATCATTTGTAGTCCTTAATTAAGTTTAATCCAATAGTATTTATAATTATACAATTGGAATAAAATACTTATTGACAATAAACATATAAACACAATTAATGAAATATCTAAATCTGAACTGAGTATATCTACAAGTATCACTATACAATACCCAGCAATCCCAGCAATAGCCATTGACATCCTCTCAATATATTGCATATCTTTAAAAATATTTGTTTGATATGTATCCATTAGGTATGCATCATAATTAATCCCAAATACTGATAATATAATACCATAAATAATCATAAGAGTTGCTTCTGTATAAAGAAATACTAATGGACTATAAAAATATATAGGAATAGAAAATAAATATAAAAAATCCAAAATTATTAACCGCTTATATAACTCCTTCAATGCTATATCTTTAAATAGGGGAATTAAAAATGTACTTATCTTATGCAAAATTAAATATGAAGATATAATACTAGTTGTCCATAATAAACCCTGCAACTTAGTTATAATTGGTAACATTAAAGCCCAACCCAAGCTATTTATAAAGATTACAAGTAATTGTGTCTTTATAAATGAATCAAACTTTTTGTAAGAAGTATATAAAGCTTTCATTTAGTTCACCACAAAAGGATTACTAAAATTAAAATTTTCCCAAGCACCTGTTTGGATAAACCACAAAATATCTCCTACAAATACACCTATTAAAAACCATATACCCATAATATAAGGTAAAATAGCACCTATCTCCATACTTCTAACATATGGTGATTCCATTATCATATAGAATAGAAAAACAGCTGCTAATTGCCAAGGCCATTCTAATTGTGTACCAAATATAACACCACCTACAAAACATATAAATAAAACTACCGGCATATTATCTCCTTAATAATGTAATCCATTTTCAAGCGCATCATAGTATAATTCACCATAATCAACTTTATCAACTTTATCTCTGAATTTATTAGTAAAATTAATAACCTCATTGTCCAATTGCTTTAAAATTTTAGTATCCATATATAATGGTATCTTTTTATTTTCTAAATTGGTATTGTTTTCAACTCTTAAAAAGTGCATTTGTTTTTCAAAGAAATCTACTATCATATTAAAACTATAATCCAAAGTACCATGCTTAATTCTATCGAGTAATTCTAAATCACTATAATTGAACTTAGAGTATGTTTTGGTGTTGATTAAGTCCATTGTAAACGAACCTTTAATAAGCATATTTGCAAAGATTATACCTCTAACAAAATGTGATAGTTTTTTATTAGTTTCAGAGGTATGATTTCTCATATTGGATGTATCTTTTTTCCAATACTTTAAATCTCTTTTTGCGAGCCCTAAGTAAGATTTAATAATATTGTAATTGATAAAATGATTTCTAAAAGAATATAACCATTGTAAATCAGTTTGTATTAACCCATCTGAAAATAGTACTTCAAAATTGATTGTTGCATCACCTGTTAGGGCATTTCTTATAAATGTTTGTAGGTTTGTAAAGTTATAATC
>Ga0114934_10002740_pt1 | contig 11214 bp, 11 predicted proteins | sample 4SBtaG_2_FD_99695 | JGI IMG/M metagenome (GOLD analysis project Ga0114934, IMG submission 99695) | Deep subsurface microbial communities from Kolumbo volcano to uncover new lineages of life (NeLLi) - 4SBTROV10_white metaG | ecosystem: Environmental > Aquatic > Marine > Volcanic ...
CCCAATAGTAGTAGTTCCTACTTCTTTTAATTCGGTTACCACTGATGAATTTGCAAAAATCGGTGTGAATGTAGTAATATATGCAAATCATATGCTAAGAGCTGCATATCCAGGAATGATGAAAGTTGCAAAGTCTATATTGAAACACAAAAGAACACTCGAAGCTGAACCAGATTGCATGAAAATAAACGATATATTAGAGCTTATACCAGGGACAAAATAATGGCGATAGATACAAAAAACTTTATCAATAGACTAGTTGAAGAAAACTTTACTCATCTTTGTGTCGTTCCTTGTAGTTTTGCTAAGTATGTAATCAATGAAGCAATAAACAATCCAAATATTGAGTATGTTCCAAATGCTAGTGAAGCAGTAGCTTGTAGTATCGCAGCTGGACTTAAAATGGCAGGTAAAAAGCCAGTCGTAATAGTTCAATCAAGTGGTGTAACCAATATGGGAAGTTGCATCACAAGTTTACTCAAACCTTATAGAGTAACATTTCCAATTCTTTCAAGTTGGAGAACATATAAAGATGGAGATAGTGAAATACAACATCAACATTTAGCAACAGAGCTTCCAAAACTTATAGAAGCTTACGGGTATGAAAATGTTATTTTAGATAATAAAAATCTTGATAATGTAATAAAGCAAATTGAACTTTGTGATACTACGCATACTATTGGAGTTATTAAAAAGGATAGTTTCACAAAAGTAGAATTAGATGATATTCATAAATTAGATCTTTCAAATTACACGCAACGAAGTGAATTTTTGATAAACCTCAATGAAAAGTTTAAAAAAAGAGATACTCTTTTTATAGGAACAACTGGAAATACAGCTCGTGAAATGTATAGCTTTATGAAAGATACAAATAACTTTTATATGGCAGGGAATATGGGTGGAGCTTTGAGTCTTGGAGTTGGAGCTGCAAAAGCGGGTAAAAAAGTGATAGTTTGTGGTGGAGATGCAGAGTTTGTGATGCACATGGGAGGTTTGACAACAGCTGGTAGATATAAAGATGAGATAGATTTAACCTATATCCTTTTTGATAATGAATCAAACAAATCAACAGGTGGACAAAATACATATCAAAGTCATGTAGATTATATTGCTATCGCCAAAGCTTCAGGGCTTGATGTGATAAAAAACACCCTAACAACATTGGATGATTTTTCAACTTATATCGATAAGCTAAACAACATTAAGGGGCTAAAGTTTTTACATGTGAAATGTGGAACAGATGAAGAAACTCCACGACCACCAATAGAAGTAGTAAAAGTAAGTAAATTTAGTTAAAGGCTTGATAATGGATAAATGGAAAGAGATTTGGAACAAAAAAGAAAGAGCTAATAAAATAGTTCTTGAGACTTTGATTAAAGCAGATGGCTTTGATAGCGGAGCAGGAAGTTTTTGTGTGGATGAGTGGATTGAATATACACAACAATTTTTTAATAAACTTAATATAGAAGAAAATCAATCAGTATTTGATGTAGGATGTGGGAGTGGTGCTTTTGTATTTCCACTTTATTTAAAAAATAACAAAGTGGGGGGGGCAGATTACTCCATGGTACTTATTGATTTAGCAAATACAATTATGAAAAATTCTCACTTTGAAGTAAATGAAGCTACAAAAATTGATACGAATAAAAAATTTGACCATGTTATTAGTCACAGCGTTTTTCATTATTTTAAAGACTTAGACTATGCGAAAACTGTCATTGAAAAAATGTTAGATAAAGCTAATAAAAAGATAGGAATATTTGATATAAACGATAAAGCTAAGGAAGAAAAATATCATAAAATTAGAATGGAAGGTATATCAAAAGAAGAATATAAAAAAAATATACAGGACTTGAGCATATGTTTTATGATAAAGATTGGTTTTTATCTTTAGGCAAAGAATTGGGTTTGAAAGTTGATATATATAATCAATCGTATGAAAAATATGGTAATTCAAGCTTAAGATTTAATGTAATTATGGAAAAGTAAATGACTAAAACAGCGGTGATACTAGCAGCAGGTTTGGGAAGCAGACTCAAAAAAAAGACAAAACTAAAACCAAAAGGTTTTTTGGAAATTGAAGGTGTTTCGCTTATCCAAAGAAGTGTAGATAATTTATTAGCTTGCGATATTGAAAAGATATACATAGGCACTGGATATTTAAGTGAAGTGTATGAAGAGTTTGCATTGGACTATCCTCAAATAGAAACCATCAAAAGCGATAAATACGAAAAAACTAGCAGTATGTACACTCTTTATAATATGAGAGATAAACTAAAAGATGGCTTTTTACTTTTGGAATCTGATTTACTTTATGAGATAAATGCCTTAGATTATCTTCTTAAAGATAAGACAGAAGATATCATCTTAGCAAGTGGTAAGACAAACTCAAATGATGAAGTATATATAGATGCAGACAAAAGTTGCAATCTTGTAGCGATGTCAAAGAAAAAAGAGGAATTAAATTTCATCTATGGTGAACTTGTAGGAGTATCTAAAATCTCACAAGATAGATACAAGATGATGTGTGATGCTTTTAAAAATCAAGACAATCCAAAAATAGATTATGAATACATTATGGCACGCATATCAAAAACCAAACCATTCTTTGTAAAAAAGATAGAAAATCTTATATGGTGTGAGATAGATGATGAAAATCATCTTGAAAGAGCAATTACAAAAATACTTCCAAATATAAAGGCAAAAAAGATGAACATAAAAAGAAATATATTGCTAAATCCAGGACCAGCGACCACAACTGATACTGTAAAAATGGCTCAAGTGGTACCAGACATCTGCCCAAGAGAAAAAGAGTTTGGTGATCTTATGGAGTATGTATCAACTGAACTTACATCTATAGTAGCTGATGCTGATGATTATACTACGATACTTTTTGGTGGAAGTGGTACAGCAGTGGTTGAGTCCATACTTACTTCTGTAGTACCTCATGATAAAAGTGTATTGATTGTAAATAATGGAGCTTATGGAAAAAGAATGTGCCAAATAGCTTCAAGATATAAGATGAATTTTGTAGAGTTTGCAAGTTCACCTATAGAGCCTATAGATTTAAAAAAATTAGAAGATGAGATCAAATCAAACAACACTCTCTCTCATCTAGCAGTTATCCATCATGAAACAACAACAGGACTTTTAAATAATCTTGATGATTTAGGAGTAATAGCAAAAAAATATAATTTAGAACTCATGGTAGATACTATGAGCTCTTATGCGGCAATCCCTATAGATATGCATAAGCAAAACATCTCATATTTAGCCGCAAGTAGCAATAAAAATATTCAAGGCATGGCAGGAGTGGGATTTGTCATAGCAAAAAAATCTTCTCTAAAAAGTCTTAAAGATATAACTTCAAGAACATTTTATCTAAGTCTTTATGAACAGTATGAGAACTTTATAAAAACTCATCAGATGAGATTTACTCCACCAGTCCAAACTCTCTATGCCCTCAAACAAGCCATCATAGAAGCTAAAGAGGAAGGTATAGAAAATAGATATGAAAGATATAGTAAATCTTGGAAAACTTTAACTGATGCACTAAAAGCGATGGATTTGAGCTATTTGGTAGATGATAAATATCACTCTAAAATCATCACTTCTATTCATATACCAGATGGTGTGAATTTTGATGCTATACATGATTATTTTTATGAAAGAGGGTTTACTATTTATCCTGGAAAAGTAGCAAAATTTGATACTTTTAGAGTCGCTAATATTGGGCAGATTGATAGTGAAGATATGAAAAAGTTTATAAATCTTTTGAAAGAGTATTTCAACAAATGAAACAAAAAATTAAATCATTAAAATCAAATAAAGAATTTATGAAATATTTGAGTAATACATCATATTTATTTTTTGACAAAATTTTCAGGATGGGAATAGGTTTTTTTGTAATTATATATTTAACTAGATACTTAGGACCAGAGAGGTTTGGTTTACTTTCTTATGCTCAAAGTTTTGTAAGTATTTTCGTGGCATTCGCATCTCTTGGTTTGAGCCAAATAATAGTAAGGGAAATAGTAAATAATAAAGAAAAAATAGATGAAATTCTTGGAACAGTAACGGTAATGATGTTTGTTTCTTCAATGATATCTATGAGTAGTATTTTTGCAATAAGTTTTTTTATCTATGACGATTACGAATCAAAATTATTAGTAAACATAATTTCCATGACTATAATATTTCAAGCTTTTTATATTATAATAGAGAGTTTTTTTCAAGCAAAAGTATTATCAAAATATATAGTTTATAGTAGCAATGTAAGTTTTGTAATTTCTTCAAGCATAAAAATATTATTAATTTATTTTGAGATGCCATTGATTTACTTTGCATATGCCTTAGTTTTTGATAGTTTCATCTTGGCATTAGCTTGTTTTTTTATCTATCAATATCAAAACACGAGTATATTTACTTGGAAATTTGAAAAAGAATTGGCTAAAAAATATATTAAAGCTTCTATTCCATTGGTATTAGTTTCTATAACAGCATTTATCTATACACGGATTGATCAAATTATGCTTAAACATATATTGGGAGATGAAGCTGTTGGAAATTATGCTGCAGCTGTAAGAGTGAGTGAATTATTTTATTTTATTCCAGGTATTATTGCAGCTTCTGTCTATCCAAAATTAATAGAAGCAAAAGCACAAAATGAAAAAAAATATTTAAATCTATTAGAAAATTTATATAGGTTAGTTTTATGGATTTCTATTCTAGTTGCTTTAATAATGAGTTTTGGTAGTAATATTATTGTTGATATACTTTATGGTGAGCAATTTAAAGATGCTGCAAAAATTTTAAGAATCCTCTCATGGTGCATGATATTTGCATCACTTAGTGCTGTGTTTGTTAAAATACTATATATTGAACATTGGGAAAATAAATACATGTATAAAAACTTTTTCGGAGTCTTTTTAAATACTGTATTAAATTATCTATTAATTAATATATACGGTGTAACTGGTGCTGCTTTAGCCACCTTCATAACCTTATTTAGTGTAAATTATATATTTGACCTTTTTGATAAGTCATTGCGACAGTATTATTATATTAAAATATATTGTTGGTTACCAAAAAAGAAAGTGTTACTATGAAGTTAGCATTTTATTGTCAATATGATAAGCGAGTTAATGAAGATTATTTTTTGCTTAACTATCCAATGACAAATGAGTATGTGAAATTGACTTATGAGCTAAAACAAAACGAGTATGAAGTTCATACCTTAGATGTTTATAAAAAGCAAAATACACATTCTGATATCTGTATATTTTTAGATATACCTAGTTTTAGTATAGATAAAATTATAGATAAACAAAAAACAAAAGCAATTGCTATGCTTCGCGAAGCAGAACTTATAAATAAAATTAATTATGATAAAAAACGACATGATGAATTTGATGTCATTTTGACATGGAAAAATAGCTTAATAGATAATCAAAAATATTTTTTCTTTCCATCTACAAGATTTGTAAAAGAACAAAAAATAGAAGTGGAAAATTTGATAGACAGAAAATTATGTACATTAATAAATAGTAATTTAAGTTCAAATTTAAAAGGTGAGTTATATTCGCATAGAATTAAAGCTATAGAATGGTTTGAAGAAAACAATTTAAAAGATTTTGATTTATGGGGATATGGATGGGATACATATAAACTGATAATAAGAAATAGAACTTTATTATCATCTAAATTACTCGCCAAAAAAAGAATGTCATATCAAGGTATGGCAGATGATAAACTTGAAACTCTAAGTAAATATAAGTTTTCAATTTGTTTTGAAAATACATCTACAGTAAAAGATTATATTACAGAAAAAATATTTGATTGTTTTTTATCTCAAGATGTACCTATATATTGGGGAGCTACAAATATAAGTGATATTATACCAAAAGAATGTTTTATTGATTTTAGAAATTTTGATAGCTATGAAGAGTTATATAAATTTATAAAAAATATGGATGATGATAAATATTTAGAATATATATTTGCTATAAATAAATTTTTAGATAGTGAAGGTGCTTATAAGTATACGATAGATAATTGGGTTAATGTTCTAACAAATGCTATTTTTAGATTGGAAAAAGAAAATGTTTAAAAGAGATGATTGGAATCCGAAAGTATTAGAGTTTTTTTTAAATGCTAATTATTTAGAAAGAAGGGAATTAAGGAAATATATTCAAAAATTCTCAAAATCTTTTAATGGTAATATTCTTGATTTAGGATGTGGAACAAAACCTTATAAACATTTATTTGATTGTTATAGTTATGTAGGACTTGAAATAAATGGGGGGGGGATTAATGAAGCTGACTACTTTTATGATGGCGATATTTTCCCCTTTGAAAATAAATCATTTGATGGACTTCTTAGTTTTCAAGCTATTTATCAAGCTGATAATATTGAGGATATTATGAAAGAAATTAATAGAATATTAAAGATGAATGGCAAAGTATTAATTTCAGTACCATTTATATGGTTTGATGGAGAGAGACACTCTGAAAGAAAATTTTCTACTCACTATACAAAAAAATTATTTGGTGATTATGGCTTTAAAATTATAAAAAGAGAAAAAACAAATCCAAATATAAGCTCGTTATTTTTATTGGCTAATGTTTATTTTAATGATATTATTTCAAAAATACCTTTAAAACTTTTAAGAAGATTTTTCAAATTGTTAATTACTCCTATTTTTAATTTATTTGGATTATTAAGTTTAAAATTTTTACCAAATACGACTAACCTTTATGTCGATTCTATAGTTTATGCAATCAAAATGAAAGATTTGTAATGCTTGATTTTATAAAAAAAATTATTCAATTTGTATTTAAAACACATCAGTGGCATATTTTGGTAAAAAAACAAAATGAAATAGTTTGGACTAGATTGAAACAACCTAAAAATGTAAGTAGAGCAGATACTTTCATAGTTTATAAAGATAATCAATACTACATCTTTTTTGAAGAATTTGATATAAAAGAGCGGCATGGATATTTGTGTGTTGGGGAATATTGTAGCGATTCTCATGAGATTAAAAATATAAAAGTAATATTAAAAGAAAAATACCATTTATCTTTTCCAAATGTTTTTTTATATCAAAATGAATATTATATGATTCCTGAAAGTAGTGAAAATAAAACAATTGATTTATATAAATTTACGAATTTTCCCTATGAATTAAAAAAAATAAGGACCCTTATAAACAATGTAAGTGCAGCTGATAGTGTTATTTTGCAGAAGGATCAAATTTTTTATTTGTTTGCTAATCTTTACACGCATGATAAATGTTTACATTCTGAAAATTTATCAATATTTCAAACGAAGGATTTTATAAATGATGAATTTATTGACATTCATCACAATCCAGTTGTTACAGATAATGAATTCTCAAGAAATGGGGGACAGTTTATTCAAAATAATAATGGATTATTTAGAATATCTCAGGATTGTAAAACAAGATATGGCTACAAAATTAATATTATGAAAGTCAATAAATTATCAGACAGAGGATATCAAGAAGAGCCTTTTAAAATGATTTTTCCACCAAAAGGCTATATTGCTTTTCATACTTATAATATTATTAATGATTTAGAGGTTGCAGATGGAAAAACAATTGTAAAAGATCCATTAGTTTTGATTAGTAATTTAATAGATTTATGCAAAATAATTTTAAAAAAAATAGGAGAAAAGAGTGCTGGGTAAAAGATTTAAATATGATGGGAAAGAGTGTGAAAAACTAAATGCGTCACAGCTTAAAGCAAAGCAAGAAATTCTAAAAAAAATAAATAGTGGATTGTATATATTTGAAGAGATAAATTGTCCAATTTGTGATAGTAACGAAATAAAAAATATATCAGAAAAGGACAAATATGGATTACCTCACAATATAGGTATATGTAAAAAATGTGGTTTTATTTTTGCCAATAAAAGAATGGATAAAAATTCATATACAGATTTCTATGTACATCATTTTAATGATTTAGATATTGGTTATTCTATTGGGTTCGATGAATCTTTTAAATCACAATATAACAATGCAAAAAATTCAATATTTCCATTTGTAGAATATTTTATTGATTCATCAGAAAAACTTAACATATTAGAAGTTGGTTGTTCTTCGGGGGGGGCATTGCAATATTTTAAAGAAAAAGGACACAATGTTATTGGCTTAGATTTAGGTATAGATGCCGTAGAATATGGTAAAAATAAGTATGGTTTGAATTTAATTAATATTGATTTACCAGATTATAATTCAAATATTAAATTTGATTTAGTAATTTATAATAGTGTATTTGAGCATATTAATGACATAAAATCTCACATGAATAAGTTAAATGAAATAATAGCTGAAAACGGAAAACTATTTTTAAGAGTTCCCGGTATTAAGAATTTACATAAAAATTCTTTTCATAAATTTGATTTATTAAATTTTATTACTTTACCTCATATTTACTATTTTTCTGTGACAACTTTATCAAATATTATGAATAAATATAATTTTACGCTCATCAAATCAAATGAAATAATATTTTCATTATTTGAAAAAGACAATAAATTGACTGAAAATAAATATATTAATGATTATGATGATGTAATGAAATACATAAAAGAACAAGATAATATAATAAAGATTAAAATTAAAAATATTTTATTTAATTTCAAAATATTACTTAGATTTTTATTAAATAAAATGGGTTTACTAAATTTTGTTAAAAAACTAGTTGGTAAATCATGAAAAAAATGGTATTTTTTAATTCTACTATGCAAATGGGTGGACCAGCAAGAGTAATTAATCTATGGAGTAATTATTTTGTAAATAATGATTGTGATATAGAAGTTGTATCAAATATAGATGTTCCTCTATTTTATGACTTTGATAATAAAATAAAATACTCTATTTTGGGTATTAATAAATTTAAGCAACAATGTAAGGTAAAGACATTTTTTAAGATATTAAAATTTTTCAATAATAGAAAAGATGAAGTGCATATTTATAACAAAGCTTTGTATATCCCCTATTTATATTTGCTCAAAAAGTTCAGATTAATTGATAAGAGTATAAAGCTTGTTTATTTTGCTCATGGAGGAAGTAGTGATTTTATAACCATGTATGATAATCTTAGAAATTATTGGATAGCAGAAACTTTTGATAATATCATTGCTTTACATGATGATTATGATAGTTTTGACAAATATAGTGTTAAAAAATCATTTAAGAGAAAGTTATTTGATTTTATTATTGAAGATCAATGGGAGAAGATTAAGTCGAAGATAATATATATACCAAATCCTGTCGCCTTTTATAGCAATGAGTCTGCTACATTGATGCAAAAAAATATTTTAGCAGTAGGGAGGCTTGATAAAATTAAAGGTTTTGATTTATTGATAAAATCATGGAAATTGATTTGTGAAGATTTCAAAGAATGGAACTTAAATATTGTTGGTAGTGGTGAAGAAGAAATGCATTTGAAAAAATTATGTGAAGAACTGGAAATTAAAAATATTGAATTAATACCACAACAATCAAATATACAAAAATATTATATGAATAGTTCAATTTATATAATGTCATCTAGAGAAGAGGGATTAGCGATGGTTTTGTTAGAAGCTATGGAATGTGGATTACCAATAGTTGCTTTTGACAATGTTAGTGCGAAATTTTTAGTTAAGCATGATAAAAATGGGCTAATTTGTCGAATAGGCGATATAGAAACTTTGGCTAAAAATATAAAACTTTTAATTGAAAATAATGATTTAAGAGAAAAATATGGAAAAGGGTCAAAAAAATTTGCAAAGCAATATCATATAGAAAATATTGCTCAAAAATGGAAACCGATTTTAGGATGGCTATCTTGAACAGAAAAATTATTACATGTACTGGATATGGTGGAACTGGAAGTAGTGCAATAACAGATTTGCTCAAAGAATTTGATTGTGGATTGTCAATGGGAGATGCAGAGTTTTGGTTTTTACAGGATTATGACGGAATATCTGATTTGGAATATTTCCTAATAGATGGTAATCATAGATCAAAAGTGAGTTTGGCAATTGAAAGATATATTAAGTATATACAAAAAAACAATAGCTTTTATAGCAAAATATTTGCTACAAACTTCATTAAATATTCAAACGAATATATTGAATCTCTTATAGATGCAAGATTTAAAAAAGCATTAAGTTATTATGAAGTTGATAATAATTTTTTAAGAGTATGGCATTTTAAAATTTATCCAAGATTACAGTTACTCGCAAGGAAAATATTAAGACAAAATACTTTTGAATTTTCTCCATATATTCCATTGATAAATAAAACATATTCTATTCCAGATAGAAGTAGATTTTACAAAAAAACGAAAAAATACACCCATAATCTTTTTAATCTACTTGATGTAGATAATAAATATAAATTTCTTGCTTTTGATCAGCTAGTACCAACTACAAATATAAGTAGATATTTGAATTATGTTGAAAATATGAAAGTAGTTGTAGTAGATCGTGATCCTAGAGATCTCTATCTACTAAATGAAATACAATGGAAAGGTGCATCTTATGTTTGTGATACTTCAAATGTATATGAATATATTGATTGGTATAAAACTATGCGATTACATAGAAAAAGCGAAAAAAAGAGTGATAATATACTTTATATAATGATTGAAGATTTGATTTATAATTATGAAAAAACATTAAATAAATTGTATAAATTTTTAGATTTGACAGAGGAAGAACATACCCACAAAAGAAAACACTTTAATCCAGAAATATCTATAACATGGACTAGACTTTGGGAAAAAAATCCAAATTACACACATCAAGTAAAAATTATTGAGGAACAATTAAGTGAATATTGCTACAACTAAACTATTAAAACTTATAGAACCTCATTTTGAAAAAGATTTAACTCAAGATAGTTATGAAACAAAAAGAATAAAAGTTAAAGAGTTATTAACTCACACACGGTTTGATTTAGCTTTTAAGCTTTTATATCTTGAGATGATGGGTAGAAATATAAAGTTTGCCAAAGATATATATAAAGAGCATATACGGGCATTTAGCTTAGGAAAATTTACTGAACCTGGTAGTGAAGAGAAAAATAGTATAGATAGATTTGAGGAAGAGTTTCATAAAACTTTTAAAGATATCAATATGAATGGATTTGATAGTAGTAAAACATTGATTCCACTTTCAAAAGATGGTTCTATAGC
>Ga0114934_10002742_pt1 | contig 11205 bp, 12 predicted proteins | sample 4SBtaG_2_FD_99695 | JGI IMG/M metagenome (GOLD analysis project Ga0114934, IMG submission 99695) | Deep subsurface microbial communities from Kolumbo volcano to uncover new lineages of life (NeLLi) - 4SBTROV10_white metaG | ecosystem: Environmental > Aquatic > Marine > Volcanic ...
AAAGAAAGCCTTGATGAAGACAATTACCTGGCGGATAACCGCGTCCATTACCACGGTTGCCATTGTCTGGTTTGTCAGCGGAAAATTTGTTATTGCCGGGGAAGTGGCACTCCTGGAAGTGATTATCAAAATGGTTGTCTACTATTTCCATGAGCGGGCATGGGAAAGGACCGCATCCTGATTTTGACAAAATGTTGTGGGAGAACCAGTGGGAAATACGGTTCTGATTCGAATTGGCAGATATAGAATGCGCAATGAAATGAATTCTATACTGGGATTTCCTTTACTGGGCCGATGATGTTGTTTCTTTCCCCATCTTTTTTGCTTCCGTTGTTTTTCTGTTCTCATAATTATATTGGTCTCTTTGAATAGATAAGGTATAAAAAGTTTCGCACATTTGAATTAAGGAGAAAAAAGAGTAGTCCTCCGGACTGGTTGGGAAGTAAACTTCCCACTCGGGTTTGGCTTTTGACTATCCCCTCGCACCCTTGGCCTGAAAAACGGTTCCATCGGCACCTCCCGCTTGTCTGGTATTTTGCGGCTGGTGCTATGATGACATAGCCATTCCCGATTCGTAAATCAATCCGCCGATCCTTTCGTAAAATATCACGCCGCTGGACATCTCCTTAAACTGCCACTTCCCCTTGTACTCAGAGAATATCTGCCATTGAGGGTAAAATGGCATGGACGTAATTACGTCCACAGAATGACCACGGGCAGCAAGCCACTCACACATACCAGCCGTATACTTTCCAGTTCCGGTAAGCACTGGTGAATAATTGATCCCATAGACGAGGATTTTCATGATTTTTCGGAACCCCTTTTCCTGAGTCCTAAAATTCCCTATTTTATTCATTTACATACACTATTTGTTCATGGGCTATGACATCTTCAGCAGTAAATCTTTTCTTAATCTGTCGTGCAGGAACTCCTCCAACCACTGTGTAGGGAGGAACGTCCATTGTCACCACACTACCAGCAGCGATAACAGCCCCACGACCGACATTCACGCCATGAATAATTGTAACGTTTTGTCCAACCCAGACCTCTGAACCTATTATCGTCACTTTTTCTCTATAAGGGACATCTGGCTTTGAAATCCGAATTGGCTTCCCACATTCATAAATACCGTGGTCATTACCCGCTATTTTAAAATGGGGTGCAACAAGGGTTAAATCTCCAATAACTGTGGGATAAATGATCCACGCGTTTGATCCAATAAAGGCAAAATGTCCGACAGAAAGACACCTTCTTTTGACGTGCCACTTGTATCCCCAACGAAAACCCTCACCTAAGTTAGCCATACAATACCTTTTTTTTAAAAACTTTGAATACAACTTCCTCAGGAAGGTTTTCAGAATCGGTTCGCGAAGTTCATCGCGGCACCGATTCAAAGCATCTCTGCTGACGCGTTCTGGCTTCGGTAATTTCATAAATTCATGCCTCCAGGATTTGAAGAAGACGTTCATGAAACGGCGGATTACTTAACTTCTTGTATGTTTCAAAAGCGTTCTCTTGTGTCACTTTAAGCTTATCAGCAGGCATTCGCCATATTTGTCGAATGGCATTCTCCAAAGATTGCTCTTCATGCTCTTTGTTGAACAGCCACCCATTAATTCCGTGCTGAATGTACTCGGGCTCGGGTCCCATATGTTCCTGTAGTCGGTTGTGGGAAACAACTGGCAGGCTTAGAGACATCATGTGTACTACATTTAATCCCATAAATCCGGGGACACACCCTACGCGACAATGTTTTGAAATTTGGCTGATTCTTTTCTGATCAAATTCCTTTCCATAATATGTGATCCAGGGAAATAGAGCCGCCTGTTGATGAAGAAACTCTCCCAATGGGCCATCACCAATAATATGAAGTTTTATCGCAAAGCCCTCTCCCGAATTCAGGCGGTTTACAATTCCAACCAGCAAATCCACACCGCACCCAGGCCGCACCCGTCCGATATAGAAAATTCCGGACTCGGCGCCACTCTTTGAGTCCGGCAATACGGGATAACCATTGTAAAGCGTATTATAATCCACAACCAGTTTCTCCTCATTTTTTGTCAGAGGTTTCAGGGATTCTTTTACCGAAGGTACATAGCACATATACTTGTGTGATAACTTTAGAATCACTTTATACATCAAACGATACAAGATACCCACTTTCTTTTTTTTAACCAAACCATGTCCTCTGGGATATACAGGAATGCCCAGCATGCGTCCCAGCATCAGAACACCCCAAAAGCTGAGGTATCGTGCATTGGCCCATATCAGGATGGCATCCGGGTGGGTTTGATAAATGTGGTGAAGTAGACCCTTTTGATACATTCCGACACGTTTTCCAAAAGGATGTATTTCTTCAATTTGTATCCAACGTATATTTGGATGTTTAAAAGGGGAATGCGCCCCAAACCCTTGCCCGGAAGGCAGTGGCCCATAAATAACATCCAATTTGACACGCCCACTTTCAGCCATACCCCGCAACGCCGGCAGAATATAAGAGGTTAGATAAGGATAAATAAAAACAATGTGTCTCATGTATGTAATCTCCTCCAATCCATATGAACCAAACCAAATAATAAACCGAAAAATAATGCGCCCGGACGTGTCATAAATGGATTTGATGTCATTCCCTGTCCCATTAGTGCAAGATATCCCATTACACTGATCCATTCATAACGGAAAACTGATGACTGCCACATTCTGGAGTGTATGAGGCTCATTAATATCCTAAAGGATCTCACCAGGCCCCGTAACAAAATATATATAGCACAGCTGCCTGGCACAATTCCCCCATAGTATAAGAATGGCATCCACATGAATTCCCCTGCGAACAAATTGATCTGGCTAAACCTTGCCAACCTCACATGCGGCACAACATAAGGAATAAATTCTTTCGCATAATAGTAACCATGCCCGAATCCCTTTCCCAAGAACCAGACACTCGCCTGTTCGCTAAGTTGGTTCCATTGCCCCATAACTGCAGAAGCACGTGTCCAAAAAGTTGCCATTGTTGCTCCATCTACAAAACGAAATAGCCATTTATTAAATAAAAATGGAGCAAAAAAGTACACGGCGAAAACTACAAGAACTGCACCAATTCCCAGAATGGTGGTCCCAATAACCCATGATTTTGGAATAATTGCCCCTTTTGACGCTAGATTAACCGTAAGCCATGCGATCACCAAAATAAACAATGCCGTACCAAATGAAAGAATTACACCACGTGTAGCTGATAGCGACTCTACAAAAAGAATTATCATCAATAGCAAAAATGATCTGCCACGGTGTCGCTTGGCTACAAATAGTTCAACCCATATAGTGATAAGTAGAAATGGAATTAATGGACTTAGAATCTGGTAACGAATGTTGGCAATATCCTCTCCGGTCATAAAATATCCCCATAAGAAAACAAAGAAAAAAGATACCAACGAGGCAGTTATCATTGTATTCAATATTACCGAGGCGCTACGATCATCTTTCACTACCCATTCTGCAACCCACATGCCCTCCGCGAAAAGAACAAAAGGGTAAACCGTTCGCAAATACTGCCCCCAAGGCACCGAATTGTAAATTGCACTTAAACTTCCAAACAGGACAAAGAGTCCCCATCCAAATAACGCCAAAAGGAATCCCTTTGTTTTTCTGATTCTAAAGCGGTGTTTAATTCCCAACAACAAAAACGCAATTGTATTAAGTACTGCCATTGCATATTGAACAGGGGTGCCCCCGACTTTCCCCTTAAAGTCAAAAGCAAATGAGAAAACAAACAAGAATGTTAAAAGGTACGAACCTTTTCGTTGATGGCGCATCAATTTTAATCCTCTCTGTGGCCCGAGAGCTTACCTAATTGAAGTGTTCTTTTTTCTATGTTGTCCATATCATTCATCCTCCATGTTCTGGAAATGAGGATAGCCCCTCAGAGCTTTCTTTTGGGGTCATTTGAGTTTCTGGAAAAACTTTGAAAACCAAATTTCAATAACCCGACGAGTAAATACTCTTAAGGCATGTCTCAACCCATAGTGACTCTTCAAAATAAGAAACTTATCACACCTCTTTCTTAAACTCGGATAAGAAGAAACGCCTCCACCCTCTGACTCAACCACAGTTACCTCCACGTATCTGAATTTATTGGGATAAAAAAGAAATAATCTATCTACCAGCTCATAATCTGCATATATTTTTTTGCTGCTATCATAATAAAGTTGGTCGGACAACAGTTCTCTATTGAAAAACATAGCTTGATGACAGGCAAATATTATTCCATCTCGGAGCAAAGAAAGACGACTGGGCGCAAGATTAATTCCGTCCCTGCGCTTGCTGTCACCGTAAATCAGTACATCCCCTTCGTACTCCTCAAATCTTATTTGGGCTAATACATGATCAGAAACAAATACATCACCTGCATTCATAAAATTTAGCCATTTGCCCTTTGCCAGCCGGACTCCCTTGTTCATCGCATCGTAAATTCCATCGTCTGGTTCACTCACCCAACAATCTATTTTGGCCTTATGTTTTCTTATCACATCAAGAGTGCCGTCAGTAGATCCACCATCAATAATTATGAACTCAACATTTTCATAAGATTGAGCATCTACACTGAGGATTGTTCTTTCAAGGCCTTTTGCAACATTGTAAGCCACCGTAACGATAGACACAAGCGGAGAACGACCACTTTGCATCCCATTGGCTTGTTCATCTGAAAAATGATTCATATCCAAACTTCTGGCACTATCATTTCGTATACCCGCATTCTCCTCAAAACCGGAAGCAGAAAATAGGGATCAGTTATTTGGTCACAATACATCGAACCTCTATGCAATTTTCCCCTCTCCTTTTTCCAATACAATTGAGTCATGTTAGATGCTTCCCCTTGCTCCATTTATTGGTTTTGCTCCCAATAAAAAGGTTTGCTTTTGAATACCTGACAAAGGTTGCATACAAGAAATCGATGACGTCGGACACAATCCCTTTGCATGAACTCCCTAAACTATCTATCTCCTCCAGTAGCAAAGCCTTATCATACCCTTGTATCTGAAGGATATCTTCATCAAGTTGTTTAATATATCTTCTGCAAAACTGTTTCCTGAAGGCAGTGTTAAATGTCTCTTTCCATTTTGATAATGGTTCTGATGAAATTGTTTTGTATTTTCTGATTCCGCTCTGATCCCCCATCCGGCCTCCTCCGTATTGGTTAACAAAACCGCTTATCATGTTTTCATCAAAAGATATTTCCAAATAGTCACAAATTTCCCTACTAAGTTTTGCAGGTTCCATTAAATAATCTTCATACCGAATTGCATATGCCTTGTCCCTTAAGAGTTCGTATCCAGCCGACAGCAATCCGGGCCCATAAGTTAAATCCTGATGGAACCTGTACAGCGTACGAAATTTCCCGTCGCACCATGTTTGTAATACCGAACTCATTATATGTACAGGATTTCTGAATAAAAAAATAAACTTAGCATCAGGGAAAAATTTGCTGATCTCAGGTATAATTAAATAATATCTGGGGGTTTTATCTAAAAAGTAGGTCTCATCCTTCTTACATTGTTTCTCATATAATGACGTCACAAATGTTATTATTTCAGAATAATAATCGTCTTTACCGTTTGGGAGACAGCTTATAAAATCTTCTAATGCTGCATAGCAAGTAATATGGCTATATTCACTTATTATTCCTTCCTTCTTGAAGGCATATACAATTGGCAACATCAGCCATGGCTCCGAAACACTGGCTATTTTCTCATGGGCCATCAACACTCTTTGTAGCAAAGTGGAACCTGACCTCGGCAGAGAAAAAATGAAAATTGGTGACTTCATCTGAGCAACGTCCTTAAGTTAATTCTTATTATGTCGTATCTCGCATTCACACAAATCGCTCGGCTTCCAACCCAATCTCCAGTCCTGAGTGGGGGTGGCAACACTTCCTTCCCGGTATGCAGGTTGGGTGTCAAAACAAAATCCGTATCGTCTGATTGAAACCCTTGCTTCTGCTCACTCAATATCGCAGCCTCCTCGCAACGTACTACTGGCAAGAACCTGTCCACCTTGAGATAATGTCCTTGTACAACCGAATATATTGTTGAACTACCTGCCGCTGATCGAAGCGGTCCAGCACTGTTTCCCTTGCAGCACATGAAACAGCCTTATTTCGTGACTCATCAAGAACCCAGATGGTACCACTTTTCAAATCCTGGTGGTCAAAGGGTTTCGCAATATATCCAGTTTTCTTATGCAGAACCATATCCCGATTTCCACCAATATCAAATGCAACAACAGGAGTACCACAGGCAAGTGACTCAAGGGCAATATTCGATAGATTTTCCTGCCTACTCGGCAAGATGGTCACATCGCACGCATTGTACAATGCCACAAGCGATACCTCATCATGCAAGGTATCCACATAATGAACCGGCATATGAATATCTACTGTTACGTGTCGATTTCTTGCTCCAAGAATCACGCATTCTGTATCCGGCTCATCGTAAACCTCAAGCATCTGTACCAACTCAAGCGATCCCTTTCGCGGATCTCCCAAAGGATTTGCTGCAGCAAACAGTATCAATTTCTTATCTTTGGGCAATTTGAAGAGCTCTCTCGCCATGTGCTTGTTGATCACATTGAATAATTCGGTATCAATAGGATTCGGAATATAATGCACAGGTCGGGTGCTCAGCAAAGTACTACTTTTGGCACACTCAGCCATCCAGTGACTCAGCCCCACAATTGTGAGATTATCGATTCTGGAATATGTTTTTTTCTTCCGGTTAAATATCCAACGACTAAGGTCCCTGGGCCTGGAAGATTCAAGAATTGGGCAATTACCGCAAACATCCATATACTTTCCACAATGATTATCATAATGGCATCCACCGGTAAAGGGCCACATGTCGTGAAGACTCCAGACAACAGGGACGTCTAATTTCGCCAAAGATTCAATCCGAAGCATTCCTCCGCATATCCAATGCATATGGATAACATCCGGTTTAAGCTCCCTAAGTTTCCGCCGTATCCTATCGAAAGGGACCCAATTCACTGAAAAGAAGCCATTCTTTTTTAGAATCTCCTGCTTTAAAGGCCAACTGTCCATTGAACTTCTCGTTGAAGAGATAAGCTTATCTACTTTGGATTGTGGTCCAATAACCTTCACGTCTGAGCTGTATTGTTGTTGAACAATCATCCAACTATCTTCACCAGCTTGCACCAGGCTTTGGTGGAGGCGAAACGCTGCCTTTGACGCTCCACCTCTACTGTCGGAAAAGGTCACAATGGCAATTCTCATGTAAATTGCTCCTTCCAGCAACGGATTGTCTGTACCGGGACACGAATGCGAGTACTGAATGGGGTATTCAGCATCTCTGGCAACTCACCCAAATTTGATCTTTGACATACTGGAATCCCAAAATCCAAGCCCATTTCAACTGCGCGGTTGTCAATACCAATAATCACGGTCCTACGCCCTGCCTGCATCGCTCGGATCCCTGCGTGGAGACGGGTTCCAACGTATTCTAACTGATCCAGTTTATTTTTCAAGAAATTTTCATAGCTTGACAAATGTGGCAACACCCTATGTATCTTCCCTGAAGCACCCAGTGACTCAAGGTACTCGCTGTCTCCCGTGCCCTGGGGCCAGAAATACACGCTTTCATATAACTCAAACAGTGTATTAACAAACTTCCTGTCCATCCGGGGGTCCCTGCTGTAATCTGTCAGCGTAAACACAACAGATTGCGCTTTATCTCGCGGAATTCTTGAACAATGGTCATCGGATAAATCCCAAATTGTCGGGCAACCGGTCACGACAACATTATGAATACCAATATCGGCCAGCATCTCTCTTGTATATGAATCGCGCACCGAATGAGTTGCCTCAGGGTCCAATATATGAGAAAGCAAATATTGTGTGTACAAATCCGGCTTTCCCTGATATTGCCACCATCCCACTCCCATTAAAATTACCTTTTTCAACAGCACTCGATCAATCAGATTAATTTTCCACTGCTTATATCGGAGCATATGGGACGACAGCAAATTGGTTCCGCCGACAAAGCGAAACCTTGACATTCGAAATAGTTGATAGGACGGCCAACTATTGTAAAAATGCGTGAAGCCCCGGCAGATATGCGCTTCCGGAAAAACGTCCTCCAGATGCTTTTGCACTGCCTGCATAATGATTTCATCTCCACCATTGCAGGAGCCCACACTGGTATCCAACACCGTTATAATCGACGAGCCCAAAGCCCACCTCCCAGGATTCCACAGGTCTTTTGAAAAAAACATTCTCTACTTCGGGAAGAAACCGCATCAAATAAATACCCGGCAACAAAATATGAAATCAGCGTTGCCACAGCTGCCCCCACGATCCCGTACCTTGGGATCCACATCAGATTCAAGACAATATTAACAATGGCCCCTGCAACATTCCGGAGCAAGAGAAAATTCAGCCATCCTTCATTAACATACCATTTCCCGCTGAAAACCAGAAACCCAACAAAAATTCCCGACCAGAAATGCACGGCTAAAACCTTTGCAGCTGCTATATAACTATCGCCAAAGATTGTCTCAACTAAGAAACCGGAAAACAAAGTTACAAGGATTGCAACAAACACCGAAATCCAAGTAAACGCGCCGTAGACCTGTAGCATGACCCTTTTGTAGCCATCCGAATCGCCGTCCATCTTGAACTTTACAATCACAGGGAAAAACGCCACAGAAAGTACACCTGGTACCACATACCATGCTTCCGACAAGCGAACGGCTGCAGCGTACAAGCCAACATCCCTTTCCGTAAGGAATTGCTGTATCATAACCTGATCTATTTTCATATATATAAAATAGGCTACTGCAGAAAACAGAAGTAACGATCCCTGCTTCAAAAGCGTCTTCGCAATTGGAAAACTGAATTTCCATTCAGCGGGAGAAAGGCCCCTTGCATGTAAGAAATACAGAGACACTATTGCTTTTACTGTTAGTTCCACGACAACGGCCATTGCGAACCAAATGAGCGATTTGTGGGTAACAATTAAAAAAACGCGGTAGCAAGCTGACATTACAGAACTCGTCACAGTGCCTATACCCAGGAATTTACCAGCTAAATTGGACTGGAAATAGAAATCGCCAACATCGAATGTAGTGAGAAACTGCCCCAACAAAATAATCGCAATCATACCCCGTACTGTTGCATCTGCCTTCATATAAAAAGAAGTAGTGAAACACGTCCCCACCACAAATAAAACAGCTATCAACTTCAACATGGCCGCCGAACCCAAAATTAAACTCTGTTTTGATGGCTTTTCAACGAGCTGCTTAACCACAATACTATCCAGCCCCAGTTTGGAAACAGGGGCTAAAATCGCGACAAAACTAAGGCTGAAACTTAACTCCCCGAAGCGATATGGACCGAGATACCGTACCACAAGCACGCCCACAATAAATGCAAGCAGAAACTGGATAAGCTTTCCGGCAAGGAGCCAGGATGCATGTACACCTACTTCTTTTCTTATCATTTACCATCTTCCTTTCCGTTTAGGTAAAGGGGAACTCGGCGGGGAACCACACAGCCACAAGTAAAAAAAGCCCGCCACCAAGGCGGGCTTTATGCTCTACAGAGCTTTTGTTATCAATCAGGCCTGTCAGCCTTTCTGACAACATGTCCGATGGCTATGTGATCTTACTGCCACCAGGTACGGCCATCAGTGTAGTTAAACAGCACCGGCATCAACCGCTGATAGCCACCCGGTGTGTACATGAAGGCTACCGCATGCACCTTATTTTCCGGAGCAAGCACCAGGAATGTCAGGGAACAACGGGTCCAATTTATGGAGCCCAGAGTCGGGGCCCAACCAGCCGCAATGGCAGCATCCCACAGGTCATTTCCGAACAGCGTGACCGAACCGTGTGCAGGAACAAAAATCCCGGAGGACACATTTGTTACCTGTGATGTGCCGGCTTCATCAGCGACATCGAACATGATTTCTGCAGACGCATCCGATTCGTTCGTGATGCGGATAAAGCAGGTATAATTCTGGTTCCGGTCCACGCTGGCGTCATGGTCATCGTTATATGCGTTGTCGTACAAGGTCGCGTACGGAACCTTAAACACGGTACCACCCTCCATAGTCCAGATAAATGCATCGCCAGTCGCCGCTTCTCTCGCGTACGTATCGTGATGGATTGTAGCTTTCGCCGTAATGGTGCGTGCATCCAGTGCGGTGGCCCCGTCCACTGTGATGGTCAAGTTATCAGCGATCGTTGCCACATTGCCCGTACCGGTATATGTGACGAGATAATGACCCGTCGAAGGATCCTGCGATACCGTAACGTCTGGAGCGGAATACGACGAGTTTACACCGGCTACTCCGGTGAAGTCACCTGCCAATTCCAAAACAGCGCTATCAAAAGCCGGATCAATCGTCACAAAAACATCGAAGTGGGTAAAGTTGTTTTTGAGTGTGACCGTAAAATTATCCGTAGTAGTAGAACCCCCTACGAATGTCAGCCGGCCATTGGTGACATCAACATGATTCGCCGCAGCGGAGCCAAGGACAACAGAGAACTGGTCTGCAAACTCAACCATCGTAAAGGGGGCGGTTAACGGTGCATTCAACGGCTGGCCGGTGGAGTCCAATGCCTGCGTTACCTGCACAGTCATTACACCAGCAGGTACAATGGTCGGGTCCGCTTGGCTCCCATCCGCTTCACTGAAATTCAGAGGGGCATTCCCAGGTACATCCGTGTCCAACTGGAATTTCATCATCGTGTAGTTACCATTGCCATCCGCCGTAAAATCCACCAGATGAGCAACTGTAGCACCACTCCCATCGAGCAGGTAATACACATTACCACCGGTCGCCTGTACAGCACCGTTCGTAAAAGTAAACGTCAAATTGTTAGTGGCACCCAGCGCAATTGCCGGGGTATATGTGATGATGAACTGTGTGGCGGGGATAGTCGACTGTCCCAGCTCATTGGCTATTTTTAAAGCACCACCTGTCCCCTGGCCAGTAGTGGACGTAATTGCCGATTGCGCATTTGCCGACAGCGCCAAGGCAAAAACTGCGACCATCATGAAAAGTTTCTTCATTGATAACCTCCAAAAGTAAAGTAAAAGATTCTTGGTTCACGTGAAACACAACCTCCGGAATACCTGATTGACAGGTACCCGCAATGATCATACCATCCTTTCCTTAGTAGCACCACCTCCTT
>Ga0114934_10002743_pt1 | contig 11203 bp, 7 predicted proteins | sample 4SBtaG_2_FD_99695 | JGI IMG/M metagenome (GOLD analysis project Ga0114934, IMG submission 99695) | Deep subsurface microbial communities from Kolumbo volcano to uncover new lineages of life (NeLLi) - 4SBTROV10_white metaG | ecosystem: Environmental > Aquatic > Marine > Volcanic ...
TGGATTATGGGGCGAGTGGATGATGTTCTAAATGTTTCAGGGCATAGGCTTGGAACAATGGAAGTGGAATCGGCATTGGTCTCGCATCATGCGGTGGCAGAGGCCGCTGTGGTGGGTCGTCCGGATGATATAAAAGGTGAAAGCATATTTGCATTTGTGGTGTTAAAAGAGGTTTTATATGAAGAACTCGAAGCAGAGTTGCGCAACCATGTAAGTAAAGAAATTGGCCCGATTGCCAAGCCTGATACGATACGATTTGCTGATAATTTACCCAAAACCCGTTCCGGCAAAATTATGCGCCGTTTATTGCGTGATATTGCTGCGGATCGTGATGTAACATCGGATATTTCAACATTGGAAGATCAATCCGTGATTGCTCAATTACAGGGGCAATAACGCGTAGATGATTTTTTCTCCCGTCAGTCGATTCTCGGTTGCTGCGCGCAGTTATTTAACTACCATAGTTATTTTGATGTTGATATTGGTGGCTGCACATTTCTCTATGCAAGCATGGGGTCAGCAACAAGCGCGGCAGTGGGTATCTGCATGGGAAAAACAATATGATGGGCATGTTCGTGATGTGCGCTTACGCATGTTGCGTGGTGCACTGACAATGCGTGATATACAATGGGAGTCTGAAGGCATTCAGTTTTCTGCACCTTTTATGTTATTGCGAGGAAACCTTGCTAGCTCCAATACCCAAGTCGATATTCGGGAGGCTGCATTGCAAGGTGCAGAAGTCACCGTATCCAATAACCTTTTTCAAAAAATAATGCAGAAAAAAATCAGCTTTTCTGCCTTATTTCCTCAAGCATCACTTCTTAAAACCGTTCGCGATGTGCATGGCACGGGTGTAAAGATGATTGTGCAAGCAGGTGGGAAAGGCACGCTACTTTTACAGCCACTTGTTATTGACCATATAAATTTTTCTAGTGAACCACAACGGAGCCAATGGCAGCTTTCGGGGAATATATGGGATGGGCATATAGGTGTATCCAACCAAAATCATGGACAGGTGCTGACTTGGTCAAATCTTGATGCTATGCATCTTACAGAAAGCTTAGGGCTTGCTGTAATACAAGGTCGTATGAATGGCAAAGGGCAGTGGCAAAAGAATCAGCTATCTGGAGATGTTATATGGCAGAATAAATCATCTGCCAGCAATAAAAACAATATCATTGAAGGTCGTTTGGCATTTCAGGGAACGATAGGAAAATCAGGCTGGGGTGGAAAGGTTCAAACGGAGAGTTGGCCATTGCAAATGTTTTCAGCATACGCACCAGTCTTATATCATAGAGAGCTAAAAAGTGCTTATTTGACGGGGCTTGTTCAGGTTAAAAATAAGCAGCAAGGCTGGCAAGCCAGTATGATGGAAGGAAGTGTTCGTCAGTTAGATTATCGTTCGCAATCCAAAGATGTGTGGCATCTACAGAACATAGATTTTAAGCAAGCCAAACTTACTTGGCCACAACGCACGTTACACATACATGATATGGTCATTGAACAAGGTAGTTGGGCTGTTAATGCTCATGTAGAAGAGCCGGCAGTATTGTTATCGACATGGAATGTAGATTTTTCTACAGTCTCTTTTAAATCGATAAAACTTGGTGATATTGCAAAAAATATTTGGTTGCCTGATGTGCAAGGTAAGCTTTCATTGCATGGGCAAAAGCTAAATATGAAAGCTAGCTCTGATAGTAAGGCAATGGGTGAGTGGGAGCTTCAAGCTCAAGGGCTTATCGGAAAACTTGCTGTAAAGACTCAAGCTGAGCATGTGCCTTTGCTTAATTTCCGTGATGCCTTACCGCAGACGCTTGTAAAAGATGCCCGTTTAAATGGTGATGTGAGTTTGAATTTAAGTGGTATGTGGCATGAGGCTGGCTGGCAGTTACAAGGCGATATGGATGGGCAAGATATCATGTGGAATAAAGGTGCATGGTTATGGAGCGCAGAACACATGCAATTAAAAAACATTGTTTTTAGTTCCGCCCAAATGCCACATGTGGATGTGTGGCAAGTGGATAATTGGTCGGGACAAACATCATTAACACCATGGTTTCAAGCATCAAACGTGGATACAGTACAACAACAAACAGCACCTTTTAGCTTGGACGGTTGGCAAATTAAGCAACTAAATATTGGTGATGGGAAGTTTAGTCTAGGTCAAGAAGATGCTGTGTGGTTTGAGTCGGATATGATAAAGCTTGATGGAATTGAAGAGAATCAAGTAACGCATATGCAGATACAAGGGAAGTTAGCTAGTGGAAGGTTTGTGTTTAAGGGTGATTGGTTCCCATGGGGAGAAATACCGTGGATTTCTTTGCATGCCTCGTTAAAGCAAGCGCTGCCATTTGCTGCTGCACCGTGGTTGCAACTTTCGGGTTTACCCATTTTAACCCGTGGGCGCATATCCGCGGATATAAAGATAAACCAAATAAAGGCACAGCCGCATGATTATAAAGGCAAGATGGTGTTCACGTTAAAGTATGGGCAACTTCAAAATGGCATATCATCGAATAAGATGTTATCGGAGGCGACAGGTTATGAAGCGCATGGATTATTTGATCGAATAAACAGCAATGGCGATATTCATTTAAGTGTCCCATTGCAAGGAAACTGGGATCATACACCATTGAATGGCGGTGTATTGGGGCAAGGTTTACTTTCTGCTTTGGCAGAGAAGGCAGCGTCAGGCGTGAAGCAGTTGCCCAAAAAGGCGACGCTTCATTTATCTAATATTCGTTTGCATGACTCATTTGGTGGACGCGTTGATAGCTTGAAACATAATGAACGGGTACGTTTGCGTAAGGTTCTACATGTGTTGCAACGGAAAAGGAAATGGGCAATTGAATTGCGCCCTCAATTGGGAAAAGAGCCTTTGAATGAACAACTTATACAGCGTGTTCGTAAAACCCAACAACAAATTGAGGCATTTCTTGTAGCACGGGGTATTAAAGCCTCGAGAGTTTTCCAAGTTTGGCCAGAAGAGGGTAACAGGCAGGGTGAATCGACGGGTATTGTGATTCAAGCGGTGAAGTAAGGTTATATTTTTGTTAGTCTAGCGCCCTGCTCTATTTAGCATGACAATTCTTGTGAAATTATAGGAAAAAATATGACTGTTCGTACTCGTTTTGCGCCATCCCCAACTGGCATGTTACATATTGGTGGTGCTCGCACTGCTTTATTTTCATGGTTATTTGCACGCCACCATGGTGGTGAATTTGTGCTTCGTATTGAAGATACGGACAAAGAGCGCTCTACTGATGAAGCCACACAGGTGATTCTTGATGGTATGGCATGGCTGGGTTTGGATTGGGATGGTGAGCCAGTGTATCAGGGCGCACGCCAAGATTTACATATTGCAGCAGTGAACAAACTGCTTGCAGAGGGTAAGGCATACAAATGTTACTGCTCACGCGAAGAGCTTGATCATATGCGCGAGAAGCAGAAGTTGGCTGGGCAAAAGCCGATGTATGATGGTCGTTGTCGTGAGCGTGCTGATACGCCTGAAGATGCGCCATTTGTGATTCGTTTCAAATCACCTAACGAAGGTGAAACATGGGTACGTGATATGGTCTTGGGCGATGTATGTTTTCCCAATGCGGAGTTGGATGATTTAATCATTATGCGTAGCGATGGCACACCGACTTATAATTTAGCGGTGGTGGTCGATGATGCCGATATGGGCATTACGCATGTGGTGCGTGGCTCCGATCATTTGAACAATACTCCGCGTCAAATTCAGTTGTATGAAGCCTTGGGTCTTTCGGTGCCAAAATTTGCGCATATCCCATTGATTCATGGTGCTGATGGCGCAAAAATGTCCAAACGTCACGGTTCAGTAGCGATTACTGAATATCGTGAGCAAGGCTATTTACCTGTTGCGGTGGTGAATTATTTGGCGCGTTTGGGCTGGTCACATGGTGATGATGAGGTCTTTTCAGTTGCGCAGCTCAAAGAGCTGTTTGAATTGTCTGCTGTGGGCAAAAGTGCATCGCGCTTTGATCAGGCAAAGCTTGATTGGCTTAATACGCATTGGATTAAAGAGTCCAACGCGGACGACTTGGTGAGTGAAGTTTCACGTTTATTGGCGGTAGATGTGCAGGGTAAAGCACCGCTTGCAGGCGTGATTGCAAGCCTACAAGAGCGTTCCAAAAACCTCATTGAACTAGCTGATGGTGCACGTTTTTTCTATGTAGCCCCTACAGAATACCAAGAAAAAGCAGTAAAAAAGAATTTCAAGGAAGGTACTTGGGCATTGCTTGAGGCGTTTATCATACAAGCAGAAGCTTTGCCAGAATGGACTGGTGAAGCAGGGCATGGCTTGATTGAATCTATTTGTGCTGATGCTGAAGTTGGTATGGGGAAATTAGCGCAGCCGATTCGTATTTTATTATCGGGCGGCCCAGTGTCACCACCGATTGATGTCACGTTGGAACTATTGGGCTTGGATGAGACAATCAAACGTCTTCAAGTGGGTATGGAAGCTTTACGTCAAAAATAAGCTGCTGCTGATTTAACCCGCATGTTCATTGTGCCTGAATATTATTAATCTGTGAACGAAGTTGAAATGCTGAATAAATAGGGTGATCGCTCGATGTTATTTGTAATGTGTAGTCGGTATTCGACAATTCACATTTGCCAATCTAGCATTGCCTTTTTTTTAGGCAGAGGTACATCTTGATTCAAGTTCCACTTTCAGGCTTTTCTTTAGGCACACATCGTATTGATCCACCCTTGGTTTTAGCACCCATGGCAGGGATTACGGATTTGCCATTCAGGCGTATTTGCCGCCGATTTGGTATTGGCTTAACCGTCACTGAAATGATTGCATCTCGTGCTGTAGAGCAAGGGCGCGAGCGCACAGAGCGCATGGCAGAGCTTGATGCCGATGAATCCCCTGTTTCCATTCAAATTGCAGGTTCAGATTCAAAATTTGTCGTTGAAGCGGCGCGTTGGGCGGTGTCTCGCGGTGCAGACTTTGTGGATATTAATATGGGTTGCCCCGTGAAGAAAATCTGCAAACAAATTGCAGGCTCTGCGATGCTCAAGGATGAAGCTTTGGTGGCGCGTACTATTCGTGCTGTGGTTGAAGCTGTTGATATTCCTGTGACATTGAAGATTCGTACAGGTTGGGATGAGCCGAGTAAGAATGTTGAGCGTATTGCCAAAGTTGCGGAAGATAATGGTATTCAAATGCTTACCGTGCATGGCAGGACTCGTTCACAGATGTTTAATGGTCATGCCAATTGGGAAGATATTGGACGTGCGAAGGCAGCAGTGTCGATTCCTGTGATTGGCAATGGCGATGTCGTTGATGGTGAAAGCGCATTGGAAATGTTGCGCATTTCGGGTTGTGATGGCGTGATGGTTGGACGAGCGGTGCAGGGCAATCCTTGGGTACTGCAAGAGGTCCACGCTGCAATCATGGGTTTGCCTAAACCGAGCGCACCAACAGCAGAAGAACGTTGGGCTGTGGTCGAAGAGCATATGCAGCATTTGGCAGAACATCATGGGGTGAAATTTGCATCGAAAATGGCACGCAAACATGTGGGTTGGTATAGCAAAGGGTTGCGTGATTCGGCTGATTTCCGAGGATATTTTCAACGCTTGGATGATTGGGAACAGCAGTTGGCTGTGGCGCGTGATTATTTTTTGGCATTGGATGATATTTTGCCGTTGGCAGCATAATGGGCATAGCGCCTGAGCAGGCTTTTCCACTATTGGAGATGATGCCAATGGCGGTAATATTGGTAAATCAAGAAGGCCATGTCACCCATGCGAATGAGCTGGCACAGGGGCATATGGGTACATCTTTGCGGAATATGTCCAAACGTCATCTATCAGATTTTTTACAGCCATCATCGGAAGTAAACACCATGATTGGGCGTGCTTTGAAGGGTGAGACCGTTGCTGATGATGCCTTTTGTGGTCGCCAGAATCATATGCCGTATTCATTGCACTTTGGCCCTATGAAAGATCAACAAGGTGTGGTGATTGGGCTGATTCCTGAAGCCAATCGCTCAGAAGTGGAAGAGCATGCCAAACGTCACGAGATGGCTGAAACCGTGGCGCGTATTGCGCTTGAAATGGCGCATGAAGTAAAAAATCCGCTGGCAGCATTGCGTGGTGCGGCACAATTATTACATGAACAAAGTACAGGTGATGCGGCAGATATTTCGGCACATATTTTGGCAGAAGTTGATAGAATTAAAGAGCGCATTGATACCTTCTTACAAGTGGGTCCCAGAGCAGATATAGCCATGACAGAAATAAATATTCACGCGCTACTTGATGATGTTTGTAAGGCTTCGGAAGATGTTCAGGTGCACCGAGTGTATGATCCAAGCTTACCTGATTTATGGGTGCATGAAACGCGCTTGCGGCAAGCCATAGAAAACTTATGGGCGAATGCTTTGGAAGCTGAATCAAGCACGATTACATGGGAAACACGTATTGCACCTATGGTCGCTTTGCCAGGACATCAAGGTATGGTTGTAGAGCTGAGCATGCGTAGCAATGGTCACCCTATTCCAGAGGCATTGCGGGATCGGTTGTTTGAGCCTTATGTATCGAATAAAGCGCGTGGAAGTGGTTTAGGTTTGGCTGTGGTTCAGCGGGTTGTGCAAGAGCATGGCGGACGCATTTCATTAAAAGCTGGAGCTGGAGATACGACGTTTGTCATGCACTTACCGATTATGAAGGAGAAACCATCATGCGCGCTTTAATTGTTGATGATGATGAAGGTATTCGCTGGGTATTGGCACGGGTCTTAAAAGAAGAGGGCTTTGATGTGCTGGAAGCTGGCACATTAGCCGATGCTAAATTGTTGCAAAAAGATGGTGTGGATTTGGTGTTTTTGGATGTGTTTTTGCCAGATGGCAACGGCATGAATGCATTGTCAGAGGGTATGTTTAGTGCGCCTGTGATTATGCTAACAGCGGAAACGACCTTTGGCCATGCTGCCGAAGCATACCGTGAAGGTGCGATGGAATACCTTCCCAAACCGTTTGACTTGGATGAAGTTCGGGCTTTGGCACAGCGTGTGCAGCCTGTAAAACCCAGTAAACAAACTCATCAAGCTGTGCAGGAAGAAAAAGAACCGCAAAGCAGTATCATTATTGGCCGAAGTGAGGCGATGCAGAATATGTTTCGCACCCTTGGGCGTGTTGCAACCTCGGATTTAACGGTATTGATTACAGGAGAATCCGGAACAGGTAAGGAGCTGGTTGCGCAAGAACTACACCGTTTAAGTTTGCGGAAAAAAGAAATTTTTATTGCGATTAATACAGCCGCAATTCCCTCTGAATTATTGGAAGCCGAGTTGTTTGGTCATGAAAAAGGCTCTTTTACTGGCGCAAATAAAGCCCGTGAAGGATTGTTTGAACAAGCCGATGGCGGCACGTTATTCCTTGATGAAATTGGTGATATGCCGATGGCATTACAATCGAAAATGTTGCGTGTTTTGGAAACAGGCATGGTGCAGCGTATCGGTAGTAATCAAGAAAAAAGCGTCAATGTTCGCCTACTGGCGGCCACGCATCAGCATTTACAGCAGAAAATAAAAGAAGGGCTGTTTCGTGAAGATTTATATTATCGCTTGAATGTGATTCCTGTTCATATTCCACCGCTTCGAGATAGGCGTGATGATATTCCTGAGCTGGCAGAGTTTTTATTGCAACAGGCAGCAGATGATTTATCTATGGTGGCACCTATTTTATTGGATGATGCTGTTGGACTGCTTCAGCGTTATGACTGGCATGGAAATATTCGTGAATTAAAAAATGTCATGCGCCGTTTGGCAGTGTTAACACCAGGTGCAAGCATCACTTTATCTGACGTTGCATTGGCATTGGGGCATGATGGCGCACATGGTACGGGGCATAAACTCGAGACTTTGGATGAGGCAGTTGTGCGCTGTTTACGTACCTATATGGACCAGCTTGGTTATGCTGAAGCCACTGACATGCATCGCAATTTGCTTGCCATGGTTGAGCCTGCCTTGTTGCGTTTAATCTTGGAAAAATGCGGTGGAAATCAATTAAAAGCTTCAGATATGTTGGGCTTGAACCGTAATACTGTGCGTAAATTAATTCGCCAATATGATATTGACCCAGCTTATTTCAAGCCGTAATAGTTAAGTCTAGGACACAATTTTTAAGCATATTGTCGCGCCTTTTAATGTCAAAACAGCAGGATTTTTTATATTCCCCTATTATTTAGGGTAGATTCTACGCATGACGTGATGAATTTTGGTGGTTATCATGCCCGCCATGTCTAAAACAACCGATTATTTAAAACCGATTTTACTTCGTCTTGGCTCTATGTCTTTGGCGATTACATTGCTAACTGTATTAGCGCTGGCATCTGTGATTGGTACAGTGTTATTGCAAAACCAAGATCAAGCTGATTATTTGCAACAATTTGGACCTATTTGGTACTGGGTATTTCGCTCACTTGGTCTCTTTGATATGTATCACACATGGTGGTTCTTATCGTTATTGGGCTTCTTGATGTTATCATTATCTGTGTGTTTGTACCGTAATGTACCGCGTTTCTTAAAAGAAATGCGGGGTAGCAAGGTCGCATTATCGGACAGTGCGATGAAACATATGAAGCATAGCCGCCATTGGGATTTGAAGGGGCAAAGTGCCGAAAATGTATTAAGCGTTGCCAAAGAACGTTTAAAAGAATGGCGTATTCGTGAAGAGCAACGTGGTGATGTGAGCTATATCCGTGCGGATAAAGGTAAATATCACAAATGGGGCTATATTTTAGTTCATTCGGCGATGTTGGTGGTTTTAACAGGTGGTTGGATAAGTGTGCAGTTTGGTTTTCGCGGTAATATGCAAGTGCCTGTTGGAAGCCAGGAAAGTGAAATTAGTTTCTTGAAAAGCACCAGCGTAGCATACAAAGAAATGCCATTTGAAGTGCATTGTAATGACTTTTCAATTGACTTTTATCCCAATGGCATGCCCAAAGAATTTAAGAGTAACTTAACAATTATTGATCATGGCAAGGAAGTGATTAAAGATAGAGATATTATTGTTAATGAGCCATTATATTATAAAGGCGTGCGAATTTATCAGGCGAGTTTTGGTGATGGTGGCTCTAATATTCATTTAAAATTATTAAAGTTGGATGGCAGTGGAGAGATCGATTCAGCTGAAGCACACGTTTATACGAGTTATAAAGATAAGACGAATGGTGTTACTTTGGAACTGACTGACTTCCGCCCGCATAATGTTGAAAATATGGCAGAAATTGGAGACCCCAAAGATTTCCAAGATTTGGGTCCGTCGGTTGATTTTATCATGCGTGGACCAGGCTTGAAACCAGTGAAAATTCGTAGTTTTATGAATGCTTTCGAATTGAACGGTGACAATCGTGGTAGTTTTATCCAAGTGTCTTTTTCAGGTGATACCAAAGACTTTCAATCGGTAGCGTTGGGCTTGGATATGAGTGATCCGCAAGAATGGAAGTTGCTACAGCGATTTTTGATTCACTTGGCAGATGACAATGTGAAGAATAAGCAAAAAGCCAATATGCAGGCATTTAAGGCTGCGATGGATGATGTGTTTGGTAAAGGTAAACGTCCAGACAATTTCCAAGCTATGGCGATGCGTGTATTACAAGCGGCACAAGTCATTCCACGCTTGCCTTGGCCATATATTCCAGTGCTCGATGATTATGATCAGAAATATTATACAGGATTACAGTTGGCGAAAGACCCAGGTATGAATGTGGTTTGGACGGGTAGTGCGTTGTTGGTCATGGGTTTATGTATTATGCTTTATGTCTCACATCGTAAGTTATGGTTGATTGTGCGTCGCAAAGGTAATGATTTGAGTATTAGTTTTGTAGGCTTGAGTAATCGCAATCAGCTGAATTTTGAACATGAATTTAATGAAATTTTAAGCTCGATGAATGATGATATGCAACAGTTGGAAAAAGGAGATGCCGTATGACAGCAATAACAGAATCAAATGGGCTATGGGAAAGTATGTATCAGGGGCGTGCTGCCTTTGTACGTTACTGGGCATATATTGGCTTGATATTGGGTGCCGTGGGTCTGGCAGTGTTTGGTGGTGATGGTTATACGGAAAATGGTTATATCTTCCAATTGGTCGGACAAGATGGCGTGATGTGGTTGGGTACAGGCGCATTGTTGGGTGCTGGCTTGGCAATTGGAGCCTCAACGCTTCGCCCGGAGATGGTGAATGGTTATATTCCCAAGACTATGGTGTCATGGCTTGATGGTGCAGCATTGATGATTGCCTTGATGGGCTTACTTACTTTGCTTGAACCAACTGCAGCACAAGTTTCTTATAAAGATCAAAGTAATTTGTTTGCTGGTCATGTAATTATGACCATGAATGTATTATTTTTATTCTCTGCTATTTGTTATATTGCTTATTTATTTGCGCCAGAATCATTTATTGGAAGCATGGCAACAGCTGCTGCATGGGGTGGGGTTTATGCAGGTGGCTCGTCATTATTACTGCGTTGGTATGAGTCTTATTTGTTTTTGGGTGGCGAGATTGGACATGCACCTGTTTCCAATATCTATGAAGTCTTTATTTTATTATTCTGTATTGTAACAATTATTTATTTGCAGTGGGAAAAGCGTTACGAAGCCAAAGCTATGGGAGCATTTGTTATGGCATTGGTTGCTGCGGGTGTATTTTTTGGTATTTGGTTGGATTCTGTAGGGCAAGCTGAAATTAAACCGCTGGTTCCTGCTTTGCAATCGTATTGGATGAAAATTCATGTACCAATGAATTTTGTGGGTTATGGTTCATTTGCGGTAGCATGTGGTGCTGGTATGGCCTATTTAACGCGCATGTGGCTTGAAGCGCGCAACAGTAACATGGTTCGTGTTTTCCCTAGCTTGGAACAGCTTGATCAATTGGCTTATAAATCTGTCGCAGTTGGTTTTCCAGCTTTCACTTTGGCAACAATTTTAGGTGCAGCATGGGCAGCAGAAGCTTGGGGTGGTTATTGGTCTTGGGATCCAAAAGAAACTTGGGCTCTGATTGTATGGTTGGTATATGGTGCTTATTTGCACGTACGTATTTCACACGGCTGGCATGGTAAAACCTTGGCTTGGTGGACAGTGATTGCATTCTTGGTGACAGTATTCTGTTTCTTGGGTGTGAATATGTACCTTTCTGGCTTACATTCTTATGGGCGTTTGTCGTAA
>Ga0114934_10002744_pt1 | contig 11201 bp, 10 predicted proteins | sample 4SBtaG_2_FD_99695 | JGI IMG/M metagenome (GOLD analysis project Ga0114934, IMG submission 99695) | Deep subsurface microbial communities from Kolumbo volcano to uncover new lineages of life (NeLLi) - 4SBTROV10_white metaG | ecosystem: Environmental > Aquatic > Marine > Volcanic ...
CTGTCCGCACTGTCTATCAGGTCACCGATGAAATTCGGTGAAACATCCTCATTGTTAATTGTAGAAAGGAGTTCGTTCCTCTTTGAATAGACGGAATCCATCTCCCCGGGAGCAAGGTTCTCGTAGTTCCCCGATTCTAACTCCTTAGATCTCTGCTCAATCCATTGAGGGTCATCCATCTTTATCGGGTCTGCTTTCCCAATCGGAAGTTCAGCGCTACCTGCAATATCTTCAGCTTCCTGAGAAGCTGCTTGTCCAAAGGTTGGAGCGCCAGGCTCTGGCCTTGTTGCAGGACCCTTGAAAAATCGGTACGTACCCTTGATGGGGGCTGCTATCGCCTTCAGTGCAGATTTGGTCGCCATCTCCTCGATATTATAAGGGGCCTCAAGGAGCTTTCCGGTAGTCTTTGCTAAGGGAACAGCTCCTGGAATCTTTGTGATGGCAGCGTCCCTAGCAACCTGTTTAGCGGTCTGTTTGGCTATTTGGGATCCAACAAATTTAGGGCCAATGGTTGAACCTGCAAGCATAACTTCAAATGGAGCAGCAGCTCCAAACTGTTCCCATCCACCAATATCATATCCCTCTGGAGACCTCATGGCCTCAGAAGCAGTCCTCATTTTCTGTACGGCAGAAGCATCAGCAGGAAGAGCGCCGATGGCTTCTTCAACAATACGCATCGCATCTATTTCCTGTTGTCCCTTTACTGATTCAGGAGCTGGACCAAGGTATAGTTCTGGCTGTGGAATAGCAGGCGCACCCGCGGGGGCTATTCCCTGTAGGTAGTACCCAAGTCTTTCTAGCCAGTTAGGAGCACCAGCAACATCCCTTATGGGTTTGGAAATGCTAAATGTTCCAACATCAGAAGGTCCGTGAATAAATGCCTGAGCCGGGTCTGATGAGGCTATTCTCCCAATTGCTTCGTTGAGGAGTTGCTCTTCTTCTCTTCTTCCTGCTTCCCCGCGAGACAGTATGTCCATGATCTGAGATGCCTGCATATCCTGCGGAGATGGAGTAAATGACTGGTTTATACCAGGAGGGGGCGCAGTTCCCCCCTGCGGAGGCCCTCCTCGCATAAATCCAAGGTATCTGTCTGCTATTTTCCCAAAATTAATCATCAGAAGTTATACAGGAACCTCGTTCTTGGGTTCGTGTACATTCCCGTTGTTCCCCTTGCTGTTCCGGGCAGAGAACTGTAACGGGTTGTCCACGGGTCATTACTTTCCATAAAGTCCATGAATGAAGCAGGGTCCTCCCCCGCCCTCATAGACGTTCCTATATTACCAAGATAGTCTGAATAGACATCCTGATATGCCTGCTGGAAATACCGCCCCTTGGATGGGCTCTGTGCTCCAAACTGCATACCAGTCGGCGAACTGTAATACTGTGCCTGTGGCATCTGCTGAAGGACAATACTCCACCAATTCCCTAATCCAGTATTCTGGTTTTCCAGAAAATCCGAGAATGAGAATCCGTTAGCCATTTATGCACCGTTTCCGTTTTGGGCTACTGCGGGATTTGTAGCAGACAGTAGGAAATTAAGGAACTCTCTCTCATCTCCTCCTGCTCCCCTAAACCCTCTTTGAAGGTTTGCCATTCCCTGCTGTATTGCAGACCCAACATCACCACCATAGTACCCAAACTGACTAGAACTAGCTCCAGGATTTCTCATTGCAAGCATCTGTGCTACAGCAAGCTGGTTAGCGCCCGCCTGTTGCCCTCCACCATAAACCTGCTGAGCATATGCCCTTCTGGCAATATCATCAAGAGTAAGGCCCCTTGCAGCCTCAGTTTCTTTTGCTAAATCCGTATCAGTCATGGCTCCATATCTTCCTGCCATTCTTGCCATTTCTAAGAGAGAGGTAGCGGGGTTCATTTCTGCGCCAGCCGGTCTTACTCCAGCGGTTCCAAGAAAATCACCGAACGATGTTCCTAGCCCAGCTGACCCGCCTAATCTCTGGAGCTGGTACTGTGAAAGCAGGGGATTATAAGCCCCATAGAGAGCCTCCTGTTGAGGCCTCCTGAACCGTGATGCAAACTGACTATAAATATCAGCTGGCTCTTGATAGGCTGCTCCTATACCCCCGGTTCCCCCAAAAAGTTGGTTCCATACATCCGCCTGTGTCCCGCTCATCCAGTCTGGCATTGTAGCGCCTGTTCCAAATGCTTCTGTACTATAATCTCCAATAGCCATTTCATCCTCCTGTAGTATTATATTGGGCCTGATTCATCTGTAGTAAGGGGTCCTCTCCTCCCCCAAAGGAAGTCTCTGGGGTTAGGGAATCTGGATCACCCTTATGCTTATATGATGCCTCGACAAAGTGATTAAGTATTTCTCCTCTTGTCATTCCTGAATCCGACATATTCTGTGCAATGCCGAAGACACCTTCCTGAATATCAGGAATTGCACCTCCCGACGCGTCCTTGGTTGCAAGTAGATTCAGTAGGTCAATGAATTTTGAGTTTCTTGAAAGAGACTCGCTTTCTTTTATTGAAAATGTAAGGGGATCACCACTCCTTGACGTAGCAAAATAATCATACATTGCCTTTCTTCTAGGGTCGCCGACTTCATCATATAAATAAGCAGGATTTTTCTCGGCAGCAAGCATGTCGTCCCTGAGCTGACGTATCTCACTCATGGTGTCATTGATATCAGGCCTGTCATTGTTCAGGTACTTCCTGTAGAAATTAACCCATAGTCCCTGTGCATTGTATGGATCTCCCGCACCTGTTGACTGTGTTTCAAAATCCAGAGCTGGATTACTGCTATGAAGTCTCCAGAGAGTATCGAGGCGATTGTAGAGAGGCCACATTGCAGACTGCCTCTCGGCGTATTGTGATCCCGGTATGCTGTTATAGTCACGTCGGAACAACTGCATCTGCTGTAACCCCGCCTGAGTTTCGTCCAGTGGTATATACCGTGGGTGTGTATACCTATCACCATACTTTTCATCGAAATCTGTCTGGCTCATACCAGGATACCTGAATTGCTCTCCAAGGTTTTGTGGCTCACCGCCAAACTCTCCAGTCACCGGTAGTTCAAGTTGCTGTCCTGTAGGTCTATTTGCTATTGTTTCATAGGCGGTAGTTTCCCCGCCTGTGCCAACCGTTGACCCTGTTCCAGGGCCCCCTGGCTGAAACCCTCCTCTTGGTGGTGCAGGGGCAAAAGATGAAGGGTGTACTGGTGGTACAGGACCTGTGCTTTGCATAGATGTTATGCCTGTCATAACCTGTTCATATATATTCGGGTCCAGTGCATTGCTGTTAGCAGTAAACCACTGGGTCAGGCCATCAGGGTCTGACTGCATAATCCTTGCGAAGCTGTCACTGTGGAGAACCTCTCCCAGTATCTGTGTTCCGGCAGGATCTCCGTTTGCCTTGTCATCCTCAAGGCTCTGAAAAAGCCCATCGTAGAGTTCTTCTCTTGGCGTATAAGGCCTGACTGGCGGAGTCTGAGGAACTCCTGCATCAAACATAGGATCTGCTTCATTCTCTACCCCAGCGATCAGCTTACTGAGAACTTCATCGTCATCTATACCTGGTTCGATATTATTTGCAGTTGCGTCCGAGAACACGCCTTCTGTAATGGTAAGGGCATCATTCATATTGCCATTCGATGAATCCCATATATTCTGGAATGTATCCTGCCCTGAATCAAAGAGACTGTCTGCTTCATTCAGGAGAGAATCAAACTCCATGCTGTTATTAGTAGAAAAGGCAAGCTCTGCAACACCGGGAAATTCCATAAGCATTGCTTCGAGCTCTGGCTGCATGAGTGAACCAGACGAGATGTCCTGCGGATTCTCTATCTGCCTTACCATCTCTTCAAGGTTGATATCCTCAAGGAGTCCTGAAGGTGGTTGCTGTGTAGGCCCGAACATATCAAACTGACCCATAACCATACTGCTCGCAGCATTATTGAGTGCAGTATTCTCGTTCTCTCCTCCGAGAACCATATCAAGTATTGCCTTCATGCCAACAGGGCCTGGAAGCAATGCTGTTTCTGCCATCTTTGAAAATCCCTTTAGTATATTTTCATATGCCATTTATGGACCTCCCTGCGCTCCGGGTCTGGGTGTCCCCGGTGGAACGACTGGCCCTGCCTGTGGAACAGGCATTGGTGGAGGAACGCCCATCATGGCGTTAGGCATTACCCGTGGATCCATCCCTGGTGGTCCACCTTCTCCTCCTCCGGGCATAGGAGGTGCTCCGGGCATTTGTGGCTGCCCCCCAAGCTGCTGCTGCAGCATCTGTTGTTTCTGAAGCATAACCACCATCAGTTCACCAAGGTAGAACTGAACGAGATCAGATCTCCCCTGATTCTCCGCTGCCTGGAGCAGGGACCATAGCGTTGCTTCGGGAAGCATACGCTCGGCAAGCTGCTCCTTTATGGCATCATCCATCTGGTCTGCATCCTGAATGGACAAGATGCGATCCCTGATGGCGCGGTCTGAGAGAAGTGGGGTCGGACCTTCTCTGGCAATCTGGGCCATGCTGAATCTTGTCATGTCGTCCTGTGGCAGTTGTCCGACGAGGTTGACTACCGGCATTCCTGTGCCACGTATCACCTCGGGGGTTATTTCCTGTGAGAAGTACATGCGGTTCTTATCCATGCCTGTGAGTTCCATTGCCTTGAATGATCCCGTGGCATACTGGTCCCCGATAATATTGAATATCATCTGGTATGCCTTCTCTATACCACGGAGGTATTTCCCGACAATAGTATCAACGCCCTGCCTGAGTGTATTGATTGCATATCCTGAAAGCTGGAAGGGGACTTCTCCATAGACAGAGTGGGGGAGTGCCCCTCTCTGCATCTCACCGGCAACAAGTCCCATGAATGCACCAGTTTCCCGTGCGACTTCGAGCATTCCCAGTGGTTCGATATCCTCACCTGCTGCGAGGGCTATCTCTGAACCTTCGAGGAACGGATCTTCCTCAAGGGTCTTTGTGCCGTCACGGGAGCGGACTTTCAGTCCCTGTCTCCGTGACCTTGCGGTCAGTTCCAGCATGGTGGACATCATCAGGTTGTGTTTCGGGTAGAGTTCCCGTGTGCTTTTGAACACGGATTCCCCGACATCGGAGATGGTGTCCTGTGTATTTGACTGGTGCAGTGCAACAATGTACGGGGTAGCGCCTATGGGTCCGAGAAAAACAGGAACCATGCCTGCCCCGTGCTTGGTCTGCTTCTTCACAACGCGGTGGATTGGTCTGTCCATGCTGCCGTTGTGTATGATAATCGTGTTCATTTCGCGGTCGTAGAAGTCATAGACCATAACACCGTCAACCATATCGGTTGATTCCCAGTCTACTTTGACTCCGTACTCGGAAAATATCTGGTCTTTTGTCTTTGGGACTTTATGGCAGGCCCATTCGAGTCCGTGCTGCCCTGTGCCCCAGTAGGTATGAAGAGGATCCCAGGGGGTAATATCTATGTAGGTGTCCCCGTCCTCTTTCTTCGCAAGCAGTGCACGTCCTGCATACCATCCGCGTATGACGGTATACCATGCGAGCTGATCCCTTAGATTGGGAAGCATGATAGAGCAGAGTCTCTCGTCTGCTGACTGGAGAACTCCTATCAGGAATTTCTCCTTCTCGTCGTTCTTATCCCTGAGCTCCGCGTCAGCTCCGTTGTGCGGAACTCTCACGGTCATCTCAGCTCCGCTGATCCATCCCATGACTTTATCCGCAAAGGTAGCGGGCTCATTCGAGGTATAACTCTGGTATCCTTCGCCTGCGTCGTACTCTTCCAGTCGGTAGAGTGCATGGTCATCTTCCATGCGCTGGCGAAGCGGTTCTGTTGCGTTGTAGTGCCCCTCAACGAGGCTGACGATGTCTTCGGGCTTTTTCCTTGCCATCTATCGCCACCTTTTTACGGTAATCTTGTTCTTGTGATCAAGATAAGCATAACCGAATCTGTCAACGAGTCCATAGACGAGTGCCTTAACTCCGTGGTTATTCTTATCTTCAGGGACATCCCCGACGATATTCCCGTCACGGTCGGTTTTCCACCGGTAGGCCCTTGTCTGTCCGTCGAACGGATTCGGCACAACACCGAACTCCGAGAGTATACCATGACAATGGGGTGCTATGACAAGTCTGGGTGCGTGTGTCTTTGAGTCTATCTTCAGCCACCCTTTGAGTCTCTCGGTTCCCTCATTGATTCTAACTTTCTGGCTGGAAAGATAGAGTCCTGCCTGATTGAGCCACATTTCAGCAGGGGACGCCATCGCTTGGTGCTGTGTGCCACCAACATCAATCACACCAAACTGGACATCAGGCCACCAAGGCCTGCTCATCGCGATATCAATCATATCGTCGGTCACAAGCCCCTGCTCATAAATCTCATCAATGACCTGTATCTGGTCGCCCTTGACCTGTATGACCTCTATGGCATATGCCCCGGCATAACCTGGGTCCATCCAGAGGTGGACAGGCACATCCTTCTCGTACTCGACATCTGCTATATGTGCGTCGGGACGAAATTCAGGGAAGACGAGACCCTGTGGTGGTGAGGGTTTGCCCTCGATGCGCTCCATGTAGAAGTCATCGGAGCTGAAATCCCTGAGCCTGAGTATTTCAGGATCAGTTGCCCCACCTGGGTAGAGATGAACATTGGTGTAACTCGGTAACGAATAGGCACGGGCATCCTTATCAGCGCCGTTAGCCCATGCAGTAAACATCTGGGGATACCACCCCAGGCTTCCTTCAAAGGTTCCGCTGAGAAAGAGCCACCCTCGCTTAGGTGCACACCTTCCACGGAGCCTGTAGAACGTCTCAAGGTCTAACTGTGATGCTTCACACCCCAGTATCCCGTTCGGCGCTCTCATAGCAAGTGTTCTCGGATCCTTTGCACTCTTTGTTTCAATCCTCGTGCCGTCCGCAAGAACCAGGTGTCCCGGGTCAACTCTCTTTGATGCTTCCTTGAGGAGCCCGAGCCTTGCAAAATCATCAACGAGGTACTCAAATTCTGCCCTTGTGCGTTCGTAATCTGCTGCAACGAGCCAGAAGAGTCCCTTCCCTTCAGTCTCTGCAAACCGTGAGAGCAGGTATTTACTGGCCATAAGGCTCTTTCCCGCCTGCTCGCCACCAGCCACAAGGGTAAACCTGTAGGGTGAATCGAGTATGCGTCGCTGTTCTGCGGTCGGATTGAACCCAACCTTATCGAACAGATAACTCGTGAGCGCAGAACGATCAACATGATCTAAAACCATACTACCTCTTCTTCCCGACCTTATCAGTCTTTCGGGATTTCTTCCTCTGTTTCTTCATCTGCTTGAGACTTTTTTCCTGTTTCTGTTTCTTTACCACTTGACTCTTACGCTTTCAGTAGTATACTTTCTGTACTGATGAGGATTATTCTCCCTTTTTCTTATCAGTTTTCACCTCGTCACTGGAAAAGCCCCCTCTGCCAAGGGGGTTTTTCCTATTCTTCACTATATTTTTCTTCGAGAATATCCTCAATCTGTTTCTCCACCGGTGTACTCTTCTCCTCTTCCTTCTTCGGAGCATTCTGCGCCATCTTCCTGATATCCCGCAATAGCTCCCGCGCTGTATCCTCCTGAACAATTGCCGTCGGCCTGTACTTCGAGGGCATATTCGCATTGAGCAGCGTAATAGCTAATACCGGGCTCTTCTTCACCGCCTCAGGGTCCATCACTATCCCCACAACTACCTCCTCCAGAGCCTCAGCAAAGTCCTGCCTTGCATCAGCTACCCTGTCAGGGAAGTCAGGATCATGAGACATCCAATACTTATACGTCGAGCGATCAATACTCGCTGACCTCAGCCCACTACTCACCGTCCCCATCTTCTTCAAACCACTGAGAAACAATAACTGGTTCTTCTCTTTCCGTATACTCCTGCCATCCTGCTTACCAGGCATTCCATCCCCCCTCTCATACTCTCCCCCCAAGTAAAATTACATTTACTTACTACCCCCTTAAGGGGGTAGGTAGTAAGTAAATGAATTAAACATGACTAGGGGTTTACCAGATTTACCACTTCATTTACCCAAGTAAATACCACAACTTTACGCCTGCTGTCAAATCAACAGGCATTCCATTTACCAGTAATTTACTCCACTTTACTCGGTAAACAGGCACTCTTTTACAGAAAAAATTCTGTCACGGGTAGCCATCACCATACGCCCCAATCTCCAAGCCATACCCCTCATAGCAATCGTTTATAGGCAAACGTATATTATCAAGGCAAACGATCAGTAAAAGGCAAAGGCTATCCAAGGGCAAAGGTCAGTACAAGGCAGTCGCTCTTCAACGTCAACGGCTCTTTACAATCAACCGCTCTTTACCATCATCGGCGCTTTATAATCATCGTCTCTTTGATGTCATAAGCTCTTTGTTATCATTAACTCTTTGTTATCATCGGCCCACCTTGCTCATTGTTATTTGAATTAGTAATCAAGAATCATCTAATCTGCTCTCGCAGTAATCAGTCATTCGGACTACATATATTTTAAATCGCATGTTAGTAATCCCTGCACTGTTCCATTGCAGGAATAAATAACATACTCGAAGGTACAGCTATCGCCTCACACTAAGCACACCAGACAACATAAGCAGGCGGGCATACGGTACTGAAGGTGCTTGCAAGTAAATACTTGCAAGTGCTAAACGGTCTTAAAGGAATAAGTTCTTTGATCCGTGCTTCCACTAATCGTTACAGCACGGTGGGATTTTGGTTTTTTTGTCGGTGCGGTTTGGGCGAATTTGATTGAGTTCGATCAAAACACAGCGCACGATTTTCCAGGTAAACGGGCCCGCGAAAACGCGCTCGCGAGCCGGCCGGACGGCCGACGTCGCGCGACGCGTGGCAAGGCTTTACTGCTAGACATAAACACAATAACCATGCTAAAATAAAGAGTAATGGCACTACTTGCCACGTGAAATTTAGAGTTTGATTGAACTCGATCAAACTTAGATAGGAGGAAACCTAAATAGAATAGCTATCACAGCTACAAGGCATGAGTGCCTTAATTTTATTTTGGAGTCGATACAATGAGCAACAAACTACAAGCTACAAGCGCTAAAGCAACCCTGGCAGTATTCAAGAATAACCTTAAAGGCGACGCGAGCGTATACGACACCGCGACTTATACCGATGAATTATACAAGGCGTGGAATCATGCACGCGAGGCGTTACCGTTTGGATTAGATTCACGCGGAAAGTGGCTAATTATTCTTAAAATGGGTGGCCGTAGTGACCAAGCGTTAACGCGCTTGCTGTTCGATGAGCGATTGAGCGAGAATCAAAAGATTGAAGACGGCTCAAAAAGGCTCGCGCCTTTTGAGCTCATGAATAATGGCAAAAAATCGGCCAATGTTGGAGTGCTCGAAGTTAGCGCCCGCCAACTCTACAAAGTTGGAAAATACGCCTTAATGGCTGAATTGACACGCCAAGCGGGAATAGCTCAAATGCTCGAGCACGATAACAAGGTTATCTCGCGCGTAGTCTACGCAAACAAATTAGCGCACGATACATTCGAACAAGGCGCGAATAAACGCGAAGCGCTATATCGTATGGTAAAGCAAGACGTAAAAGTTGACGGTATAAGCGAGATGCGCTCGCACCATTCGAGTTTCTCGCGCGGTTTTGAAATTGCATTAACCAAGTCGGGCGAAACGTGGACGGATGGCTTAAGCGCGAGTGAACGGCCAATCGAAACGCGCGTCAACTTTGAAGTCTTCCAGGAATTGAAGAGAAACATTATAGAAAAAGCCGAAAAGACTCCAAGTCAAAATCAAGGCGAAGCTACCAAAAAGCGCGACGATTTGCAACCCGCGGAAGACGCGGAACCTACGAACGACGCGCCAAAAGTCGACAAAGTAACACACGTTTTAATCAAATGTCGAAATGAAAAAAGCAACCCCGCCTGCTTAACTAAATTCGAAATTGGCTTGGAATATTTACAGCTAATATACGCAACAAGCGACGCGAAATTCACAGCAAAACTTCCCAAATGCGGGCACTGTGACGCGGAACTTATCGTTGATCAAGACACGCAAAAGCTAGCACGTAGTTAGTCGCAATCGATACGCGCCTCGTAATTGAGGCGCGTATCTTTTCGCTCTTTTTTTTGCGTGTCCCTGTTGTCTGGTAGGTTGAAAGTATACGACAAGGTACGGATATCTTGATAAGTCAAAAGTATTTATCAAGTTATCCGTATCCACCAACTGAACCTATGCAAGGGCCCAGTAAAGTGTGCCCGTTCTTGTTAGTGGGTACGTGTCGAGGAACCTACAAGGAAGGAGGATATAGAATGTCAACATATTGTGACGACTGCCTAACAGTTGCATATGACTATGTCGGGGCTGGCATAGAGTTACAGCTAGAGTTCATGCGAAGCATGGACCTGGCTTCACTCGAGGACCATACGTGCGAACGCATAGAGACCGACGGCGAATCAGAGTGCGACTGTAACGCGCACAGAAGATGAGAAGACTGGTACCAGGATAAGGTAAAGGAGGTGTGCTATGAGTTGCCAGGATCCGTTGTGCGAGTTACCTGCAACGAGGTGTGACACGCACGAAGTAAGGCAAGGCGTGAACTATGTGCAGGTATGTAATGAGTGCCTTACGGAGTACGGAAAACTCACGGAGATGAGGTTAGAGTTAGAGATGATCGACCCATTCTCTACTTATTACAACGGCTTCGATAGGAGTTGCTATGAGTAGACTGATGCCCAGGATTAGGTAGCTGTCTTGACATAAACATAAACTCATAGTAGAATTAAGGAAGTATGATCTAGTAGATCACTACGGTTTGATTGAACTCAATCAAAGAATCTTACAAGGAAGGAGGTAACCAAAGGAATGAATAGCACAGACATTATAGCTATAGCAGACGTTGAATCCGAGGAGTTATTGTACTGCACCTGGGGTAGGTTTGCGGTAGACAATTTAGAAAGTGGCGGTATGGAAATTGAGGAACTCAATGACATAGAAGCCACGCTAGACAAGAATCTTCCGCATAGGCAAATGGATTTTGTGCATCATATAGGTGGAGGGGCATCATCGGAGTACTTTATAACGAGGCATCGTATTAAAGGCGAAGAATGTACAGCAATGCGCGAGGCATTCGTACGTACAGATGCTATTGGGATTATGTGGGATGCATGGTGTATCTGTGATCCTAATAAGGAATGGGGAGACCATATTATAAACGGATGCAATCACCTATACAGC
>Ga0114934_10002745_pt1 | contig 11196 bp, 8 predicted proteins | sample 4SBtaG_2_FD_99695 | JGI IMG/M metagenome (GOLD analysis project Ga0114934, IMG submission 99695) | Deep subsurface microbial communities from Kolumbo volcano to uncover new lineages of life (NeLLi) - 4SBTROV10_white metaG | ecosystem: Environmental > Aquatic > Marine > Volcanic ...
AAAAGAATAAAACCTATTATTACATAATAATAAAGATGCACAAATTCGCCTTGTGTCAACATAAAAGGATCTAATTGCTTGTATGATTGAATCTTTAGTCCTTTGTATTTTTTATTCAATTGGGTATAAAGTCCGTCGGTTTTTTTAATATCATTTAATTTAATTACAATTTCTGTAGCCACATTGGCGCTAACTCCTGCCAATTTTGCAAGATAATCTTTTCTAACAAAAACATTTAGTTTATCATACATTGCATCACTTGATTTATATATTCCTGTAATGCGAAATGCTTCATCAACAAGAATACCTTTTGAATTGTTGAATCTAAGTATTATTTTTCTACCCAACTTATAATTAGAAGAAAAATCTACAATCACGTCAGAATATTTATCAAATTCGACTGATGACAAGTATTGTTTTAGAGAATCTTTAAATGCTCTTTTGCTTCTAACTTTTGTGCCCAAAAGTGGAGATAATTTGTCTAAAACATCTTCTTCAAGTCCTTTTGATTGCAATTGAGTTATTACATTTTCTGTTAAAATATAATCAACAATTTTCAGATCCTGAGCCATTGAAGAACTAATGATAATTTCATTTTCTTCTGCTTTGCCAAAATATGTACTATTTGAATCAATCAAATGTTTGTACAAATCACATACGAGTTTGTCTTCTTCAGGATTTACTCCGTATATCATTACTCCTTGATTTGCTCTTGAAGTAGATGCTAATCCGAAAAATTTTAATCTTGATGATATTCCTTTTATTGTTGAATCTGATCTTAAATCTACTATAATTTTATTAGCATTTTCAATAGAATCTGTCATTTTCATATTTTCAAGAAAATTTGGATTATGTATTTGAATATGCCCGTAATTGATATTGATTTGTTCTTCATTTCGTTGAGAAATCATACCCTCTGTAAGTGCAATAGAAAAAACACCACCTGCCAATCCAATAGTAATTGCTGCAATCAGCACTAATGATCTTGTTGGTTTACGCCATATATTTTTCCAAGCTAATGATACTAACATTTTCTTATTTTTTTTGAATAAACAATTTATCAACTTCTTAAAGAGTCGACTACTTTTAATTTACGAACCTTTAATAGTGCATAAATAAGACTTATTCCAACTAATACAAGCACAATTAATACTTGAAATGGAATATAAGAACCAAACCACGCAAAAGGCATTACAGGTTCCATATTATATTGCCCCATTGATTCGGAAATTTCTCCGTGAAGCGTTATGGGATACAAATGACCAACAATAATAATCGGTGCAGTTATAATTATTGCAGAAATAACACCTAAAAGTCCCATATAAAACATTTCTAATGAAAGTATAATAGAAAGTTTGCTTTTTTTCATTCCTATTGCTATCATAACTCCAAATTCTCTTTTCCTTTCGGCAATCATCATCATTACTGTTCCAAGTATTCCAAATGCAATTATGAGGTATAAAACACCTAGTATTGTTTTTCCAGAGCCATTATCAATTTCTATTCCCTGGATCAAATCTTTATTCAGGTTTTTCCAACCTACAACGTTTATTTCTGGATTGTTCAAAGTTTTTTCAATCTCATCTTTAACTTTCATTATCTTTTGATAATCAGTCGCTTGTAAACTAGCTTGATATTTTGTATTTACAACTATATAGTTCACATAAAATGACGTGTCATTTCCATTTATTTCATAAGCACTTAGAAAATTCTGACAAGATTTTAGTGACATATATACAAATCGTGAATTAAATGCATCGGTAGGAAACTTAACAAATCCTGTTATCTTAAATTTCCCAACAGCACTTGCTCCGTGAAAACCTTGTCCAATCATTATCAAACTATCACCTATTGAAAGGTTTAGGTATTGAGCCAATTTAGTACCTACTAAAATTTCATCATCAATATTATTCAAATCGACATTTGGTAATTCACTTGCTTTTACAATTTGTTCCAAATATTTCGCTGTATCTATTCCATCTGCAGACAAATCAGCAGATAAATCGCTCCGATTTGTGTATGCTTTGTTTTTATAATGCTGAATTTTTTTGACCAATTCTGGTGGAAGCTCGGTTGCAATATTATTTATAACATTTGTGTCAATAATATATTTGACAATTCTTTTTTCAATAGACGATATTTGATTTTCTTTTACAAAATCGACTCCCATTACAGCCGCAACTTTAGAATTTGTGCCTGAAGAAGCTAAAACACCAGTCTGAATTCTTGGAACGAAAAAAGATATTTGTTTTATATCACTGAGTTTTTTAATTATATCCTCATTATAAACAATTGAATTATCAATAGACGGATCATCAAAATAATCAACATTTTGTACTTGCAAATGCCCTGAAAATTGGGTAACAATATTATTGAGCATATGGTTATACGTTCCCAATTGAAAAGACCGCATAATTATAGCAAAGAAACTAGCAAAGAAAATCGAAGAAATTGTTATAAATGTTCTTCTTTTATTCCTCCATAAATTTCTCCAAGCTATTTTGAAAAATTTCTTCATAACTTTTATTTTTCTGTTATAGTCGATTAATTTTCAGGAAATCTTATTGCCATTCCCTTTCTCATATTTTGTTGAGAAAAAAATGACTTTGAAACTTTTATATCAAATCTAATATCATTAATAATTACAATCGTTTTGTAATCTGGATTATCTTCAGATATAATGTCGAATTGTGTTGGAATTTCGCGACCATCTAATGTCTTAATCTCACTACCAAGGTGAGTTTTGACAAGATAGTCTTCTTCGTCATAAAATTCGTTTTTTAAAATTAGATACGAATCTTTTGTAATCCACAAAATTTGTTTTCCCCAAACAATGTTTTTTCCTTCTTTTGGTGTCAACACAATTTTGTAACAGGCTTTCCCATCGATAGTTTCGCTTCCAATAATCCTTTTGTCGTAATCTGTAATAATCGAACCTCCATTCATAAGCTCATCATTTGAATAGTCAGAATTCATCCATCCTTGAGACATCATTGAAGGTCCCAGTTTAACTGTCCTACTTATTGACGGATTCCACATCCACATTTCATTATCAACCAACAAAAAAGTTTGACCTTTTTCTTTTGCTGGCGACGTTATTAGTACCAAAGAATAATCTTTTCCTAAACTTGCGTATTTAAATTTTAATTCGCGTTGCCACTTGGGACGTACAATTTTCATTGTCATTTCTGCATACTGAGAATTTCCTTCGTTTTTCTCATAAGCTTTCTTAACAATTTCCTCGGCTGATTGTGCTCTTAAAAAAGTCATTGATAAGACTAAAATCAAAATAGATAAAAGTATATTTTTCATCGTTATTTTTTTTAAAATTTCATTTTATAATATTCAATAATCTTCTTTTTTATTACTTCCAAAGGGAAATAATCGGGCATATATACATATTCCAAAGCTGTTCCTTCTATAATTGTAGAAAAGTAAATCATTTCTTCTTCAGGATTTTCACAATTCATATTTTGAAAATATTTAATAAGCATTGAATAAATTCGTTCAAAAAAAACTTTTTCGTACTTTTTGATTATCTGTTCAACTTCTTTTTGGAAATATATTGCATAATAAAATTTTAATTTATTTGTGCTTGATTTCAATTCCTCAAAAATATAATTTATATAATCAAAAAATGCTTCTTTTGTGTAATCCTCTTTTTTATTTACATCTTCTGAAAATGTCACTGTGTAATATCTAAAAATATCTTCTATAATATCCAATAGAAGTTGCTCCTTATTTGTGAAATAATTGTATAAAAGCCCTTTTGAAATAGATGTCTTTTGTGCTATTAAAGAAATAGAAGTATTATGATAACCTTTTTCAGCAAAGAGTTCCATTGCTGTTTGCTTTATCAGTTCTTTTTTGTCTTGTCTGATTTTTTCAAATTCTTTTTCTGTTCTTGGCGCCATAATTTTGTTTTTGACTGAACGGTCGGTCAAAGATAGATTTCTTTTTTTTGGAATCCAAATTTTTTTCTAAAAACTGTACTTTAATCTGAAAAATATTAATGATAGCAGTTTCTGTTCTTTAGCCATTGTCAATGGATTCAACATTTTTCCATAAAAAAATTGTCCAACAAATGTAAAATTCATATTTTGACTAATTGCAAAATCTACATTTGGCGAAAAAAACATCCAATTGTCTTTGCTCATCCACATTGCTGCTGCTGATACGTTTATTATCGGATTGACAGGATAAGAGACTTGCAACACAGCGTTATGTTTTGCAAATGAAAGGCTTTTAATATTCATTGGTGCATCTTGTATCTGAAAAAGATTGCTTAGATTGAATGTTGGTTCGTTTTGATTGTACAAATATTCTCCCATTATTGTCAGACTATTTGAAAACATATAGTCAAAACCAATAGAAGCAATGAATAGTCCCGAAGTGTCAAGAAAATTTTTTTTAGGCTGAACATAGCTAAATTCTCCTCTGAAAGTTACATTTTTGATATTTCCTGTCCACCCTCCCCCAGCAACAAAATCTTCGTCGTCGAGATAACCTATTATTGTCTGAAAATCGTATTGTTTCAGATTGAATCCATATTTTATTGCGGTTGTTAGATTTGAATCAGAATTGATTTTAGCCGCTACTTCGATACTTGAAGCATAATTGATAAAATATTGCAAGTCTATTGCATCTGCTCCGGGTTTTTCGGCATAATCAAAATCAAAAAAAGAATAATTATTGAACAAATCGTTTGGATTCCATACAAAAGTTTTTCCCCAATTGATCCTCTGTCGGCCTGCTGTTACAACAAAGTTTCCTAATTCATATTGTAAATAAAGTCTGTCAATTGTGGTATTTAATATATAAGAATTTCCATTGGCAATGTTTGCAGTCAAATCTAAAATACCATTATCTTTTTCAAAATATGCAGCATAATTGGGTGTGAATTTTACGCTCTCACCGTATATCAATCTGTTTCTGGCTTCAATATCAAATGTCAGATTATTTATTCCATAGTATTGGAACATTAATCTGTTGTGAATAAGTCCATCATTTATCCAATTACCATTAATACTATCAATTATTGTCTGATTCATTTGAGACAAATAACCGGTAAATGTAAAATTTTTTGTTTTCTCTTCTTGAGAGGAAGAAATAAGATAAAATAATAATACAGAGAGTGTTAAAAGTATTTTTTTCATTTTTTTTGACTAAACGGTCGGTCAAAAATAAGTCAAAAAAATAAAAAAACAAAACCGCAAAAATTTATTGCGGTTTAATTTTATTTTAATTATGTAGAAATATCTTATTCTGATACAGGTGCACCAATCTTATTGATGTGTTTCATCAATTTAGATTTCAAATTATCTGCTTTATTTTTGTGATATTGTCCTCTTCTTGCTAATTTGTCAATCATTGATACAACTTTTGGATACATTTTCAGTGCTTCTTCCTTATCTTCTGTATTACGTAATTCTTTGATAGCATTACGTGTAGTAACAGCATAATAACGATTTTCTACTCTTCTTTTTTCAGTTTTTCTGATGTGTTTTTTTACAGACTTATGATGTGCCATAATCTAATCTATTTATAAAAAATTTTTAACTATTTTAAGGTTTGCAAAGAAACATTTTTTCTTTATAAAAAACAAATTAATTTTCTTTTAATGTTGAAAAAATACAGAAACAAATACTAATTAAGCAGTTAACTATTTTGAATCTTAGGTAAAATATCCATACCGTTCTCAATTCTTGAAATTGTTTCTTCTTTTCCAATAATTTCTATAATATCAAAAAGATGAGGTCCTGCTGTTTTACCTACTAATAATAGTCTTAGTGGATTTAAAGCCTTACCTAAGCTGATTTTATTTTCATTCAGATATGAAATTACTTTTTCTTCTAAATACTTGCTTTCAAAATTATTCAACTGACGAAATAAATTTAAAAGTAGATTTACATTATTAGCAGCTTCACCTTTCCAATGCTTCTTTACAGATTTTTTATCAAAAGTTTCAGGTGCAACAAAAAAGAAGTAACTATTGTCCCAAATTTCTTTTTCAAAAGTTAATCTTTCGAGAATTAGTTCTACAATTCTTTCAATTGTTTTTCTTTCTGCTTTTATATTCTTTGATTCCAAAACTTTTGAAAAATTATCTACTAATTGACTTAATGGAATTTTTCTAAGATGCTGTTGATTGAACCATTTTGCTTTATCAGGATCAAAACGTGCCCCACCCTTTTGTACTTTATTCAGGTCGAATTTACTAATCAATTCGTTGATGCTTAAAACTTCATTTTCATCGCCCGGATTCCAGCCAAGAAGGGCTAGCATATTAATAACTGCTTGGGGTAAATAACCAGATTCTTTGTAGCCTGATAGAATTTCTCCTGTTTTAGGGTCTGTCCATTCCATAGGAAAAACGGGGAATCCTCCTTGGTCTCCGTCTCGTTTACTTAACTTTCCTTTTCCTGTTGGTTTTAGAATTAAAGGTAAATGAGCAAATAGTGGAGCTTGCCAGCCAAATGCTTCATACAAAAGGAAATGTAAGGGTAACGAAGGAAGCCATTCTTCACCTCTGATTACGTGTGAAATTTGCATCAAATGGTCATCAACAATATTTGCTAAGTGATATGTTGGTAATCCATCTGATTTGAACAATATTTTGTCGTCCAAAGTAAATGTATTTACTTTCACTTCTCCTCTAATAATATCGTGAAGAATCAATTCTCTATCTGATGGCATATTGAATCTAACTACATATGGTTCTCCGTTATTTATTTTTTCCTGTATTTCTTTTTCAGAGAGAGTGAAACTATTTTTCATCTCTGTTCTTGTAACATAGTTATAATGTCTAAAAGAAGATTTTTGTTCTTCTAGTTTTTTTCTCATTTCTTCCAGTTCTTCTGGAGTATCAAAAGCATAATAAGCATTACCTGATTGGATAAGAATATCAATATGCTTTTTATAAATTTCTTTTCTTTCCGATTGTTTGTAAGGGGCAAAATCTCCTCCTATACCAATACCTTCGTCAAATTTAAGTCCCAGCCATTTTAGAGATTCAATGATATAATCTTCTGCTCCGGGAACATATCTGGTTTGATCTGTATCTTCAATACGTAAAATGAATTTACCTTTATTTTGTTTTGCAAAAATGTAATTGAACAATGCTGTTCTCACGCCCCCAATATGCAAAGGTCCAGTTGGGCTTGGGGCAAATCTAACACGTACACTCATATTTTTATTGTTCTGTTTGTTTTTCTATTCCAACGATATAAATCTTTTTTTCATTTCCAATGGTAGCAGAGAAGAAAATTTCGTAAACTTCTATTTCGTTGTCATTAAAGGAGTATTTTGTGATTTTTTTTCTAATTTTTCCACCTTCAACGTCATCCCAAAATTTTTCCTGCCATATTTTTGAACCTTTTATAAATACACTTAGCTCATCTATTTTTTTTCCAACAATTTCTTCTTTTGTTGTTTCAAAAAATCTTGGCAAAAAATCGTTTGTTTCGATTATAGTTTTATCCATATCCAATTCAAGATAAACCCCTATATTTTTTATTGCAGTGAATGAAATATTTAGTAAATTTTCCTTTTCTCTTAATATCTTTTGCTGTTCAGCTACTTTTTTTCTATTTCTAACAAACTGTTTTTCCTTTATTTCAAATGTAGCTGTTTGAAGCTGTGATTCTTTCAATAGATTTTCTGTTTCTATTGTTTTCAAAAGTATTGATATAGATGAACTAATTCTGACAGACATTTGAGTTATGAGTTCTTTTGCAGTTTCCGAATAATCATTAAAACCAGCTAATTCAATTGCTCCTAGAACATTGTCTTCAAAAATAAGAGGCATAATAATCAATTTGTCTGGTGTAGCATCTCCAAGTCCTGACTGAACATACATATAACCTTGTGGCAAATCAGTTATATAAAGCATTTTCTTTTCCAAAACAGCTCTTCCTATCAATCCTTCTCCTATTTCAATTTCAGCTTTTAGCTCTTTTCTCCTATCATAAGCATATGCAGCTTTCAAAACAATTCGTGTTATATTTTCTTTTGCTTCGAGAAGATAAAATGCTCCTTGAACAGATTTAGTATATTCGACGATATATTTTATTACATTGTATGTTAAATTATTGATATCTTCACTATTATCACGAAGAATCTCATTAATCATTGTGATACCGTTTTGCATCCAGTTCAATTCTTTCGATTCTTCTAATCTTCGCTGTTCTTCTTCTTTTGATAACTTGATATTATCTCGCATTTCTACAAGGGATTTTCCGAGAATATCTTCGTGGCTAAGCAAATTATGTTTTACCTCCATATTTCCTTTACCAATCTCGATTGCAAAATTCTGGGTCGAAATTAATGCGTCGATTAACTTATTTACAGCTGTTGACATTCTTCCTATTTCGTCACGTGATTTGTGATTTACTTTTATATTTTCACTTATCACACCTCTACTCATTTGTTCTAATGCATAAGTTGTCTTAGAAATTGGACGTACAATTGAGCTTAAGACAAACCATATTATAATTGATATAATAAAAAATGCTCCTAATGAAAGTAATCCCAATAATATTGTCATTTTCTTGATGCCTTCGGTTATAAAATTTGAAGGCATAATAAAAGCTAAACTCCAAGGTGAATTTGACCCCGATATTGATATTGGATAAAATGAAGCAAAATTTCGAGTATTTTCTAAATCGTAAAAAAATGAAAAATCTCGTCCATTTAAAATGTTTTTTTGAACATTATATTTTTTTAGTAAAGGGTAAATCTTTAAAAAATCTTGTCCAACTTCTTCTTGCTTATCTGAAGCTATTATTATTCCATTGTTTGAAATAATTTTAATATTTGTTTTAGAAAAAGGTTTTATTTCTTGAATAAGTCTATAAAATCTTTGGAGAGAAACGTCAATACCAACTGCTCCAACAAATCTGTCACCAATGAAGATACCTCTACCAATACTTGTTTCAAGAAATGTACTACCCGTATCTTGTGAATATGAATAAAAATATGGATTTGATAAAAGTGTCCTTTCAATGCCTTGTTTCATCTGATAATACATAGAACCAGGTATATCTCCTTCAAGATTTGCGGAGTCAACAGAAATTTTGATATTACCCATTCGCCAGTATGCAATTGTTCTTTTTCTTCCATAATTTAACTTCCAATTGGGATCAATAGCATTCAGTTCCCAACTTGTCCAAACTGCAAGATAATCTGTATTATTTCTTAAAATATCAACCATTATTTTGTTATAAAAACGTTCTCTTTGCTCTATATAATAGTCGTTATAACTTGTAATTATATTTTCTAAGGTAACTACTGTCTGCAAATCTTTTTCTAATATTGCCTTAGCAGAAATAGCTGTTTGTTTTGAATAAAGTTTTGCTGTTTGGATAGCATAATTTCTTGAAAACATCCAATATCTATAATTAACAAATCCTACAGATAGTATAAAAACTATTGCTGTAGTAAAAATTATATAAAATAATATTTTTAACCGTAAACTCATTTTTAATTAATTATGTAAGTTCAAGATATTCGTATTTTTGATTTCTCAAAACAGGTATAAATCCTGCTTCTCTAATAGTATTTTGCATTTGTTTTGCATCCATTTGATATTTTGCACCTGCGGCAGAAACAACATTTTCTTCAATCATAATCGATCCTAAATCATTTGCTCCAGAATAAAGTGAAATCTGTCCAACCTCCTTGCCAACAGTCAGCCATGATGCTTGAATATTCTCAACATTATTCAACAATATTCTGCTGATTGCCAATAATCTTAAATATTCTACAGAACTTGCTTGTTGTAAATGTGGATACATTTTTTTCAACTTTGTATTTTCGGGCTGATAAGGCCAAGGCACAAAAGTAATAAAACCCCAATGACCTGTAGGTTTCTGTGATTGTAAATCTCTAATTTTAAGAATATGTTCTATTCGTTCTTGAATTGTTTCGATAAATCCAAACATCATTGTGGCTGATGTAGGTATATTTATTTGATGTGCAACTTTCATTACATCGAGCCATTGTTGTGCTGTACATTTTGCAGGAGAAACAATATTTCTTACTCTGTCAACCAAAATTTCTGCACCTGCTCCAGGCAAACTGTCTAGTCCTGATTCTATTAATTCTTCTAGTGTTTCTTTGTATGATTTTTTGGCTTTTGTAGAAATGTGAACTATTTCTGTTGGGCTAAGTGCATGCAATTTTATATCGGGAAAATCTTTTTTCAATGATGAAAACAAATCCTTGTAAAATTCTAAACCTAAATCAGGATGCATACCTCCTTGAAGAAGAAGTTGATTTCCTCCCAAGTTTATCATTTCTTCTATTTTCTGATGATATTCTTCTATTGTTGTAATATATGCATCTTTTGAATTTTTTGTTCTGCAAAAATTACAAAATTTGCACTGTGCTATACAGACATTTGTAATATTTACATTACGATCTATGATCCATCCAACTTTTTTGGTATCCTTTTTTTTGATTTTTCGTATTTCATTTGCTACAAATGTCAGCTCCGAAGTAGGTGATTTTGTATATAATAAAAAAGATTCTTCGAATGTTAATGGTTTTAATTCTAACGCTTTTTTGTATATATTGCCTAATTCCATTAGTTTATAAATCTTTATAAAAATTTTTTAATAAATTTTTAATTCCGAAAGATACAAAAAATAATTGACTTTCTGTAAAATCATTTTTCATTTTGCGACTTGTTATTTCTCCATATATTCTCAAATGCGTTTTTGAGTTTATCTCATAATAAATTTCTAATGTCAAAAAACTAATATTTGTCAAATTTCCCTGCCCTATTTTTTGATTTGTCAGAAAATCTGCATTTTGATTTGACAACAATATATTATTACCAAAATTTGAGCCATTAATATCGTATGAGGTAATAATTTTATTGTGTTTAGCAGTAAAACCAAAATTTAGCACATTTATATCTAAAATAAATATATTTTCTCTAAAACCACTACCTAATGGATTTGCTAATGGCTGATTTAAATTTGTATATGCAGAATGTTCGAAATAATGAGAATAAGTGTAAGGAGTGGCATAATTATACTCATACTGCATAAAAACTCTCGCAAAGGGAATATTTTGAGCAAATATATCAAATATTTTTACACCTAATTGATATGAATATCTTTTTCTAAAATCTTCTGCTGAAAAATCATCTAAAAGAAATTGAGAATATATATCAAAATATGAAAAAAGATT
>Ga0114934_10002746_pt1 | contig 11194 bp, 9 predicted proteins | sample 4SBtaG_2_FD_99695 | JGI IMG/M metagenome (GOLD analysis project Ga0114934, IMG submission 99695) | Deep subsurface microbial communities from Kolumbo volcano to uncover new lineages of life (NeLLi) - 4SBTROV10_white metaG | ecosystem: Environmental > Aquatic > Marine > Volcanic ...
AGAGGTTCTGAAGGAACTCAAAAGGATTAATCCTGACCTTATACTCCTTGCTGGCTACATGCGTATGCTGACACCGGATTTTATAGAGAAATACAGCGGAAGAATAATGAACATACACCCGGCCCTCCTTCCGTGCTTCGGCGGGAAAGGGATGTACGGCGACAAGGTGCACAGAGCAGTTCTCGATTCGGGAGCAAAGGTTTCAGGCTGTACTGTCCATTTTGTAACAGGAGAGGTTGACGGCGGTCCGATAATCGTTCAGAGATGCGTGCCTGTGATGGAAGGAGATGACATCGAATCGCTAAAGGCCAGAATCCTTGAGGAGGAACATAGAGCATACCCCGAGGCCGTGAGGCTCTTTGCTGAAGGAAGACTGAGCATCGAAGGAAACAGAGTAAAGATAAAATCGTCAAATAACGAATAAGATAAACGACAACTTTTTATAGGTGCCGCTCAATCAGCCTTCATGAAGTCGCAGCTGATGGAGAAGATAGCCGGTGAAATCACTCTTTCACCCGCACCCGGGAAGACCATAAAAAAATGGAGGGAAGAGTTTCAGGTATCACAGCAGGCTCTTGCAAATCATCTCAAAATCTCCCCATCTGTCATAAGCGATTATGAGGGGGGAAGGAGAAAATCACCCGGAATCCAGACAATCAAAAAAATTGTGATTGCACTCATAGAGATAGACGAGGAGCGAGGTGGAAAGAAGATAAAACAGCTGACGGTCGGGGATGAGAGCGACGCTATACTGAGCATCAGGGAGTTTTCGATAGGTCTCAGATTCGAGAGCTTTCTGGAGACCATAGATGGAGAGGTTGTAACACCAAACTGCCAAATGAAGCAGGATATCCACGGCTACACGGTCATAGACAGCCTGAAGGCCATCACCTCGTTTGAATCGCGCGATTACATGAAGATATACGGCTGGAGCAGCGAAAGAGCGCTCATATTCACAGGTGTGAAATTCGGCAGGTCCCCCATGATAGCGATAAGAGCACATCCCATGAAGCCTGCAATGGTTGTCTATCAGAGGCCAGAGCATATAGACCCACTGGCCATACGGCTCTCTGAGCTGGAGAGGGTTCCTCTCGTTAAAACCACGATGCCACTAGATGAGCTCATCAGCGCTCTGGAAAAAAGTGCAGACAGATACGCAAACCCCTATATTGATGAATAACTCAGAATCATAGAAAGAAGGTGTAAAAATGAAAACAGGAATAATAAGTTATGGGGCCTATATCCCGAGATCCCGCATAGAACCTGCAGAAATCGGCAGGGTGTGGGGGGTCGATGGTGCGGCCAGAGGAAAAGGCCTGATGGTTCAGAGAAAATCCGTGCCCATGCCTGACGAGGACACAATAACCATATCCGTTCAGGCCGCAAGAGATATGATGCGCCGGGCGAATGTGAATCCAGAGGAGATCGGGGCCATATTTGTCGGCTCTGAATCCCACCCCTATGCAGTGAAGCCGACCAGCACCATTGTGGCAGAGGCGATAGAAGCAGCACCTCATATGACCGCAGCAGACTACGAATTCGCATGTAAGGCAGGAACTGCGGCAATACAGACATCTATGGGCCTCGTTGGCTCAGGAATGATGAGATACTCCGTTGCCATTGGAGCAGATACCTCTCAGGGAGCTCCTGGTGATGCACTGGAATATACAGCAGCAGCGGGCGGTGCCGCCTTTTTAATAGGAACAGAAAAAGACAGGCTGATTGCCGAGATAAATCATACATACTCCTTCACGACCGACACACCGGACTTCTGGAGACGGGAGGGACAGATGTATCCAAGCCATGGCGGGAGATTCACCGGCGAACCAGCATACTTCAAGCATGTCATAACCGCAGGAAAGACTCTCATGCAGAGAACAGGCACGAAACCAGAGGACTACAACCATGTGATACTGCATCAGCCAAACGGAAAGTTTCCCTACAGAGCTGGAAAGATGCTTGGCTTCACCCCTGATCAGCTGAAGTACGGTATTCTGACCCCCGAGATAGGAAATACATACTCAGGGGCAGTGATGCTTGGTCTATCTTCGGTGCTAGATGTTGCGAGGCCGGGCGACAGAGTCCTGATGGTCGCCTTCGGTTCGGGTGCGGGGAGCGATGCATTTGACATCACTGTAACAGAGCATATAGAAGAGTTCCCCAGAGAAAAGGGGGCATTGATAAGACAGATGATAGATAACTATACCCTGATTGACTACTCCACATACGCAAAATACAGGGGAAAGATACGAATGAAGGAGTGATAGAATGAGAGATGTTGCTATAATCGGCATTGGAGACACGGTCTTCGGAGAGCTCTGGGATTCATCCCTAAGAAAGATAGGAATAGAAGCGGGAATTGCCGCAATAAACGATGCAGGAATCTCTGGAGATGATGTAGATGCCCTGTATGTGGGAAATATGTCCGCAGGGAAGTTCATAGAACAGGAACACCTGGCCGCACTTATTGCAGACTATGCTGGACTGACGAAGAATCATATCCCTGCAACACGAGTGGAGGCTGGCGGGGCTTCTGGTGCACTTGCGCTGAGAGAGGGCTATCTTTCTGTTGCTTCAGGAGCGTACGATATTGTTGTGGTTGGCGGGGCCGAGAAGATGACAGATGTCGGTGATGATGAGATAACAAAGATTCAGGCAGCGGCGATAGACCAGGAGTGGGAGAGCGTCTTTGGAGCCACCCTTCCGTCCCTCTATGCGATGATTGCCAGAAGATATATGCACGAGTACGGCGCCACAAGGGAGCAGTTTGCATCCGTACCTGTAAAGAACCACGCAAATGCAGCAAAAAACCCGAAGGCCCAGTACAGGAAGGCGATTAAGCCAGAGACTGTTCTGAATGCAAGCATGGTCGCAGACCCTCTCGGAATGTTCGACTGCTCACCGAATAGCGACGGAGCAGCAGCAGTGGTCCTCGCACCGATGGAGATTGCGAAGAAATACACAGACACCCCGATCAAAATATCCGGTTCGGGGCAGGCAAGCGATACACTGGCCCTCCATCAGAGAAGAGATATCCTGACAATGGACGCCACAGTTCATGCCAGCAGAATGGCCCTGAAACAGGCACGCCGGGAGGTGAAGGATATTCAGGTTGCAGAGGTCAACGACAACTACAGCATCTCTGAGATAATCGCACTGGAAGACATCGGTTTTGTGGAGAAAGGAAAGGGTGCGGAATTCTCCTATTCTGGCCAGACAATGATCGGAGGAAAGGTGGCAGTTAACACATCAGGCGGCCTTAAAGCAAGGGGAAACCCACTCGGAGCGACAGGAATCGCACAGGCTGTGGAGATTGTCCGACAGCTGAGAGGAGAAGCGGGAGAGAGACAGGTAGATGGGGCAACGGTCGGGCTCACCCATAATCTGGGCGGAAGCGGTTCTACAGCCCTTGTCCACATACTGGAGGTGGCATAATGGGTTCAATACCGAGATTCTGGAGAGAGAACCCCAGCAGGTACAACCTTGTCGGGGTGAAATGCAATAACTGCGGTAGAGTATTCTTCCCACCGAGAGAGATATGCCCTGTGTGCCACAGAAAATCCATCGGAAAGATGAAACCGATACACCTGAGCGGAAAGGGCAGCGTCTATTCATACACTGTTGTAGAAGATACACCCGAAGAATTCGCTATGCTGAAACCTTATGTGCTTGCGATGGTGGAGATGGAGGAGGGCGTAAAGATAACAAGCCAGCTCATCGATGTAAAGCCAGAGGATGTGCATATCGGCATGAAGGTGGAGGCGGTGCTCAGAAAACTCGGTACAGAGGGGAGCTCCGGTATTATACACTACGGCTATAAATTCCGGCCCGTGAATGAATAAAAACCCTTACCTTCTTTTTTTCTTCATATAAAAGACAATATCCACAACCAGCAGTGCAATCGATATGAACATCAGGAGTGTTACTGTGAGAGAAAGACCAAACAGACCGGTTGAAGAGACTGTAACCTCAATCGGCGAGGATGCCCCCGCAGATGGATAATTGGCGTGCTGCCTCCCATCAAAGGCTGAGAAGTAGAACTCCATCGGGCCGCTCTTTTCCGGAACAAAATTCAGATAATAGGACTCACCTGCAGCAGTCATCGCCCTGCTGTGCCATTCCAGATCCCCTTCATAACGGTAGTAGAATGCAACATAGGAGAGATTGTTGTTATCGCTGGCCAGAACTGTCAGATTGGTAGCCTCGCCGATCTTAAAGGAGGGGAGAGTGCTGTTATTAAAGGATATTACTGGTGGCACCGTATCAACCACGGAGACAGTCAGGTTGGAGCTCTTTGGAAATCTGGATTCATTCCCTGAAGAATCTGTGGCCGTGATGTAATAGGAGATAGTGCCGTAATCGCTCTGGCCGGGAATCGTTCCGCTCCAGAGATTATTTTCCCCCGGAACCATGGAATCGTTGTGAAAATCTCCTGAGAACCTCCAGTGAATAAGCACAGCGGAAACATGATTGCCTATAACAGTGACATTTATGGAAACAGGAGTATCGGGCGGAACCTCCATAACCAGATCTGACTCCAGAATTATAGTCGGCCCATCGACTGCGGAGACAAGCGGAGAAACAAGGGTGATGGAGACAATTACCAGAAGAAGTATGGAAAAGCTCCTGCAAAGCCCTGCAATCGATATACTGCTTCCGCATCTCATATCTGCAAATACGCTGCAAAGTATAAGAGCCTTACTGGAATTACTAGAACATCCCCATGAAATCCTGCACAAGGTCGGGAATCTTGCTCTCCACGGCCTTCAGTATCTCAATCATGCTCATCTTTTCCATATCTACCTCAGATATCGCCTTTATTATGCGGTCGAGGTCATCATCGCTCAGGGTGGAGAACTTCTCCTTGACCATCCAGTTTCTGTATAGCCTCTCCTCCATCTCGTCCCTCCAGCGGCGGTCGTATTCCATGAGGAAATCCTCAGAGAAATCCCCTGCCTTCACAGCCTTTCCCGCAACCTCACCAGCAATCATTCCAGCAATGCATCCATTATATACGCCACCACCGGTAATCGGGTCAATCATCCTCGCAGCATCACCGACGAGCATCAGACCGGGGAGGACTGTTCTGTCGAGAGGAAGGGAAACAGAGACCGCACCCGAAACATTCTGGATGGATCTGCCCTTTGCAAGCCCCGGCCTGGAGGCTATAAACTCATCAAGAAGTCTCCTGGTCGTTCCTCGCTCCTTTATCTTGCTGAGCAGGACGCCAATCCCAACATTTGCCACATCCTCTCCCTTGGGAAATACCCAGATATAGCCGCCCGGTGCAATGCTGCCGATATAGAACTCATTAAACCGCGGGTCAACATCCACACCAACCAGCGTGTACTGAAATGCGGAATCGATGTCCTTCGGTTTTACCACCGTGTTGATGCCGGCCCATCTACCGACTTGGGACTCGAAACCATCAGCACCGATAATCACATCAGCATATATTTTAAACTCCTCGCCCATATACTTTGCTTTAACACCGACAACCTGCTCACCATCCTTCAGGACACCCAGAGCAGAGGTCTTCAGCATGATATCCACACCCTCCTTTGCGGCCATTCTGGCAAGAGCTTTATCGAAAAGATCCCTGTAAATAACATAACCTGACTCATCGCCTGCCCTGCTCTCATCCACCTCAAGGGTGTAACCGGACGGAGAGATTATTCTCGCACCATCAATCTCGTTTGCAATCCACTCAGGGTCAGGCTCTATTCCAATGCGATCGAGCCAGGGCTTTGCTATCCCCTCACCACAGCGAACCGGGGAGCCAATCTCCTGCCTCTTCTCAATCATAAGGACTTTTGCACCGCCCATAGCCGCATATCTGGCCGCGGTACTTCCTGCCGGGCCTGCACCGACAACCAGCACATCGTATTTCAGGTCATCCATGTTAATACCTCTCGTACTTTCAATGTTAATAGATATTTATAGGTTTTGAGGAGGCGGTAAAATCCAGTAGGTAGAAATTACTGGAATCAATTCTCACACTCTGAAAACCCTTACATATTCTCCTTCAGCCATGCCTTCAATTCGTCGGTGTTCTTAACATCGAGGCCGAAGTAATCCAGAAACCTCTTTGTCGTTGTGAGCTCAAGGCTCCTTCCTGATGGGCGCACCTTTATGAGGCCTCTCTGTCTTAATTCCCTTATATGCTGGTATGCAGAAGTCCCAACCATCTCCACAATCCTGCTCTGAAGAATCGGCTGGTGATATGCGATAAGCGTTGCGGTCTTTATAACCCTCTTTGACATCTCCGCTGGAGAAAATGGTATAACCGCTTCAATGTACTCCTCACGAACCTGCATGCTGTATGCAGAGCCGGTTTTTACAATCTCCAGGGCACTTCTCCTCTCATCGTACTCCTTAATAAGATTCTTTATGGCCTTTCTTACATCTGCTGCGGCTATGCCTGTGCCATCAGCAATCTCCTTAACACTCAATGGAGAACCTGCGGCGAACAGTATTCCTTCTATTATCCGCTCCGTGCTTATCTCCATCATACTCACCGTTACAGCCTTTCTGGAAACTGTATCTGCGCTGGTATTGCCTCTGTAGCAGGCTGCTCATCCTCCAGCTTTGCAATCTCAAACGGCACCCTCAGTTCAGCGTATATCTCGCCGTATGGGAGGTCATTCTGCCAGACATGAACCTTTCCCTCCTTCGCCAGGAACAGAAGAGAGGAGAATAGAGTTATCAGCTCCTCCTTTCCACCCTCAGGTTCGTAAAGGTCTGTAAGAGATATAGGACCTGCCTCAAATCTCTTTATCCTCTCCATGGTGAATCGGATATCAGCCTCCTGGTCCTCCTTATGTGTCGGATTCCTGAATTCTCTCCTCTTTCTCGGCTTTTTACTGATTTTTTTCACGGTCTCGTTCAGCTCGGCCTCCATGTATGCCTCTCCAAACGCCTCTGCCAGCTCTACGAGGGTTACATTCCTCTGGCGGCTATGTCTCATTCTGGGACGAAGTGGTGGCGAATCGGAAACCTCATCGGGGCGATCCTGCGGAGACCATGTATCTTCTGCCTCAAACGGCTGAAAAACCTCCACATCCCAGCCATAGAACGGATACTCCTCCTCCGCCTTCCTCAACTCAGCGGACTGAAGGGCCTCCTCAGACTGCATTCTCAGGATGGACCATGCCATCAGAGTTATCTTTCCTGCGCTGTATAGGTCGATATCATCGGACTCCTTAATCTGCTTCAGGTACATCCTCGAAAACTCGAGGAGGTCTATATTCCATGGGTCCATCTGACCTTCTATCACAAGCCGCATGACCTTAATAATGCCCCTATCAAACGCCGTGGTCGGTTCTTCCGCAGAGGAGTCTAGCCCCTTCAGGAGAGAGATATAGTGCTCCATTCTTGAAGCGTCATCATCTTCATCCACCAGAGACCTGTGAAACATAAGATGTTCCATAATCCTGTGTGTAGTATCGTCTGTAAAATCTGGCTCACCACTGCTCTCCACAATCTGCCTCTCTTCTATCATGTTTTTACCTCCATTTTCCTGCTTTCTTCCACAAACTCATCGATATTTGGCTTCATAACAACCTCTGAAACCCCATTTCTCTGGATCATTACCCCAATAATATGGTCTATCTGCTTCAGCGTGACCTTTCTCAGGGTAATCTGTATAAACTGAGCATCCTTTGAATTCTCCTTAATTATCCTGCTGACAACCTCCGCGTTATCCGCATCAAGGAACATATCCACCTCGTCAAAGATGTAGAATGGGGAAGGGTTCGTATGCTGAATTGCAAATATGAATGAAAGCGCTGCAAGGCTCTTCTCCCCACCTGAAAGCGAGCGAAGAAGTCTAACACTCTTTCCGCTTGGGCTCGCTTTTATGTTCAGTCCCCCCTCGAACGGGCTCTCCGGATTCTCCAGTTCCAGAGAGGCTTTTCCGCCCCTTGAGAACGCAGTGTATATCTCAGAGAAGTTTCTGTTCACCTCATCGTAGAGCTTCATAAACCTCTCCTTCTTCTTCTTCTCCAGTTCGTCAACAAGCTCTATGAGTCTCTTTTTCTGCTCTTCAAGGCGTTCCAGCTCCTCCTTAAGGCGACCATGTCTTTTGTTCTTCTCATCGTAGTCCGTAAGGGCCTTCATGTTGACAGCGCCCAGCAGAGATATATTCGTCTCACACTCCTGAACGGTTCTCTTCAGTTTAGAAAGCGAGGGAAGTCTCGGCGGCACCTCAATATCAATCCCTTCGATCTCCTTCTCAATCTCCTTCAGTTTCTCATTAGCAACAGAGAGTTTCACTTCAAGACCGCGAATAAAATCCCCAGTCGTCTCTATCTTGGAGGTTGTAGCGTCAATCTTCCCCTCAATATCCACAGACTCCTTGTAGAGCCCGTCCCGCTTTTTCTGCAAATCAGCTATTTCCTTTCCAAGAGAGCTGTCCGCCTTTTCAAGCCCTTTAATCTCAACAGTGAGCGAGTCCAACCGCTGTCTGGAGGACTCCATCTGCTTTAACATCTCCTTCATCTTTGTTTCCAGCCCGTCATCCTTCTTTTTAAGGGATGAAATCTGGCCTTCAATGAGCTTCTGCGAGTTCTCAAGAGTGTTCTTCTCTGCGGTTAAGCGGGACATCTCTTCAAGCCTTTCTGAAAGAGTGTTGCGCATCGCCTGAAGCCTCTGACCGAGGTCGGATTTTATGGATTCCGTCAATCTACCATGAAGTTCGGTTCTTTTTGATTCGAGAGACTGAATCTCATCAGTAACGGCCATGAGCTCCGCTTCAACCTTCTGCCTGTCCGATTCAAGGCTTTCCAGAGTATCTTTCAGTTCTGATATTTCCTTCTTTGTCTGAGAAATAGAGGATTCAACCTCCTTCTTTCTCTTCTCGAATGCAGAGAGCTTCACCTCGTTCTCTCCACCGGCAGTCTCCCTCAACCTCGATTCCAGTTCCGCAAGGTCGGAACGCATCCTCTGAAGGCGGGATTCCACATCATCAAGCGCTGCAGAAGTCCGTTTAATCTCCTCATTCAGGCGTTTTATCTCTGCCATGGAAGAGGATGCTCTGCCTCTCTTCTGAACGCTGCCGCCAATCATTGCACCGCTTGCCTCTATCAACTGGCCGTCACTGGTAACAATCCGTATGCCGCCCATCAGCTCCCTTGCCTGACTGAGATTTGAAACAACAACAGTATCTCCAAGAACATACCAGAGAGCTGCCTCATACCTCTCATCGTAATCCAGATGCTCCATAAGAAACCCAAGCGATTTCCTTGCCGCAAGAACCGCCTTTCCTCTCGGCCTGCCAACAACCATCTTGTTTAATGGAAGGAAGGTTGCTCTGCCAAGACTGTTCTTCTTCAGGTACTCCATCGCCTCTGCAGCACACCCATCATCATCAACCACAATAGCATGTAGCCTGCCTCCACCCGCAATCAGGAAGGGGGTCTCAAAACCATCCTCTACAGAAACCAGCTCCTCAACGGTTCCATGAATACCCTTCAGTTTTCCCTCGTTTCTTGCGTTCAAAACAGCATCAACCGCCCGTGATGTCATTCCTCCTGCTGATTTTTCAGCCTCTTCCCGGGCCTTTAACCTGCTGTACTCTCTGTTCAGTCTTTTTAGGGCAGAATCGAGTTCGCCCTGCTGTGTGAGAAGCTCCTTTTCTTCGTTCCTCTTCTTGTAAAAGAGAGACTGAATCTCATCTCTATCCTTTTTCGTGGATTTAAGGCCTTTATTCAGCTCAGAAATTGACCATTTGATATCCTTGAGTTCAAACTCAAGATTACTTAACCTCTCCTCGGCGGAAGCGAGGTCCTTATTGCTCCTCTCCAGAGAACTGGATGCCTTATCCATCTGGATAGACAGGTCATGCTCTTTCTTTCGCACCGCCGCTATCTGCTCCTCAATCTCCGATATCTTCTTCTGAATCTCACGCACACTGCTGTCGTTTGCACCCGCCTTTTCCTCGGCCTCCGCAATATCCTTCTTGAGACCTGCAAGCTCCTTCTCAAGAATGCTTATCTTTGCCGTTGTATCATCAAGCTTCTTTCTTCCAGAAACTTGGTCCTTCTCCAGGCGTTTTATGTCCGCAGCAATCTGCTTTCTCTCCCTCTTTATCTCCGCAATATTATCCTCTGAGTTCTCAATGACGCTTTTTGCTCTTGCCATCTCAACCCGCAAAGAATCAAGCTTTTTCTTCAGTTCAACGGCGGCATCGCCACCCTTCTTCCTTATCTGCGCCTCAATCTCTGAGAGAGACAACTCAATCTCTTTTTTCTTCTCAATAAGGGAGGTGCGGGCAGATTTCAGTTCCTCTATGCTCCTTTCGTACTCCTTGATATCGCCGGTAATTGAATTTATCTCGGTGAGAACAGACTCTCGGTTGCGATATGCGATGAGCGCCTCAGCCTCCTGCTTCTTCTGCAGAAGTTCCTGATATTTCATGGCCGACTCACGGTCCTTTTTGAGACCCTTCAACTGGTCGGAGAGCTCAGCGAGGATTATCTTCATTCTATCGATATTGGATTCAGTCTCCGCCCGCTCGTTCATCGCCTTTTCAATCTGCTCGTCGAAGTGAGCAGCACCGGAAACCTCATCAAGAATGTGTCGACGCTCTGTGGGGGTCGTCTCAACAACAGATGTGATGAGGCCCTGCTTTACGATATTGTAGCCGTCAGACAGAATGCCCGCTGATGTCAGCAGAGAGGTAAACTCCTTCTGGCTCGACCTCTCTCCATTTATGTAGAAACTGGAGGTATAACCAGCAGAGGAGCCTGAGAGCTTAACATGCCGTGTCAGGCGAACGACATTACGGTCAATCGGCATGGCACGGTCTTTATTGTCGAACAGCAGAGATACTTTGCAATAACTGGCCGGCTTCCCATTCCTGCCTCCATTGAATATAAGGTCGGCGAGATTCTCAGCCCTGATGGACTTGGAACTTTTCGGCCCGATAACAAACATGATTGCATCCAGAATATTTGACTTGCCGCTGCCGTTTGGCCCGATTATGGCCGTATAACCTGGGTTAAAGGGGACCCTGGCCTTTCCACCAAAGGTTTTGAAGTTTTCCAGCTCTATCTCTTTTAGATATACCACATATATCACCGCAAGTGCCGGATGCGAAAAAACGCAGAGTGCGTCTCACATCCCATCCCTTAATCAGTCGGACGATTTGTCCGACGGAATAGGGATAGTTGTCATACTATATAAAGATTGCGGC
>Ga0114934_10002747_pt1 | contig 11192 bp, 5 predicted proteins | sample 4SBtaG_2_FD_99695 | JGI IMG/M metagenome (GOLD analysis project Ga0114934, IMG submission 99695) | Deep subsurface microbial communities from Kolumbo volcano to uncover new lineages of life (NeLLi) - 4SBTROV10_white metaG | ecosystem: Environmental > Aquatic > Marine > Volcanic ...
ACAAGATTGTTATTATCTCCGAGAAGCCCCGGCCTGTCTAGCAAACCTGCGCAAACGGAAACACCCGTTTCACGTTCGACCTCGGGTTTCATTAGAGTGGCCAGGATTCCACCCACGAATATGCTTTTCTTATTTTCGACCGAAACCGAATAATATTTGATTGTTTGAATTGTCGTTGACCAATAGAAGGTAAATAGTGTACTGATGTAGATCCTGTGCCATTTCTCACTTCGATGTTGATAAGATTTCCCCTTTACAAAATGGACTTCATCACCAAGTAACTTATGATAAGTTGCTATCTTCATCAGCCCCAACGGTGGATATTTGTTCCGATATCCGGGCTCAACAAGTAGAATCCTTCGCATTAATTTGGTTCAGACAACGATTTGTCGTAGATGTAAGCAAGAATTATTTTGGGGAGCTCATCACATGAGCCCTGATCCAAAATTGGGCCATTTCCCCCCTCAATGACGTATTCTCCTAAGATCTCCTCAAGCAGAACTTCCATTCCAGCATTTGCGTATTCTTCCGCTACCTCAACAACTGCCTTTGTATCCAAGAGACCTTGATAATTCATATCTTCTGTCTCAGCAACTATTGAGTAGAACATTGCAAATTCGTAGGGGGTAATCGTACTGGACCAAAATCTATCATCACCTCTCTTTCCAAGAGGAATTCTCCTTCCTGATCGATATCCAATTGCAGCACAGGTAAAAAAAATCTCGTGCATATCACGAAATACAAAATTCTTAAGATCATTGTAAAGCTGTTTGTATTTCTCGTCGGTTCGTACACGTATCTCTCCAAACAAATACATGCTTAATCTCCTTTGCCCTTTTGACAGATATAACCCAAGGCATCTTCCATTGTTGTCTTGTGTATTTCAGTGCTGCCATCCTTTCGGGCGCTAAGAATGTAAAATGATTTCCAGGTACCTGTTTTAGCCAATGCCTGAGCCTCAAAGTCTCGGAATTCCGTATCCGTGGCTAAAAGTATCCATTGAGAACACCAATGAGGAACCTTCTGCACTAGGTTCTTCCTGTGTTCATGCGACAATCTCCCAAATGGTGTATCCATAAACAAAGGCATTTCTAGAAAATCCAATCCCCCGCATGCGGCTTTTGCCAATGCAGCAATGAAAGCGATTGACATGATTTGACGTTGACCGGCCGATATATTTGCAAGGAAGGGCTTGCCCCACCTGTCATGGATCTGAATACTGTAATCCTCCTCAACTCGTATACTCTTTAAATTGCGCCTGCTCTCTTCATCCAAAATATCACTCAAATAGACCGACGCGTTATCTCCAAGGCTGACTCTTGACTCTGCGGTAAAGTCATCATGAATTCTGTTCAGTGCAACAAGTGATTGTTCCACGAGATCACCTCTTCTGGTTAGCTCATCACGAATTCCCTCTTCATCTTCAATAGTCTTTCTTCGGACTGTAAGTTGTCTCCTCTCGTCATGAAGTGCATCTAGCTTTTTGCTCGTTATGCTCAACTCATGTTGGAGTTTGAGGATTTTTCTATCAATCCCAAGCCTGTGGGCATCCAACCTAGAGGCATCCGCTCTTTCAGAAGAGCCTATCTTCATTCGCAACTCTTCTAGTTTGCGTTCCAACTCTCTCTGGTCATTCTTCAGAGTTGCAAACTTCGTAAGTATCTGAATTGCAGATTCTTCTATATTTTCGAACTGATCCCTGGCGCTACTGAGATCTCGCCATAAGTTCAATGTCAGATCTTCTGTGACATTGTCAGGGATTCGATTTCTCCATTCTAAAATTCTGGAATAAGCCTCCGAATTTTCTTCTATTTTTCTCCCACATATACACTCCATTTCACTCAATATCCTATCGATCAGGTCTTTTCTAATGTCCGAAGGAATCTCGTGGGCCTGCTTCCTTCTGTCTATATTTTGAAACACGTTGTTGGCAGTGTTTCTGAGCAGCAAGAGAGCTGTAGGGCCGGCAAGTCCCTTCACGGCCCTGAGGATGTCATTTTTTCCCTCTTCAGTATCTTTAAGCCGCACTTCCAGGTCAGTTCTTATGGTTAACAGGTCTTGGATTTCCCTGATCTGCTCCAACTCCTTATCCACTTCAATTTTTTCTTTTCGGGCCAGTTCAAGTTCCCTATTAATGGAATCAACTTCTCGGTTGCCAGTTTCGATCTCCTCTTCATTCTTCCGCTGCAATCTCATTATTGCTGCTCGTTCACCAGTTGCTTTCTTTTCCAGCTCTCGGTTAAAATATCTACTCAATTTCATTGTAGCGCCAATGACCTTTTCCAAAGTGTCAATGTTGAGTAGTTTCCTGATAGCCTGAGAGATTTCTCTTCTTTGCTCAGTACTTGCTCTAGTAAGCCGCTCAATCTTTTCACCGTCAAATAGAAAGTACTCTCTTAGTGCGGGGCTCAGGATATTCTCAATACGTTCCTTAACCAATTCTGGAGCTTTTTTAATTGAGGTATTCCCTTCCTCGTCCCAAATTGTAAGTTTGACCCCGTGATTCTGCTCAATTACTCTACCTTCATCAAGAATACCCAACAGAGATCTTTTCAATTTGTACTTACGGTTCTCGTGTTCGAATTCTACTGTGACGCTCGACTCGACAGGTTTTCCTTCATTGGATTTATCTTCAAGTTCCTGAGAATTTACTAAGTGCAGCTCACTTTCATCCACGCTCGCATCTTGGGATAGCTTTTTCTTTCCATACAAACAGAACATTAGTGCTCGAAAAATTCCAGTCTTGCCTCTGCCATTTTCGCCAAATATCACAGTTACATTCTTATTCTTGTCTGAATCAAACTCTATCAGTTGCTCACCTTTGAACTGACGGAAATTTTCAAGTAATATACTTTTAAGAATCACTGTTCAATCCCCTTTGCCATTACTTTTATGATTCGCCTTATTACGGCCTTCATTTCTTCTGCAAGTGTCGCCTCTGGCATGCTATCTGCTTTGTTGAAGGCCACTTTAACATATTCTTGAACCTCTTTGGAATAGTCTTGCAACTTGTCCAAAATGCGCTGGTTAATCTTTGACATGTCCCACCCCCGTTTCACTTTCCATAGTTTTCATAAACTCATGATATACATCCCAAGGCTTCTTGTCGAACAGATCAAGCATTTCATAGGCGTTCAAAATCTCCCTCACCTTAGATCTAGCTTCAAATTCATTTCTTGCACTGGACGAGAATTCCACAAACCTTGGCATCTCTCTTCTCAACAAAGACAAGTCGATGTCTCTTCTTTGATCAGCATCTTCAAGCCTGGGTACAACCAGAAAGTCATATACATCTGAAATGCGCTTGCATTCAGATTTCCTAAGTATTCTCCCTCTGCGTTGTACGAACTCTCTAGGATTAGTTGTGCTACTTAAAAAGAATGCACGCCTTGTTGAGGGAATATCTACTCCCTCATCCAAACAATGAACGGCCACCAAGACTTGTATGTCTGCCCTTTGAAATTGCTTCAATACTTCCTCTCTTTTTCTAAGCGGCACGTCGTGGACAAACTTATGACACCTTAGTCCCAAATTCGAAATTTGACCCAAAACATTCCTCCAGGTGCCAGGTGCACAGTATACGAGAGTGTCTGTCACAATTTGATTATTGAGTGCCAATTGTTTCATCAAGCCGGATAATATTTGTAAAAGTTGAGGCACCTTGGCTTCCGCACAAGCAACAATTGCGGCCCTCCACATTAAGAGTTTCTTTCTCTCTTCATCAGAACTAACCAATTCTTTGCCATAATCTTTCGTCAATCTAGCAATTTTCCTTGAAAATTTCTCGTAGTTTTCAATTTCGACTTCACTGAGATTGACGAGAATTGGACTGTAGTTGTAAGGCGTAAGAAATTCTCCAATCGCATCATCCAAGGAATACTCAAAACAGGTGTTGCCAAAATAGCTGAAAAGTACTTCGGTACCGGAAGGGTCAAACCAACGTCGGGGGGTTGCAGATAAGCCCAAGCGCAAAGTGAAATTTTCTGGCAACGAGGTATGCAACGATTGTGCACCCAAACCATGCATTTCGTCTGCTATAAGCATACTACTTTCCCCGGGAAGGTTAGAGATCAACTTAGCAAATCTCTCGGTCGCCGATGTCTTATGTACTGCTATTGCACAAAGACTGGAAGAGATTCCCAGACGGTAATCTTGGATACTAGATTGCAGATCGTTCACCCAATTATTATGTTGGCTACTACAGAGTACAGGTCTGAACCCAAAGTCCTCGCATTGCCTTTTCCATTGCTCAAGCAGATGAAGATACGGGACAAGAATCACAAGGGCTACTCGACCTAAGTGCTGGTATCTGTTCACGCCGGCTGCAAGAGCGGTTATTGTTTTCCCTGTACCTGTTGCCATTTCAAAAACACCTTTGCAATTTGCTTCAAGCCAGTTTTCAATTGCGTTCATTTGGTAATTGCGTAAACGCAAACTACAACAAGGTTGAACCTTCAGAATAATTGGCTCAGCTTTAGGCAAATGGTAGGGCCTGCCTCCCGACCTGAGGTCAACAATTTCAGTCCTTATTGCATCAGGGATTTTCAATATCTCGAACTGGGCGTTTCCTCCATTCCATAGCTTTTTGAGTCTGGCTTCATGTTGGTTGACATAATCCAATTGACTTGGCACCCAGGATTTGAAAACAGAAAAAGCCTCACCGTTGAGGGACCCTTTTACGGAGTCGTTAAACGAACCATGAATCGCAACACGATCACCTTTGCTATCAATGAAGACAGCCACCTTGTCATGATAGTCCCCTGGACCAAGGTCCCTTGGAATTGCAAAACAGAACTCCATCACTTCATCTGCTATCATCCAAGCCAATGCGTTGAGTGGTTCCTTCCCAAGGAATTTTTCCAGCTCTTTAACGTGTTCTCTCAGGATTCTGAGAAGTCCTGAATCTCGTCTCGCCTTGTCGCCCAGCTTCAACGCCTCCCAATCTGCTTGCTGCAAGATAGGTGAAGTCACGATCTTGGCCTTACCCTCGTTTTCTATTAATCTAACGATTCCTTTTGATGCAGACCGAAGCCAACCGGACGTGAAGAATCCAACTCCTCTTATGTAATTAATTGAATTTGAAAGCAAAGGTGTGATAAGATCCTCAATCAAATCGTATTCCGCAGAATCATATACTTGCTCTAGATCCAAATCCCTTAAGGCCATTCAATCGTCCTTCAAAAAAACATAGTCTTTGGTCAACACAATTCGTGATTCTTTCACCATGAAAGCCGTAAGTGCATTTCCAATTATGCCCTCCTTTATTAGGAAACACTCAAATTCCTCTCTGGGAACCAATTCCCGATTATCCTTTTCCAATAAAACGGTACAAAGTTCGGAAATGTTTGAAATATTATGCTTGCTCTTTGTGGGCACAAATATTTTCCTCATGTTACCAATTGATCTGAAGTTCCCCTCCTTTTGCAAAAGGTGAAGAATCATAGCGTCGGACCAATTGAGATGCTTTGGAAGTTCCGGCAAATGAGAACTTCCAATCAAGTTATCAACTTTTCCGTAGGGTATTCCTGAGTTGTCAGCCAATGTGCAAACGCCACTTGCCAACATTTCCAATTGGCGCTGCCTAACTGGCCCCCAGCCCAAAGTATCAAAGTGTATAACACAACCTGGAAGATACAAGCTGATGTTGGGATTATGTACAATATTGTATACATGAGCACGGCTATACCCCCTTTTCGACTCAAATTGTTCTATGAGTTCGCTGTACGGGCACGGCCTTTCTTTCAAGCGAATGAAATCTACAATGTAATGTCCGATTGTTCTTTTCTCACTCCTTGAATCTAGCGTTTCTATCTTTGGATATCGTCTCAAAAGTAATTGATCACACATATGTGAACGCAACAAGCTGTAAAGAGCCTGTGGACTCTTGACCCCTATAATTGCACATAAGACAGCATTTTCAGAATACAAACGATCCGCTGAACAATGCCCCTCTTTGGACACAATTTCCTCTGCTACTTTCGCAAGCCCTTTCAAAGCCCTTAGATCATATTCAAGATTGTCAACATGGATATAACCCCATTCTGAGGTACGAACAATATTGGCACTGTTTGCGACCACTTGACCAACCTGATAATCTCGCATTCCAACTTGCCCGATCCAATATTTCAAAAACTCTTGCTTGCTAACAATTCCACCTATACTCCGCAGATATTGTTCAATGGCCCCTTCTTTTGAATGATCAACATCCGGACTGTATCTTCTCTTCAAATAGACTGCTGGATAACGAGGATAAAGTAACGTGGGATTCTCCGACTCTCTCAAACAGGAATAAAGCGCTGCTTCACAAGGGATGTCATGGTGTATACATCTTTCTTTGAACTCATCATAAGCAGCGTTCACGTAGAGGAATGGAACATCCATATTCAATCGTTGCACTATCCAGGACTCAATTTCGGTCATCAATTGCTTAGGGACCTTTACAAAATCACGATGAATATAGAAACCTCTTCCCCACAATAGGGCCTCACTGTTACTTTTAGTTAGTATGCGCAAAGGATTCCAATTATTTGAATTAGGTCGCCATCTTTTCAACTCTTTGGTAATAATATCAATATGGATGGGACATCTTCTCGAAAGAAGAATGGTTTCCACAAATTCCTTTTGCGAACCAAACTTCATCTTCCAGTATCTTTCAGAATATATCCGTTCCCCCCTTATTTTTAGCTTCGGGTTGGACCTTTCCACAGCTAAGGTAGCAAAAGATTTGGATACTGATCGGATTTCATGACTCTCTGTCTTTTCGTTTAGCATAAGTGTCAAGAGCAGTTTCGCCTGATTTAAATCAATAGTCCAAGTCTCATCATCTCGAAAGTCGTCTGAGTTTTCTTTGAAGAGCTCATACACTTCATGCCCGTTTAGATCCAACACATTTTTCATTGTGCCCAGCACAACATATCTATCTTGCTCAATGCTAAGACCAGTAGCCAGCCAAGAGTCCATTCGTGCAAACAGCCTAAACAAGGGTTCCGAATATTTGAAGACAGATTTAGAGTAACTATCATTCCATAAGGCCGCGGCCAATTCCTTAAAGTTGAGGACACCTCCATGTGAGGCCAGCGTAGAACAAATTCCCCTAAAAAGTACCCTCAACTTTGACTGTGAACGAAAACTCATCGCCTTTTTCTCTATTGCTTTCACATACTGTCTAACTCTTTCTCTTGAGACTCCCACACGCTGACCGACTTCATCCAGTGTTAAGGCCTTTTCCCCCATTAGACCCATTCTCAACTTGAAAGCTAGTTTCGCTCTGTGAGACTTTGCAAGGACTTCCAGCCAACTGTCTAGCCACGCAACCTTATCCGAAACTGCATTCCAGCCACCTCCAGAGTCTCTAGGGGTCAGAAAAAGGTTCATTGCTTCATAAAAGGTTGACATGTATGTTCTTCGCGCTGACAAAATCCTATCCGCTGTCAGTCTGCCACAGTTCTCATATTTCAGAAGTGCATCACTTGTCAACGAGAATAAGGCTCCAGGAGTATTCACGTGTAGACTCTCTAATATTCCTTTGGATCTTTCATCGAGTTCATCAATAACTGTGCTGAAAGCATGCTGCACAAGGTATTTGCGAACTTCTTTCGATACCGGTTCGCGGGGTTGCCCCGAACATGCCTGCTGTTCTTTGATTCTATTGGTGAACCCTATAACTTGTCCTTTGAAATCCAGTATTCGGCGGGCAGTCAAAACACCACAGTTCTGACACTCCAATAGAACTTCTTTATCCAAGGTTAGCAACCCATTCACACTATCAATATTAAGAGCCTTCAGAACGTTCTTCGACCTTATGTCCAAACCAGGAAGGCCCAACCAAAAAAACATCCGTGCTTGCTCTTTCGCTCGGGGATCGGCAATCACAACTCTATCCTCATTGTGGGATTCCGGCGCTGAAGATAAGTAACACAAATTTTCACGTTCCATTGGCGAAGAATTCAGGTCTCGATATAACTGTGCGCGAACACCAATTTTGATGAGTCTTTCTGTTGACTCGCCTATTCCTACCGTAGCACGAGTAATCAGGTGTTCGTTGGTCACAATATCCTGTAATGTTTCTAAGCCCATTCTCTCAAATAAGTTATTTGCCCGAGCGGGGAAATACGACTCGTCAATATAAAAGTCAGCTTCACTTAGCAGAGTATTGCTTTTAAATCTGAGAGAATCTGTAAGAGGCAAGTTAGCAAAGGAAAAGATGCCCTTTACATACTCCAACAATGCTTCTTCAAATGAAATAGTCTCAATGGGCTCGCCTTTATTCTGTTGGCCAAACTGGTTTTCTTTTAGGCAAGACAACTTGATCGTTGCCCCATCTTTCAGGATTTTCTGCCAATTTCTGAGGTAAAGAGCAAAACTTTCTCCACATTTCTCTCGGGTTATGAGTGCGCCAGTCTCAATGGCAAGAAATTCCTCCAAACTTTCAATTCCCTCCTTACGCAAGAACGTACTCATACGAGGGCCCATCGCTTTTAGAAAACAGTCTAAAACCATTTTTTCATGGGATTTTTCCTTGCTATTCATGAGCCCCTCTTCCAGGAAATTAAAACTCTAGAATATTTAGTTTAAGTCTTGATACTCTCTACCACCTATTCGTGCATCTCGAAAAGTGAACCAACTCCCCCACGCCAAACTCGTCAATGAAATTTTTAGTCTCCATCAGCGGGGAAGTTCATCTGACCACGACTCAGAAATGATTCCTTTGCTGTAGATCCAGAATGTTTCACTCTTTTCAGTTTACGCCGCTAAATCGAGGAAAACAAGGGGAACATCTGTATAGTTTCTTTATATTCTGTTGTTAAGAGAATGCACACAGTGTGTCGTGAATCCAAGTCAGATAATGGCTTTACCCGATATTTGCCTGATTTTTCCTGGTTGGGCCATTAAGTTGATCTCCCGGCAGGCGACCACGTAGAGCATTTGCAAAATCATTTGCCCGGGATCTGCCCACCCTTGTTTCCATCACAGATATGCCGGCCGTCCCACAAGTTCTTTCACTTTTTCAATTAACTCATTGGCAACCAATTTGTGCCAATTTTCTAGAATCAAACGTTCTTCTGTTTGAAAATTATTTTTTAAATAAGCCAATCTCAAATTGAAATCCTGTCCTTCGACATACCAGGAGAAAAACGGATATTCATTTAGAACACTTGCAATATCAATAAAGTTTTTGAAATCCAGCTCCTTCCCCAGGGCGATCTGGCTTCTCAAGAAAACGAATTTTTCATTTCTTGATATCTCCCAACTATCTGGAAATATTTGATTCCCATCGTTGTTTTCAAGCTCTTTGCTATACACTTGAGTTTTTTCATTTTTTCCATTGAAGGCGTCTTGCAAACATGCGATGTCTTTACTCCGCAGAATCTTCTCCATTTCATCTGTAACTTTTGCAATAGTAAGCAAGGCGTTTTCTATCTCGTTCCGGTCAAGAAAAACCCGGTCATTCGTGAATGAAACAAGCACATCTGTTCTGCAGGACAGATACTCATATCCATTTTTTTCCCGATCTACAACCAGAGACAATATGGGATTGTCTTTTATCAGATCAAGAAACTGCCCATAGGCCTTCGTAAATTCCTTTCCCCAGTTTCTTTCCTTTTCCAAAGGTGAAATAAGACTCAGGTAAAAATAGCCAAGATAATCATTCGAAGAATCAATTGCTGGCAAATAATCACAGGATATTGCCACCGGCTGATGACGTATATCAAACTTAACATCGCAATTACACAATAATGACATACGGTTCGTTTTGGACCATCTCTTGTCCATGTCCACATTTTCGATTTGCCCCAGTGTTCTCAAAATACTCTCAACAATTTCCTCTCCCTTGGACACTGTGTTCCCTGGAAATTTGACAGCGATTCCATTGCTTTCCGGTATGTAGGGATATGGGTCATCGACTTTCCGACCGATTTCAGGGGAAAGAAGACTACTTTCCCAGTCTTTACTACCGCTATCATTTCCGGGATTAAATTTCTTTTCACTTTTCATATTGAGGCATTTATCAATTAAAACCTCTTCCCTTTTCTTGTTGCAGATGAAATGGGATAACTGCGACTCGTCTACTGTGTCCTTGATAAAAGGATACTCAATGGGCATGATGACACCGTCAGCCTTTTTTTTCAATTTTCTATGAATCTTGCCAAAAAACCGATCCACTCTCCCATTCCTTTGTTCGTTGTCTCCGGGAGTCCAAGCTATCCCATAGTGGATGATGTTGTCGCAGAAATAGTGAAGATTGACACCTTCCTGAAGCACTGATGTGGCAACAATTGTATTTGGATAAAATGGTGTGTTGAAAAGCTTGATAATATTTTCATTCTTTGTCCCTCCATGATACCCGTAAACTGGAGTGGCATTGTAAAACAGTCTGAATTTCTTTTCAGGCAAATCCTCTTTCCGCATACTGAAACATCTCATCCATAAATACTTGTAGTGAGATACGGCTTCCCTCATTAATTTTCTGGTTCGGCTTTCCTTGAATTGTTTTTCTAACTTCTTGCAATAGTCAGCGTAGTTATCAGCTTTCCGACTCCACCCAAACAATTCGATGATTGCATCGGAGGCGAAAAGCAGCGCCTGTTTTGTAAAAGTCCCCAAACCCTCCCACTCATATTCATCCATCTTCTCAATACTTTTTTGAATAGCAGGGTCTTCAAATTTGAAGAACAAATTCCAGATTGTAAGATATCTCTCTTCTTCTTCTTTACCTGAGGGTGATTGATTTTTGAAAACATTGTTATCTTTCAGATGTTTGTAATAACGGTACCTGGCAACTTTCGCAGAATCCGGAAATTTTTTTTGCCCGTCTTTGTTTCTATAAATTACGATTTCTTTGTACGGCTCTTCCAATCGGTTTTTTTGCGGGGGCAATTCAAAAAGCATGGAGAATGGAGAAGATTCATCATTAGCCAGCTTATTTCTAAACCTTGAGCCTTCAGTAGCTCTATAAGCTCCATCCTTTTTAGTTACAAAATAATCCAACATAAGGCAGGTATCATTTGAAAGCTCTTCAAGATTCCCCTCATCAGTATCTACTTCCTTTCCTGTATCTTCTTTTACTCCCCCAATATTCTTCACAAGATTATCCAAATCTTCTCTTCTCTTCGGTTGTTCGCTGGCTTTGATTTCTGTCAACACTTCCTTCAACTGGCCAAATAAACGCTTGTCATATTCTTTAAGAAGTC
>Ga0114934_10002748_pt1 | contig 11186 bp, 9 predicted proteins | sample 4SBtaG_2_FD_99695 | JGI IMG/M metagenome (GOLD analysis project Ga0114934, IMG submission 99695) | Deep subsurface microbial communities from Kolumbo volcano to uncover new lineages of life (NeLLi) - 4SBTROV10_white metaG | ecosystem: Environmental > Aquatic > Marine > Volcanic ...
ATCATAATTATAAGTATACCATATTCAGTTTTCTAGAAAAATGTTTTCCTTATTAAGTGACTTTAGTTTAAATTTATTTACTAATTGACTTTTTTGTATAGTTATTAAATTTTTATTTTGTTTTAAATATAGATATTGTTTTGAAACATATTCATTTGATAATAATATTAAATCATTTATTAATTTAATTTGAGTATCATTAAATTTTTTTAATGTTAGTAATTTATCTAATCTACTACTAAGTGTTTTAAAATATAAAATTTCTTTATCTGTATCATATTTTAAACTTATTTTATGTGAAAATGTTGTAAACCAATTTTTAGCTAAATTACTTACTTTTTCATTTGCATAAGTAAAATTAGGTAGACTTATAAAAATTAGAGTTATAAATATTAATATTTTTTTTATCATTTTTTTTTATCTTATACTTTTAGCTTTTTCTAATTGATTATCAATTCAATATTTTTTGTATTTATCATAATCAAAATCAAGTTTATATGTTGGAGTTATACCTATTCAGTCAATTCAAGTTTCTGTACCTCATGTAAACCATTTTGCAATAGTATATTTTAATAGGGATCAATCTATATAATTTTTCATAACTTGTACTGATCATTTTCAGTATGATTGTTCTCCTATTATTTTAATATTATCAAAATAATCACTTAGAGTTCAAATAAGTATTTCTGATGCTGATGCAGTTCAAGAATTTTGTAATATTACTATTTTGTATTTTGAAAAATCTACATAATCATATCATTTTGATACATATTCTTTATTACTTGTATGATATTTTACTACTGCAGTATTTTCTCATTTTGGAACAAAATATGATAACATTTCAGTAACTTCACTTAAATATCAACCTCAATTATTTCTTAGATCAATTATTATTTTTGTAATATTATTTTTTTTACTTAAAGGTTCTATTGCTTTTTTAAAATCTGATGAAACATGTTCTCAAAAACTTTTTATTTTAATATAATATGTGTTTGCTCATAATTTTTTAGTATCTATATCATTAATAATAATTTTTTCTCTTTTTACAGATATATTCATTATTTTTCAATTTCTATTTATAGTAAGTAATACTTCTGTTCAAGCTGGACCTTTAATCCATGTTATTACTTCATTTAAAGAATTTTCTTTTTTTATTTCTTTTCAGTCAACTTTTGTTACTATATCTCATCATTTAAGTCAAGCTTTTTCAGATGGAGAACCTGGTATTGGTGATTTGATTCTTAATATACCTGGTTGTTCCATATCTACATACGATCAAATACCTTCATATTCTCATGATAATATATCTTGAAAATTTTCACTATTTATTGGTGGAAAATAAACTGTATGTTTATCATTTGTTCATTTAGCTAATCATTCTATTGCTGAATTTAATAGATCTAATTTACTTATTTTTTCTTTATCATAATGATTATTTGTTATTGTTTTATATACATCATTTAATATTGCTTCTTTTTGTTTAACTTGTGCATTATTTGTTTCTAAATCAATATTAATTGAATTATTTCAAATAAAATTTTTAACAATTAATAAATCTATATAGTTTGCATTTCTTTTTAATAATTCTTTTTTTGTTTCTTTATCTATAATTTTAATTCAAAGTACCTTTTCAGATAATCTATAAAATCACCATGCTGAAATATTAGAATTTTGTTCTAAATTTCTTTTTGGATTTCCTATTAAATTTAGATATATAAGTTTTTGTATTGATGATTCTAATATACTTCATTTTTTGATATCCTTAAATCATACATTAATATATTTATAGCTCTCTGGTATTTGTCATTTATAGTAATTTGCTAAAAAGTTAAATACATCTGCTCTTGTAATATTTTTATTTATATTATTTTTAATTATTGTAATTTTATTACTAGTTTCTGCATTAACTATTGAAAATGGGTATAAAGCAATTAAATTTATTACTAAAAATAGTATTGCTGATATTAGTTTTTTATTTTTCATTTATTTTTTATTTAATTAATTAATTTTTATTTAAAAAGTTGTCTAGTCATCAAAATGGATACATCACTCATAGGAATATCATTGCTAATCATATTGATATTATAATAAGATAAGTTCATCATCTTCATATATAATGTTCTGCCCAATAAATATTTCAGGTCCATGATTTTACTATTTTTCTATATTTTAGTATTGCAATTCATCATGCTATAAGGAGTACTCAATATATTAATTTTATTATTATCATTTTTTATTATTATTAATTGCTTTAGGTTTTATAATTGTATTTTTATTCTTATTTTCTTGATAAATAGTATTTAAGTCCATATTTTTTATTAAATCACTTACTATTGGTTTAATAATAGTTCAAATAGTAGTTGATATTTTATTAGATATAGTTTTATTTTGTAATCATTTATTTATATTCATTACTCAATAAATAAGTATAATTATTATAAAAAATTTGAATAAAAAATTTAAATATCTTGCTTTTTTTTGAGATTTTAATTCTTTATAAATATAATCAACTTTTTCTTCAAATGATGATGTGTCAGACATAATGTGTTTATATTATAAATTATTTTGCTTCTTTCCAAGATTTTCATTCTCAAATATCTGCTTTTAGTTTAATTTCTTGATTTTTAAGTATATTTTCCATTATTTCTTGAATATTTTCTTTTATTATTAAGTTTTCTTGGGGATATACATCAAAAACAAGTTCATCATGTACTTGCATAATCATTTTTGATTTCAAATTATTTTTTTCTATAAAATCATAAATTCTAATCATTGCAATTTTTATTATATCTGCACTTGTTCATTGAATTGGCATATTTGTGGCCTCCCTTTCTGCTGCAGATTTTATAATTTTATTTAAATCATTAATTCAATTTATGTATCTTTTCCTTCAAAAAATAGTTTCTACATATTTTTTTTCCTCACATAATTTTATTGTATTTTCTAAATATTCCTTTACTTTTGGATATGATTCATAAAATTTTGTAATATAAGCTTTTGCATCTTTAATACTGATTCATATCATTTTTGATAATCAAAATGAACTTATTCAATATATTACTCAAAAATTTACTGCTTTTGCAATTTTTCTTTTACTACTTGTTATTGTTTCTCATGGAAAAATAAATTCTGCTGTTTTATGATGGATATCAATTCAATTTTTAAATGCATTAATTAATTCTGTATCTTTTGACATCAAGGCTAGTAATCTTACTTCTACTTGAGAATAATCTATTGATACAATACTTCATCATTTAAATCTAGATACAAATGCATCTCTAATTTCTCATGCAATTCAACTAGAACTTGGAATATTTTGAAGATTTGGGTTTGTACTTGATAATCTTCAAGTCGCTGTAACAGCTACATTGTAATTTGTGTGAACTAATCAATTTTTATCAATCAATTCTAATAATCAATCTATATATGTTGATTGTAATTTCGTATAATGTCTATAGTCAATTATTTTTTGTGCTATTTCATAATCATGTGCTAATTCTCATAGAACATCTGCATTTACAGAATATCATGTTTTAGTTTTTTTTCATTTTGGTAGAGTTAATTTTTCAAATAGTATTTTTCATACTTGTTTTGGTGAATTTATATTAAATTCTTCATCTACTTCATCATATATATTTTTCTTTAATCTTTTTATTTCTTGTTCTAATAAAATTCATATTCATTTCAGTTTATCTGCTTCAATATAAACTCAATCTATTTCCATTTTTTTTAATACCTTTATTAATGGAATTTCAATTTCAATTAATACTTTGTTGTTAGTTGTTTTTTCTTCTAATTGTTTGTTATATAATTTATCTGTAATATATACATCTTCTCCAGAATAAATAGATGCTTGTTTTAAATCGACTTCTTTAAAATTAATTTTTTTCTTATTTGTTATTTCATTATAACTTATCATTCTATATCAGAATTCTTTAACTGATAATTTATCTAATGATAGTCATCTTGCTCATGGATTTTTTATATATTCTCAAAGTAATGTATCGTAAAATTTTGCTCCCATTTTTTTTGATTAGTTTTTTTATTGATTTTATTATATTTTTTACTTGTAATGAGTCAATAAAAAAACTAAGTTAATTAACTTAGTTTTTATCATTTTTTATCTATTAAATCTCATTTACTTTTTTTTCAAAAATTTGAAGCACTATATGGGCCATTTTTTATTTTTGGATTCAATACATTACTAATTTTGTATATAATATATTGAAAATAACCTAATATTTCATATTCTTCTAAATCTAATTCTTGAGATATTTCTTTGTAACTTTTTCATTGTATATAATATTTATCTATTATTTTTTGAGTATCAGTTGCTTCTCATTCTAGAATTTTTTTAATAATTAAAGCTAAATCTTCTTTATTAATATTATTTTTCCTATTATATTTTCTTAATTCATCTTTACTATTATTGATTTTATTTAGTACGAATTCTTTTTTTTCTAATGCTTCTTGTTTATTCATGATGAAAAATTAGTTTATATAAATATTTTAAATTTATTTTTTTAATAGATTATCAAGTTGATTAAACGTTGGAAGGTATAATATTCATTGATATCATCAATTATCATGTAATCTTAATAATTTTCTTTTTTCTGTTCTAATATCTTCAGTGAGAATTAATCCTTCTGTAATATTTGTATATTCATTAAGTAGATTTAATAATATTGAATAATTAGTATTTTTATAATTATTTTTCATTAATATTTTATATATTTGATGATATAGTTTAGTATATTTTTTTATAGGATTAAAATCTATTGTTATAAATTTTTCAAGTCCAAGTTCATAAACTATTTTTGTTATATGAAAATCTAAATTATAATTAATAAATTGTAAGATTTCTTCTCTTTTATTATTTTGTAGTTCTACATCATTAATTGATGTTATTTCTTTTAAAAATATTTGTGATTGCTTTTTAAAATCTTTTAAATCAAGAGTCTGTCTTTTTTCTATATATTCTTCCCAATTATATAGATACTCTAATGTATTATCGTTAGGAATACTTTGTTTTTCAATAATTTTTGCTTGTTCCATTATATCATCTTCATCATAAAAAACCTCATTATATAAGTTTATGTATTGATCATATTTTTTCTTGTATAATTTATTAATTAACTTATATGGGTTTACCTTTATTTCATCATCACTTAATCATACAAGAACGTAAATAGATGTATTATTCTCAAGTATTTTATCTATTTTAAGTTTAAAAATATAATTATAATCATCTAGAGTTTTATATTCTAATCATTGAATTCATGATCCTAATAATGATATTATTTCATGTAAGTACTCATTATATTTTTTAACTAATTTTTTAATATCAACTAGTAGTATTTCTTTTTCATAGTCTATAAATCATTCCTGTTCATTTTGATAAATAGATAAATTTGTTTTTGAAATAGATAACATTTGTAATTCATGATTATTTTTATCATAAATTACATTGTCTTGATTAGTTAATAAATTTCTTAACTCATCTTTTATAATTTCAATATTGTTTAAATTACTACTTATTGTTAAAAGAATATCCGTATCTAATATTTTTTCTGTTATTACAGGATTATATATATCATCTCATAGAGTTGAATTTAAAGACATAATATTAATTTATATTGTAAATTAATATTATGTTACATATAATTATGTAATTGTCAATGATTATTAAAATAAAAAAATGACTAATTAATTAGTCATTTTTTTATTTTAATAATCATTTAATTCTTATAAAACTTTATTATCAAGTCTGTCATATTCGAAGATTTCTTCTTTTTTGAAAAATCTTTCTAATTCTTCATTTGCAGTTTCTTCTGAATCTGATGCATGCATTATATTACCATCAATTGAAAGAGCAAAATCTCCTCTTATAGTACCTGGTAAAGCATCAACTGGATTAGTTGCGCCTGACATTGTTCTAATTGTAGCTACTGCATTTGAACCTCTAATTGCCATAGCAACTATTGGAGAACTTTTCATATATTCAACAATAGCTGGAAAAAATGGTTTATCAGATAAAAATCCATAGTGTTCATTAATTAGAGCGTCATCTAATTGAATCATTTTCATACCTAAAATAGTAAGACCTTTTCTTTCAAATCTACCAATAACTTCACCCATAAGATTTCTTTGTACACAATCTGGTTTTAATAATACTAATGTAGTTTGCATTGTTATTTATTTATTAATTTAAAATACATGAGGATTATATAGATATTTTCAATAAATCAAGTTTAAAAACTTGTTTTTTAAATAAAAATAGTTATAACTTTCCTACCTTTACTAAAGGGCTAGCCCGTAGCTAGTTTTATAATTAATATTTTAGTATGATTAAGAAATTAGAACTTTTAATGCCTGCTTGAGATTTTGAAAAACTTAAGTTTGCTTATGCTTATTGAGCTGATGCTTGTTATGTATGAGTACCTATGTTCAGTCTTAGAGCTAGAACAAATTCTTTTACAATGGAAACAATAAAAGAGGCTGTTGATTATGCTCATAATTTATGAAAAAAAATATATTTTACTGCAAATATATATGCCCATAATATGAAAATTAAACCATTTCTTGCTCAATTTAAAAAAATGGTAGAAATGGGCCCTGATGCATTTATTATGGCTGATCCAGGATTAATTCATATTGTTAGAAAAGAATTTCCAGATGTAGAAATACATTTATCTGTTCAAGCAAATAATACTAATTGGGCTCAAGCAGAATTTTGGTCAACTTTAGGTATTAAAAGAATAATTCTATCAAGAGAAATTTCAATAAAAGAAATGAAAGAAATTCATGAACATGTTCCAGAAATGGAATTTGAAGCCTTTGTTCATTGAGCAATTTGTATGGCTTATTCATGAAGATGTTTAATTTCTAATTATTTAAGTAATAGAGATCCAAACCAAGGAACTTGTTCGCACTCATGTAGATGGGAATATAAAGTATTTAAAGATGATAAAACAGAAGAGGAATTAGAAGTAGTTACTGGTAGACCAGATGATTATCAAGAATTAACAGGTAATTTTTATCTAGATGAAAAAGATAGACAAGGTGAATTAATGGAAATAGATGAAGATCAATATGGTACATACCTTATGAATTCAAGAGATTTATGTGCTATTGATTATTTACCAGAATTAACAGATGCATGAGTTATAAGTTTTAAAGTTGAATGAAGAAATAAAACTGTAAATTATATTGCATCAGTAGGTTTAGCTTATAGAGAAGCTCTGGATGCAGTAGAAAAATGAGAAAAATATGATGTCATGAAACTTTCATGAGAATTATTTTGAATAGCTAATAGAGGTTATATTCCAGGATTTTTAGCTGGTAACACTAATGCTAATGCTCAATTTTATGAGAGAAATGGTAGTTTTGGTACAAAATCTTTTTTAGGTATACTTAGAGAATATGATGAAGTCGAAAAATTAGTAAGAGTTGAAGTTAAAAATATTTTTAAAATTTGAGATGAAATAGAATTAGTTTCACCTTCTTGAATAACTAAACAAAAAGTTGAAAAAATATATAAAACAAATATTAATCATTGAACAAAAAAAGCATCTACAACTTTTACTGAAGAAACTCATTTTAATATAGATACTGCTGAAGAAGTAGAATCTGCTCACGGAGGTTGATATGAAGTATGGATAAATATGGATAAAAAACCAGAAGAATTTAGTTTAATTAGAAAAGATGCTCCTATGGAGGACGTTGATACTGAAAAATTAGGTGAATTTATGAAGAATAAAGTAAAGAAATCATCTTCTAAATAGTTAAACTATTTTTTATTCATTATACTAAAAGGTTTCAGTTCATTATCTGCTATTTTTTATATAATTTTAAGTACTGGATCTAAACAATTAATTATTTTATTTATCATTGGATTTGTATAAAATTTTGTAAGTCTATGTTTTCTAGAAGATGTATATTCTTTTATAATATTATTAGTATTAACTAGAAATTTTGTTTCTTTAAAGTGTTTACTTTGATATCAAAGTATTAAAAGTAAATCTAAACTATAGAAAGTTTCATTTTTATGTTTATTTTTATTAAACACTTTTTTTATATTTTCTTCAAAGTCTAAATTAGAATTTAATATTAATTTATTTAATTCTTTTTTTATATCTGATTTTTTTACTGAATATATATCTGCAATCTCTTTTTTTGTTAACCATATTTTTCAATTATTGAACATTGCTCTAATACTTATATTATTATCTAATATATATGTTCAGTCTTGTATTTTTTGTATTGTATTCATACTATGTATAGTTAGGAGTATATATTTATATATACATAATATACACAGAATATATAATTGCAAAACTTTTTATATACTTTTTATATAAAAAGAAAAAAGAGCTATTTCTAACTCTTTTAAATTAATCAACATAAACTTCTCTTGGTTTACTTCAATTACTTGGTCATACAACTCATAATTCTTCTAATATATCTAGTACTTTAGCAGCTCTAGCATATCATAATCATAGTTTTCTTTGAACTAATGATGTACTTCCTTTTTTTGCATCTTTAACAACCTTTATTGCTTTTTCTATTATTTCAGGATCTTCATCTTGGTCTCATTTATAATTTTCCATTATACTTCATTCTAGTTTAGATTTTCAATTTACTATTTCAGGAATTTGTAAATTATTTATCATATCTGGATCAATAGTTAATTTTAGTTTATTTACTATTGCTTCTACTTCATCAGTTTCAACAAGAACTCATTGTACTCTTTTTGGAGCCATTGCTCAAGTTGGATAATAAAGCATATCTCATCTTCAAAGTAAATTTTCTGCTCATTTTTTTCAGATAACAGTTTGACTATCTATTTGAGAAGCTACAGTAAATCAAATTCTTGAAGGTATATTAGCTTTAATTAATCATGTAATTACATCTACAGAAGGTCTTTGTGTTGCAATAATTAAATGAATTCAAACAGCTCTAGCCATTTGAGCAATTCTTGCAATTGATCATTCAACTTCTTTTTTGTTTCAGCTCATCATAAGATCAGATAATTCATCTATTACCATAACTATATATGGTAATTTTTCTTCTTTTCCTACTTTTGCATTGTATTCTTTTAAATTTCTTGCATTTTGCTTTGTAGCAAGATCATATCTTCTTAACATTTCTGCAACACACCATTTTAATGCGTTTAATGCTTTATCTGGATTGGTAATAACTGGTGTAAGTAAATGAGGAATTCAATTATAAACTGATAATTCAACTCTTTTAGGATCAACCATTATCATTTTTAATTCACTTGGAGAAAACTTATATAGCATTGATATTAAAAATCAATTCATTCAAACAGATTTTCATGCTCATGTTTGTCATGCAACAAGTAAGTGTGGCATTTTGGCTAAATCTCAAACTATTATATCTCAACTTACATCTTTTCATAATGCAATTGGTATTTCTAATTTTTTAGAATTAAATTCTTTTGAAGCTATAACTTCTTTTAATCACACTGGTTGTCTATTATTATTTGGAACTTCAATTCATACTACTCCTAATCCTGGGATTGGTGCCTGTATTCTAATAGATTTTGCATGTAATGCTAGAGTTAAATCATTTTGTAAATTTATTATTTTCTTTAATGCTACTCATGCTTTTGGTTTTAACCTGAATTGTATTACTGTTGGTCAAACTTGATAACCAATCATTTCTACTTCAATTTTGAATTGTAATAATTTTTCTTGTATCCCTATTTCTTTTCTTCTTATTTCATTTTCATTATATTTAATATTTCATCAAATATTACTTAATAAATTTATATCTGGATATTGCCAATTTTTAAATTCAGGATTTCTTATAATTGATACTTCTTCTTTTTTTGTTTCTTTTTTAAATATTCCTCATATAACTCAACGTTGTTTTTTTTCTACTTTTATTTTTTTTGGTGCATCATTTAGATTTAATTGATTTGATTGTTTAGATTTAGCTAGTAATTTTTTTTCTTCTTGGAGTTTTAACATCATTTCATCTAGTTCTCTTTGTTTTTTTTCCATCCTAGCTTCCTTTCTTTTTGTAGTTGTATCCTTATTTCAGACTTCTTTTTTTATATTACTTTTAATATCTCATGGTTTTGGAATAAATCACATAAGTGTTTGTATAAAATCTATAGGATTAAATCTAAACAATATAATTAATGATCATAGTAATAATAATATAAATGAAAATCATGTAGCTCATCTTCATAATAGATTTTCTGTAGTTTTGTACATATTAAAATATGCAGCATATGGATAATCGGTATAAAAAAATCAGATTAAAGTTGTTATAGATGATAGATATATTAATAATCAAATCATTCTATAACTATTAAATTCAAGAGTTTTATCTTTTATTAAATATATTGATAAAATAAGAATTACTGGAGAAAATATTAATTTGTAATATTCTCAAAATAAAATATCAAGTACATCAAAAATATAATATCAAAAAGTAGAATTTACATCTGCTATTAAAGATAATACTCAGAAAAAAACAAATATTATAATTGCAATATATTTATTTATTTCGGGTGTAAATGTAATTTTTGATTTTTTTGTATATTTTTTTATTCTTTGATCGTATGGTCTTAAGAAGTTTAAGTAAAGAGTTTGGATTTTTGTGAGAGAGTTATTTGATAAATTTCAGCATTATCTTGTTGTAGAAAAGTATGTGTCATCAAACACTGTTCAAGCGTATACACGTGACATAGAACAATTTTTAAATTTTTTAAGAGAAAAAAGTCGTATTCGTTCTTTTAAAAAAATAACACCGCAGCATGTAAAAGATTTTTTAAAATATTTAAAACATGATTTATCAGTTGGGCCTAAAAGTGCTTCTCGTAAATTATCTGCTCTTAAAACATTGGCTAATTATTTATCAAAGTATCATGATGTATCTCCTTTTACTTTGGGTGTAGCATTTCCCAAATTACCAAAGCAACTTCCAAAGCATCTTACAGAAGAACAAATTGAATCAATATTGACTCAGGCAAGTAAAGACACTTCAGCAATTGGTTGTAGAAATAAAATTATGATTTGTTTGTTGTATGCTTGTGGAGTCAGAGTGAGTGAGCTTATTACACTAGAAATTGCTCATGTACATTTTGAAGAACAATATTTACAAGTATATGGTAAAGAGAATAAAGAACGTATTGTGCCGTTACCAGAAGAAAT